>Ga0208057_1000147_pt1 | contig 23865 bp, 20 predicted proteins | sample DeeseametaMP1649_FD_184183 | JGI IMG/M metagenome (GOLD analysis project Ga0208057, IMG submission 184183) | Marine microbial communities from the Deep Pacific Ocean - MP1649 (SPAdes) | ecosystem: Environmental > Aquatic > Marine > Oceanic | place: North of Tokelau, South Pacific Ocean...
GGAATCCCAAACAGGAAACCCACTAAAAGCGGTGTGCCCATGATCAATATTCCCGGAGGAATCATTTCACGCAGTGCAGCTTCTGTAGAAATACTAACGCATTTTTCGTAATCCGGTTCTGCTGTACCTTCCATGATTCCAGGAATTGTACGAAACTGGCGGCGAACTTCTTCTATCATGTCAAAAGCTGCCTTGCCGACTGATTTCATGGTCATTGCGGAAAAGAGGAAGGGCAGCATTGCTCCTACAAACAAGCCGGTCAATACGAGTGGATCGAGCAGGTTAATACTATCCATGATTTTTGCCGATGGGTCCAAGAGATCTGCCCGTGTCAAAAATGCGGAAAACAAGGCCAGTGAAGTAAGAATCGCAGAGCCGATCGCAAAGCCTTTACCAATTGCTGCAGTTGTATTACCTGCAGCATCAAGTACATCCGTTCTGTCCCGGACACTTTCACCCATGCCTGTCATTTCGGCAATACCTCCTGCATTATCAGCAACAGGTCCGTAAGCATCGATAGTCAATCCGACGACCAAAGTACTCAGCATGCCTAACGCTGCAACGGCAACACCGTACATTCCACCTAGTGTGAATGATGCGTAGATACTTGCTGCTAACAGTAAAATGGAACCGGTAGCACTGTGATATCCAAGGGCCAGTCCGAAAATAATGTTTGTTGCCGCTCCGGTTTCAGAGGCTTTGGCAACTTCACGTACCGGTTTAAAATCGTGGGAGGTGTAGTATTCAGTCAGCAGTCCCACCAGTAAACCGGCGATTGAACCGCTCAAGAAACAGAAATAAATACCCATGTTGGTGTAAAGCTGGCCGCCGATTACAAAAGATTCCGGGAGTGCCCACATCGTGACAAAAAAGACGGCGATTGCACTCAGAACTGTGGAAATGATCAAGAGTCTTTTTAAAACTGGAGCCACGTCTTTTTCTTCGCTGACACGTGCGCTGAACATAGTCAATAAACTGGCCGGAATACCGACAGCGGAAATGAGAATCGGAAAGAGCAGTGCTTCCAGGTTTGTCGCAAATGCTACGGCTCCAATCACCAGTGCTGCACAGGTGCTTTCTGCCAATGAACCAAACAAGTCTGCACCCATTCCAGCAACATCACCGACATTGTCTCCAACATTATCTGCAATCACAGCAGGATTGCGGGGGTCGTCTTCCGGAATACCCTGTTCAACTTTGCCGACAAGGTCTGCACCAACGTCTGCAGCTTTAGTAAAGATACCTCCGCTTACACGTCCGAAAAGTGCAATGGAAGAACCGCCCAGACCAAAACCTGCCAGGACTTCCATCAAAATGTGTGGTTCAATCTCCGGCAACAGGAACTTAAGCAACAGATAAATTACGATCAGACCAAGTACTCCCAGACCGACCAGACCAAAGCCCATTACTGCACCGGAATTCAGCGCAACTTTAAAAGCTTCTGCAATGGAACTCTTTGCTGCCGTGGTGGTACGGGCATTCCCGATGGTCGCAATCCGCATGCCGATAAAGCCTGAAACAATCGAAATGACGCAGCCCAGCAAAAATGAAATTGCGGTATATATTCCTTCATTGACTTCCGGAGTATGGGGGTCATCAATCAGCAGGGCAATGACGATCGCAAACCCTGCCATGAAGTAAACCATGTACTTGTACTCTGCTTTCAAAAAAGCCATGGCACCTGTAGCGATAGCACCGTGAATTTTAATAAGCTTTGAGGCTTCTTCCGGATTATCGATCCCCTGTGTGAGTGGAATTCTGGAGACTTTGAGGTAATAAAAAAGTGCTACTCCAAGTCCAAAAAATGCTGAAGCTATGATGACTGTGATCATTAATTCTCCTGTGTCTGGGGCTGAAAAAGGAATCGCCGGTGTCCCTTCCCCAAAAAAAGAACGCTTGCGAACAAATTAAAAAATAGGCATTCTGCTCTAAATGTCTTTCCACACAAAAAAAGAGTAAACGGCAAAATAACTGGCAAATTGCTGCTACTGTCTTTGACTTAGTTTGTAGAAATAAATTCAAAACAATAATGAACACAACAATCATACATATTTCCGATTTGCATTTCCATACATATCCGCAAAATTTTCGAGATTGGAAATCAAAAAGAATTTTAGGTGCAGCTAATTTACTCTTTCGGCGAAAAAGGCAGTTTCCACTTCAGCGGGCAAAACGACTTGTTGAACAAATTCAAAAAATGAATTGGGACCATTTAGTAATAAGCGGTGATCTGACACAACTTGCGCTGGAAAAAGGATTCTCAAGGGCCCGAAAAACTCTGGAACCTTTACTAACAGATCCTGAGCGTGTGACAGTTATTCCAGGAAACCATGATCGTTATGTCAGTCAGGCAGCGGGAACAGATTTATTCAGCCAATATTTTGGGGAATTTTTTGGAAATAAAGAAATTCATGTGCGCAAACTAAACTCGGACTGGGTAATCATTGGCTGGGATAGCGCTCATCCAAACGATTGGTTGTCTGCTTCAGGAACAGTGCGCCGCAGCACTATACAGGCTACAGCGGATCTGCTGCAGAGCTGCCCGGAACAAACTCAGTTCATAATTGTCAATCACTATCCGCTGACCTTTCCTGAAGGCTGGAATTATGACAGGTTTCACGAGCTTTATAATCTTGTACCGGTGAGGAACTGGATTTTGCGACATCCGCAAATCCGTCTTTATTTACATGGGCACATTCATAAAAATTGGATTCATCATCTACCAAGAGATTCTGGTCCGGAATTATTGCTGCTCAATTCCGCGGCTTCTTCTTCAAAACTACATTCTGAACAGAAATCTTCGTTTCACCGGATTGAGTTGGAAAATGGGAATGTAAAAGTTAGTCCCATTTTGTTGAATTGAACGATGCGCTTGATTTTAGTTGTTTTATGCTTGTGTTATTTGTCATTTGCAGGTGCGGAGGAACCTGAGAAAAAACTGGAAAATCTATGTGAAAAAGCCGTTAATCAGGAGACAGATTTTCAAGTAACAGGAATCTACGGTAGTCCTTTAGAGTCAGAATGGCACCCAGCGGCTGCTTATGTTTTGCGTAAAGAAATGCAGCGGTTTGAGGTACTTCAACGCGAATTTCAAAAAAAAACTGCAGCATGGCGTTTTGAATTTGCAGAAATGATTGGTGGTAAAACTGTCGTTTTTGTTTATCATCTGCAGCGCCGGACAGCTTTCTGCAGGGGGCCGAATGCCTTTTTTGTTTTGAAAAAATAACAGTTCTGATGTAACTCGTGACTTTCGAGTGATGTAAGCAGTCAACTGGAAATATAGATAGATCGTTTTCTCTTTTTCTTTCCTCTCAATTATGTTAACCCTTTCAAAAGTAACAAAACGTTTTGGTTCGCAAACCGTCGTTGACAGCCTGGACCTGAGCATTCCGCAAGGTCTTGTTTTTGGACTTCTTGGTCCAAATGGTTCCGGAAAAACAACTCTGCTTCGAATGGCTATGGGTTTGCTTCAACCTACTTCCGGACGAATCACCATTTTTGAAAATAACTCTCCCGGAGATTCGGAAGTGCGGAAAAAATTGGGTTACATGCCTCAGCAGCTGGCTGTTTATCCCGGATTGTCTGTACGGGAAAATGTTTTGTTTTACGGACGTTTGTATGGAATTCCAGAAAACAATCTTAGCACCCGCTCACTGGAAATTCTGGAAATGGTAGAGCTTGAATCACATCAGAACAAATTAGCAGGCGATCTTTCCGGTGGAATGCTTCGCAGGCTGATGCTGGCAACAACGCTCATTCATCAGCCGGCTCTGGTAATTTTAGATGAACCTACTGCTGGTGTTGATCCGTCACTGCGCCTGCGTTTTTGGGAATGGTTTGAACAATTGGCGCAGGGCGGTGCATCCATTTTAATTACAACCCATCATATCAGCGAAGCCGGCCGCTGTGACAAAGTAGCCTTTTTGCGGGAAGGACTTTTGCTGGAGCATGATACGCCGGATACACTCATGCGACGTTACAATTCGGAAAATTTGGAACAAGCTTTCGTTCAGGCTACTCAAGCAAAGCTGGAGGATTGAAATGGTTGCACGATGGATAGCCTGGCGGATTATTCGTGAAATATTGAGGGATCGTCGAACTTTAGCTTTTTTCTTTCTTGTGCCTTTGATTGTCATGTCACTGATTTACTATGCTTTGCAGGAAGACGAAACAGCAAGGCTCGGAGTTGTTTCCAGGGGAGTGATGCGTCTCTTTGAAGCAGATTTGATGCTGACTCTGGAAGAAGAGGACATTGAACTGGTTTCACTTGATATTCCGGATGAAGAGATTGATCCGGAACGTTTGGAACAAATGATTTGGAGACAGTTACGCACCGGGCAGGCAGAGGGTATTTTGTTTTTAGGAGAACAGTTATTGGAAGAGCGCTTTGATGGAAAGCGTGGGAGGATTGATTTTTATCTGGAAGGTTCACGTCCTACTCTGACGGCATCAGTTGTAGAATCAGTCGCCTCTGTTATGGACGATTTAGCATCCTCTCTTCCGGTGGTAATTGACAGTTCATGCTCGGCGTTTTGCGCCAACTCGGTCAACATTAAGCCGTTGGATTTGGAAGAACACTACCTTTACGGCTCAGAAGATTATCGTTTGATTGACTTTTTTCTGCCGGTATTTCCGCCATTTTTTGTCTTTTTCTTTACATTTCTCATTTCGACCATCACTTTCCAGCGGGAACGAGTACGTGGAACGCTGGAACGACTGTTGATTGCTCCGGTTTCCTTTACTCAAATTGTCCTGGGTTACGTAGGAGGCTTTATTATTTTTTCCGGATGTCAGGCCGCCATCATTTTGACATTTATTCTCTCGCTGATTGGCTTCAAAATCACTCTCACTCAAATTGGTGCAATAGCTTTTTTGACCTTTCTGATGCTCCTGATTTCACTTGTACTGGGCTTACTTGCCTCATTCCTTGCGGCCAACGAGTTTCAGGCGCTGCAATTCATTCCGCTCGTCATTTTGCCGCAGATTTTTTTAAGTGACATGATTTGGAGCATCGATGGTTTCCCCAAAATTTTCCAGTGGATTTCCCTTGCTTTGCCTTTAACACACGCAAACACCGCTATGAGAAACGTCTTACTCAAACAGCAGAATATCTGGGATTCATGGCCTCAACTTCTTACTTTAAGCGGCTTTTTCTTTTGTATTCTCCTGCTGCTCGTCCTCGTCTCCCGCCGACATCAAAACGCAGCTTGAACTTGGTTTCATTTCATCGGACATTTTTTCCTGTTTGAGACGTATTGAAAAAATGATCTTGTTCGTTTTGTGAGTGGCAAGTTAAGCAACCCCATATATGGTTTTTATACAATAAATTTTTGTCTTTGAATTACTGTCAGTAGCCTTTTTTTGTGGCCGGTTTTAATCTATTCTCAGTGTTTTTTCTTTATGTCGAAAAAAACTCATTTTTTCCTTGACATGCTTCCCGTGTAGTTGTACGTTAACTCTCAGGAAGTGGAAGATGTGGTTTTTAAATTCAAATTAACCTGTTTTCTCTTTATGTCGAAAAAAAACTCATTTTTTTCTTGACATTAATTTGTGAAATGAATACGTTACTTTCCAGAGTATAAGGTTTGGTCATTAAATTTTATTATAGGAGTAAAAACCATGATTGAAGGAAGAATAAAGCAACTTGATCTAGCTAACCGTTCAGCATTAATTGTTGATGGAAATGGAAATGAAGTTACTGTCCAATTTGCGTTGAGAACCAACGTGGAGGTGATCGAACCTGAAACGGTAGGCCTAATGGGCGGAAACTTGGAAGACCTTGAAGAAGGATTTGAAGTTGAGATTGAAGTGGCCTCGACAGAGAAAGATGGAAGCATCATTTGCGATTCCATTGCTTGCGTCAGCTGATAGATCAGTCTCATTAGTATGGATTATCCGCTGTTACGTTACAATGGAACACAGGCTAGACTTTGACTAAACGTCTGCTGCTCCGTGTTGGGGTGGTTGATTTGCAGGGCCGTTCTGGCAATTTAATTTAGAATACTTTCTGAATCAGTAGGAGATTAAGATATGGACAATGAAAAGAGTGCGGGTAGAAGAGGGTTTCTTCTCGGTGTGCTTACAGCGATGGGCGCCACTACGGCGACTGTGTTGGCCGCACGTACATACGAGACAAATAAAGATGGAGTGATAGACTCAGATGCTTCTACAGGTCCGATTTTGTACCAACGGACTGAGGAAACTGAGCGCTATTACAAAACTCTATACAACTAAGCCAGGAGGAGTATGAAACTTAACAGAGTAATACAAAATGACGGGCAGGACCTGAATCCCGCTTTTATGGACAGTCTCAATCCCAGTGTGAGTCGCCGCGGTTTTGTCACCGCCGCCGGAATGGGAGTTGGATTGATGGCGATGGGTCCCTCATTGGTAAGAGAGGCAAAAGCAGCAACGGGAGCGGAGAATCCACGGAAGCTGACACAGATCAAGACTATTTGCGGTAACTGTGCTGTCGGTTGCGGTTTCATCGCTGAGGTTGAGAACGATACTTGGGTCAGCATCGAACCATGGTTCGAACATCCAATCAACCAGGGTAGCCTGTGTTCGAAAGGTGCAGCAGCCCGGGAACATGTAATCAGCGATAAGCGGCTCAAGTCACCAATGAAACTCGAAGATGGGAAATGGAAACGAATAAGTTGGGACACGGCGATGAGTGAGATCACAACCAAGTTGCAGGAGATTCGCAAAAAGCACGGACCGGATTCCCTGATGATCCTTGGTTCGGCCCACCACAATAACGAAACTTCGTATGCGCTGCGCAAGTTCGCAGCCTTCTGGGGTTCCAACAACATCGACCATCAGGCCCGGATATGCCATTCCACCACAGTAGCTGGACTGGCCAATGTGTGGGGCTATGGTGCGATGACCAACTCCATGAACGACATCCGCAACAGCAAGAGCGTTCTCATTATAGGGGAGAATGTCTGCACCTCGCACCCCATTGCAATGCAGCACATACTCACTGCTAAGGAAGAAAATCGCGCACAAATCATTGTTGTGGATCCTCGGTTTTCGCAGACGGCTGCCTTCGCTAACAAGTATGTACGACATCGCTCAGGAACAGACGTGGCTTTTATCTATGGTCTGGTGAACATAATCTTGAAGAATGGTTGGGAGGACAAACGGATGCTCCAGGATCGGACTTATGGTTTCAGCAACCTGAAAGAGGAACTGAAACGCTACGATCCTGAAACGGTGTCCGACATCACCGGAGTATCGGTCGCCGATTTGGAACACACAGCGCGGTTGATCGCTGAAAACAGACCCGGCACGCTGATCTGGGCTATGGGTGGAACTCAGCACACCAATGGTACTTCAGTCACGCGTTCATATTGTGTGCTGCAGTTGGTACTGGGCAACATGGGCAAGCCAGGTGGGGGTACAAACGTGTTTCGTGGACATGACAATGTTCAGGGGGCCACAGATCTTGGTGTACTGTCCAATACGCTACCAGGATATTATGGGTTGTCCAAGGGTGCCTACAAACATTGGTCCAATGTATGGGGAGTCGACAACAATTGGATCAACGGCCGCTTTGCCAATGAAAAAATTCAGCACAAGGTAGGTTTCACAGTAGCTCGTTGGTACGAAGGAGTGCTGATGGATCCAAAGGAGCTTGGACAGGATGAAAATGTACATGCGGCTTTCTATTGGGGACACTCCACTAACAGTCAGTCACAATTGGACCGTATCAAAACCGCTCTGGACAAAGTGGAATTACTGGTGGATATTGACCCGTTCGTTACCACCACCTCCATCCTGCCAGACCGCAAGGACGGTGTTTATATTCTTCCGGCTGCAACGGTTTATGAGCAGTCTGGGTCTGTGACTAACTCCAACAGGGACATCCAGTGGCGTAACCAGGTTGTCAAGCCAGTTTGGGAATCACGTAAAGATCTTGATATTGTCATTGACCTGGCCGAACGGCTGGGTTTTGGCGACAAGTTCAAGAAAAGCAAAAACGGCCCCTGGAAGCAATTGCCCGAGGATATCACTCGCGAATGGAACCTTGGTATGCGCACCATTGGGATGACAGGTCAAACCGTGGAAAGAATGAAGCGGCAGCAGGATTGGGCACACGCCTTTGACCTAAAAACTAAAATTGCCGAAGGCGGTCCGGTTGATGGCGAGCAATGGGGACTCCCATGGCCTTGCTGGACGGATAAACACCCTGGCACCCACATTCTTTATCGAACAAGCATTCCTGTAGCAGAAGGAGGATTGGGTTTCCGTGCCCGCTGGGGAGTCAAGGCTCCGGATGGCAATACTTTGCTTGCAGGTAAGGGTTCAGCACCGGTAGACAGTTCAATCAATGAAGGTTATGCGGAAATGAAGAACTGGAAAACAGATCTGACTGGGAAAGTGTTTGAAGAGGCTATTGCTAAAGGGCTGGCCCCTTACGGTAATGGTCGCGCACGCTTCAACGTCTGGACATTCAAAGATGATCCGGTGCCAAAACACAGAGAACCTCTTCACAGTCCGAGGCCTGATTTGATTACTGAATGGATAACCTATGACGATGTGAAGGATCACTATCGCGTACCTACTCTCTACAAAAGTCTGCAGAAAGCTGATTGGGTTGAAAAATATCCACTGATTCTCTCAACCGGAAGACAAGTCGAATTTGAAGGAGGAGGAAACAGCGAACGAAACTGCTGGTGGTTGGTGGAGTTGCAGCCTGAAATGTATGTTGAGATCCATCCAAGACTGGCCAATGATAACAGGATCAGACACGGCGACTGGGTCTGGGTTGAATCCCCGGAGGATACAGACGGGAAACCAAGTCGTATCAAAGTTAAGGCTAAGGTCACCAGGCGGGTGAGTCCGGATATGGTCTATGTCCCATTCCATTGGGGGGGAGTAATGTCCGGAGTAGACTTGTCAAATAAATATCCCGAAGGTTATCTCCCATATGGTATGGGGGAATCGGCAAATACAATAACCAACTATGGTTATGACCGCATCACTCAGATGCAGGAAACCAAAACCGGTCTTTGCAGAATTAAAAAGGCCTGATTTCGGAGAAGGAATATGGCAACAACAAATATTACCGTCCCTACCCGTGCGGTTTCTGGACCGGAAGGGAAACATTCGCCGGCCAGAATGAAGTTCTATGTCGACGTCAGACGTTGCATTGAGTGTGGCGGTTGTGAAGTAGCGTGTAAGAACGAGAACGAAGTTCCACCAGGAATAGCACGCATACGGGTGGTTACCGTGAACGAAGGACAGGCAGGTGAAACAAATGTAGCAGTTCCCTGCATGCATTGCTCTAATGCACCATGTGTTTCTGTTTGTCCTGTTGACGCCTTGTTTAACAGGGCGGATGGTATTGTTCACGTCAACAAGGAAACCTGCATCGGGTGCGGCTATTGCCTTTACGCCTGTCCTTTTGGGGCACCGCAGTTCCCCAAAGGTTCTCCCTTTGGCAAGCGTGGTGTGATGGACAAGTGCACCTATTGTGCGGGCGGTCCTGAGGAAGCGTTCTCAACCCGGGAACAGGAACTTTACGGATCAAACCGTATTGCGGAAGGCAAACTTCCCATCTGCGCTTCGATATGTTCCACCAAAGCTTTGGTGGCAGGTGATGCCGAAGAAGTGGCCAACGTGGTTCGTAGTCGTGCTGCAGCTCGTGGTTCGTCAAGTGGAGCTTGGGGCTGGAGCAAAGCTTACAATAATTAAATGGACAAGCTCAGAGTAGGTCCGTAAAATTTCACCGGAGATTACGGTCTCCGGTGAAAAATAGGGAAGGTTATGGTTTGGTGTTTTGGTTTTCGAGGCATCTCTCTTCCTCCGGATTGCTTTTCCGGACAACATATGACGGCTACTCGCCTTACCCCCACCTGACTGCATTCAGTCTTTTTACGACACCCTAATTTATTCAAATGGACTTGTAATAGTAGGAATACAATGGAACCAATCATCTTGATGAACTCAAAATGGGGGAATGATATTTTTACCCCCATGTATTTATTTTTCGGTGGGCTCACGGGCGGGTTATTTATTGTGGCAGTGGTGGCAGATTTAGTTGGGATAAAACACAAAAGCTTTGAAAAATTGTCAAAATTAGTTGCTTTTATTGTCCCACTCGCACTCGTATTGGCTGGCCTGTTTATCACCTTTCACCTTGGAAAACCTGAACGGGGAATGTTCTTTCCGCTTTATTTCTCTAACTTTAATTCGTGGATGGTGATAGGAGGTTATAGCGTGGGTTTGGCGTTCCCAATGATAATTGCTTACGCGTTACTCTGGTATTACAAGGTTAATCAAACTATCCGGCGCCTTTTGGGAGTTGTCGGAATACCCCTGCTGGGCTTCGTGTCCTTATACACAGGGTTACTCTTGAGCGGAGCCAAGTTTGTTCCATTATGGTCACAACAGTATTTGCCATATTTATTCCTCAATTCAGGTATCTTGACTGGTTTAGCAGCGGCAGGTCTAGCATTCTTGTTGTTTCATACTTTTGTGAAGACTGAACTGGATGACATGTCCAGAATACTGCAGATTGTTGGTTACGCTATTTTAGCTCTGATTGTAGTGGAGGGGTTAGAACTGTATTTGTTTATGAATCATCTGGCATTGGATCCAGAAAAATTAGATGAAACCGGAAAATTCATTAACCCCAATGGCGGTGCTTTGGCATATGAGTATGTTACACAGGGAGTTTTGGCACCCTGGTTTTGGTGGGGTATCGTTGGGATGGGTTTGACATTTCCTCTGATTCTTACTTTTATTGAAATGATCTTTGATAAAATCATCAGGCCTTATGTAAACTGGGTCGCAGGTGTCAAATTCGCTTCGATTCTGGCTGGGGGGATCATCTTACGGTTTGTGATTGTTTGGGGAGGCGATTTAAAGGCTCCGCTGGTTTTTCCACCGGCACTTTTTCAACTTCCTCTCAGTGGATAGCATTGATGCTCTCCATGGGAATGTTTTCCGGACGGCACCATTTGCTAAGTGATGATTAAGACCTTAAAGAGATATCTCCATTTTCTATTGGTCCTCGTTTTCCTCCCTGCCTCCATGGCGGCTGAATCTCAGGAAGATATAAAGATTGGCGAAAAAATTTACACGGAACAATGCGTACTTTGCCATGGTCCAGCAGGAGAAGGATGGGATTGGGAAAAGAAGTGGGCCAAGCCTCCTTTTCCGGTCCCTAATTTGCTGAAAGTGCTCCCTGAACGGTCTGACGAGTATTTGGTTACAGTGATTAAGCTTGGAGGGAGCGCTGTCGGTTTGACCGATTTTATGCCTGCCCTCGGCTTTAATTTGACAGATCGAGAGGTTCTGAATCTGGTCGCCTATCTACGAGTATTAAAGCCGAAACCTCCAGCGGATGGGTCATTTTTCGAAAAGTCAGCGCCTCCCCAACCCGAGAATCTGGTGTGGGCTCCCCGAATGAGCCGGTTTCTAGTTCAGTTTCAATCCCCCTCGATAATTGCTGCAGCTCTCATTCGCCCCGCAGCTTTCTTGTATAGAAGAAATCCCCGAACCCACCGGCCTTTTTATCCGAAGCTGAAGGAAGACATTCCTCTGCTTGCCCAACAGCACTCATTGGGACAAAATGCGGGTCAACATCATACTGGTTCTTTCCCCCATGCGATCACTCTTGGAGACTTTAATAGCGACGGCCACTCAGATTTTGCGATCCCGGCATCCGCTGCGCGAAAATTAGCCGTTCTCCTTGGTGATGGAAAAGGAGGAATCCTTTCCAATCATCACTATCCTGTGGGGCAAGGACCGACCTGGGTCACTACAGCCGATTTGAACCAAGATGGCCACCTTGATTTGATCACGACCAATACTGGGGCGGGCAGCTTGAGTTTGTATTATGGAGACGGTAAAGGAGACTTTCATGATCGCAAGGACATTGAGGAAATTCATGGGACTCCCTGTGTGGTTGCAGGTGATTTTAACCAGGATGGCCTTCCGGATTTGGCCGTAACTCAGGCTAAGCTCTCCAAAGTGGTGATCTTGACCAATGATTCGACTGGTATACCCAAACGGACCCATGCGATTGATGTGGAGCGTGGTCCACACATCATGGATGTGGTCGACCTCAATCAGGATGAGATTCCGGACTTGGTGGTGGGAAGTCTGGGCTCCCATACTTTATCGATCATGATTGCCAACGGTAAAGGGACATTTGAGAAGGCAAATGTGGTCAAAGTCGGCCGTTTCCCCCACTACCGAGCATACGGAGACTGGAACGGTGATGGACATGTGGATGCGGCTGTCGCGGTCGCAGGTGAGGAATCGGTAGAGGTGCTTTTGGGAAATGGACGGGGGGACCTGAAAACGCTGGCAAGATATTCGGCGGGAGTCAACCCGCATGGCTTGACCAGCGGGGACTTCAATCAGGATGGAAAATTGGATCTGGCAGTTTCCAACCGAACCTCTGCCGAAATCGTCATTTTTCTAGGGGAGGGAAATGGAACATTCAAAAAAAGGCCTTCCATCCATACCGGGCACGATGGGATCGCGTTAGCGAATGGCGATTTCGATGAGGATGGGTTGATTGACTTGGCTTTGGTTTCTGCCAGTTCCAATTCGTTGATCTTTTACAGAGGAGACGGAACAGGAAATTTCCATCTTTGGTAATGCCAGTTGCAAATTATTGGCTCATTTTAATAGTTTGGTGAAATCCGGTGTCCTTCCATAAGGACCTGTTTCTTCTTGAGTGCAAGAAAGATTTCCCCATTTTGGACTTGTTTTGTAACACTCTCAGCCACTCTCCTAAGGACTGAAATGTTCGTGACATAAGCAGTTTCGTCCTGCCAGTGCCTTATCGACTCTTTAGCTCTCGCCTTGGTAATGTCTCGCTGGAATGCAAATATGATTGCAGTTTACCTTTCTGATTGAGCAACCCAGAGTCAATAGAAGCTTGTCGTTTTTTGTTCCCCGAATGTTTATTTATCTTGGGGCCTAAGATATTTTAATTATATTTTGGCCACTTAAAACTATCTGTTAAACTATTGATATAAAAATAATTGTTGAAAAAACTTTTAGTGCAATAATAATGGATATATACTACATGCATTAAGATTGTTCTAAACGATGAATTTATTGTAAAAAATAACTGCAAGAAAATATGAGGAGCTATTTTTTCCATTAGGGCAGAGAGAACACGTGGCGACACAGTGACCGTTTCCGAAAAACAAATTTTAGGTCCCCATCAGTGGATTGCAGATAAGTGAGAAGTTTCAATTAAACAGATTGTGCAGACTTGAGAAGGTATCTATGGATCATCGAAAAAAACAAATACTATTTTTTTATCGAAAGGAGAGTTCCTGATGCTGGCAAAGCGATGGGGTGTGTTTCTCTGTGATTGCCGCTCCACATTGAATATGGATTTGCAAAAAATAGGGAATCCTGCGTCCCTGGTTGTGGTTGCAACCAACCCTGAGAAGGATATCGAGGACTTCGCAAGTAAGGCGGATCAATTGGAATTGGAACATGTGGTTGTCGGTTGTTGTGCCAAACCTTCAATTTTTGAGGAAGCCCTCCAGGGTAAGACTCTTCATTTTCTTGATTTAAAAGGAAAATGTTTTGCTCCCCATTCAAACTTAGAACAGGCTCACACCAAGGCATCAAAAATGATCGAGGCCGAAATTAGAGTGTCCAATATCAAGGCAAAGAACCCTGTTCCTGTAAATCCTCTACAAGTTGGTAATCGGGTGGTAATTTTTACAGAATTTTCTGAGGGTTTAAAACTGGCCAGTATGTTGGATGAATTGATGGATGGAGACTCTGCAGCTGTAACACTCTGCATTTCTTCGGATATTGAGGGTTTGGAAGATGGCTCACCACTCCTGGAACAGCGGACTTCTCTTATTGCTGTGGAAGGACGTTTGGGGAATCTTAAAATTACCCTTGAACCAGATCAAATCTTGAACGGAGGCTCACAAAAACGTTTTGACTTGAAGGCAGACCAACTGATTGTTTTGACAAAAACTCATCCACCGGGTATCAAAAGGAGGACAGGGGTTCATTTACTGTCCAGTACCGAAAGTGAAATTCTGGAGGAAACGGTAAGGCAGGTTCGGGATTTAGTCGGACACTTCCACAAACCGGTACATTTGACTTACGACCAGGATATTTGCGCAGGTGGAGACAAAGGTATGGAAACTTGTGGGCGCTGTATAAGCTATTGTCCTTATGATGCTATTTCAAGACAGACTGAAAATAGACTGCGCATTCAAGTAGATCACTTGACCTGTGAAGGTTGCGGTGCTTGTGTTTCAGCCTGTCCTACATCCGCATTGCAGTTTACAGAACCGTCTCCCCAGGAAATCTATGCTCGAATGGCGGCTCTGCTGGAATCATCAAAAGAGAAACAAGGTAATGTAGAACCACCGGTGATTGTATTCCATTGTGAAGAAATGGGACGCAAGGTGTTGGAAACTGCAGGACTGGTTCCACTGCCATATTCACCTGGGGTATTACCCGTGGAGGTTCCATGTCTGCGCTATGTGTCTGAATCAAATATGCTGGCTGCCATGTCTTTGGGAGCTGCAGGAGTTGGACTGCTCGGTTGTGAGGACTGTCCAAACGGAGAGCGTGAATTGCTTTATCAAAAATATGATTTTACACAGTTGATTTTACAGAATTTTGACTTGGATCAAGATCGTGTACGGATAATTACAGCTGAAGCAGGACAGGAAGCTGATGCAGTTGAGGCCATAAATCAGTTTGTATCACAACTGAGTGAGTCTCCCATGGTTCCGAACTGGACCACTCCCAGTCAAACTCTGAATCGTCCAATCTTGTCTGATGTGTTGGGAGGTTTTATCGATCAAACCGGCAATGAGCCAGGAAGGATTTCGTTATCATCAGAACTGCCATTTGCCTTTGCCAATATCAATGAATCAGGATGTACACTGTGCCGTTCTTGTGCTAATGTCTGTCCCACCAATGCTTTTAGGTTTGAAGAAGAGAGCAACAGCCTGCATTTCAAACACATCAACTGCGTGGGATGCGGACTGTGCGAAGAGGTATGCCCAGAAAATGTAATCACCATCAAGAGAGAACTTGTTCTTGAAAAGCAGTCTCTTGACTATACATTGGTCGCAGAGGATGAAATGATCAATTGTTTAAAATGCAAAAAACCTTATATAAACCGTAGGGCTTTGGAAGCAGTCGAGTCGAAGTTGTTTGAGATTGAATCTCTAAAGAATACTTTTTCCGGAAATCGTAAGAATATTCTCAGAATGTGTCCAGACTGTCGAACTGTAGCAGCAATGATGGAGGTTGATAGAGGTTGGGAACCTTAAGATGAATGAATTCAGAAAAAAAAACCGCGGTAAGAAACGTGGAAAAAGCAAGAACAAAGAATTCATGGATGCTGCCCTTGATGCCTTTATTCGAGATCAGTCCTTACAAAAATGGCACGAAGTAGACGGGTTGAGAGCAGGGGCAGGGATTGATGCAGTTCAGGCAGTAAAATCCTCATCTGAATTTCTTGCAAAAGGTACATACCGGGAAATTTGGCAAAACTGGTGGCAGCGAGAAGTTATTGACAATGGACAGGCTAGCAATAAAGTTTTGTTTTCTCAGATTGAAAACGCGGTTCTAGGTGCTGTTTTGGAGGAACGAGAAGTACGAAAGCAGCGACCAGATGATTTGCTTGAGGATAGTTTCGAATACAAGGAGTTCATTGCCCGACAAATGGATCATCTGCTGTCTGAGGCTGGGGGTGAAATTGAGGAAGAAATATAAGGAGTACAAGGAATGAATGGAGACAAGGAGTTAGCGAAACTGCGTCAAAAGTATTACGGTCTGTTTGTACATCTTTTTTGGAAAGAACCGGATGCGAAATTTCTGCTTTCCCTGCTGGAAGGAATTACACAACGTGTGGAAGGAGCCGCGAAATTGTCCCCTTTGATGGCCTCAGGCTGGCAAAAAATCCGACTTTATCTTGAACAAAACGACCCAAAAGAAGTTGAATATGAATTTGTCCAGTTATTTATAGGTCCTCACAAACCAGATGTCCTTCCCTACGAATCTTATTATCTTGCAGGCAGTGTATTTCAGGCTCCTCTAGCGGCAGTGCGGGGTTTTATGAAGGAGGTAGGTCTGGAAAAAAAGGAAGGTGAATTACCGGAGCCGGAAGATACCCTTGGATTTGAACTGGAAATCATGAATTGGCTTATCAGTAAACAAATCAATTCTAATGATTCTGAAGAAGAAGAGGAGTGGATCGAACTTCAAACGCGTTTCTTGAAAAAACACCTGTTGGTCTGGGGACCTTCTTGTACACAATCAGTCGAATCAGCTCCTCATGCTAATTTTTACAAAGGTGCTGCCTTGTTATTGCGTGGTTTTTTTGAGATTGAACAACAACTATTCCAGGGGCGAGGTCCTCAAAAGATAGAATCTCTTGAGTCAGCTCAAAGACGTTATGGAAAAAGAAAAGACTGGAAGGGGCCTTTGTTTAATCCGGAGCAACCAACTGAATCGAACTCCTGATTCACGGTAGAGTGTAACATTATACCGGAAAGAGTCCATGTCTCTTCAGTGACCTCCAAAACCTGTGGCTTCATCTTACCTGCACGCTTCCACTGGATGGTAGTTCGATGCTGATTTTCACCTCTTTCTTTAGCAGGTGCTCTAAGCTTTCATCCCGAACTGCATTACGGGTTTGAACTTGAACTGTGTAAATATTTCTTATAATCAATTGCTTTAAAAATATTAAATAAGATGTCAAAAGCTGACATCCGCATGCGCGGATTCCTCAAGCGCACTCCCGTGAAAACTTTGCTTTCACTAATCAAAGAACATTCTCAACTATTGTCTGCAGAGGAAATCTTGACAGTGGAATCATGCGGGCGGATCCTGGCACAGGATATTAATTCTCCTGCAAATGTCCCAAACTTTGATCGTTCAGCCATGGACGGTTATGCACTGGATGCCGAATCCACTTTTGGCGCATCTGCTTACAATCCGTTAATGTTTAAAGTTGTCGGAGAAGTCACTCCCGGAGAAATTTATGAGGCCGTAATTCAGCCGGGTGAAGCATTACGAATCATGACAGGTAGTCCTATTCCCAAGGGTGCAAATGCTGTATTGATGGCAGAGCATGCAGAATTATTTGACGACCAAATTCAAGTATTGGAAGCAGTGACACCTGGAAAACATGTGGGGCAGATTGGAGAAGATGTTAAAAAGAACCAAAATTTGCTCAAGCAGGGTAGGTTTCTCCGTCCACAGGACATTGCCGTACTGGCCAGTGTAGGCCTGAAAAAAGTTAAAGTGGTACGGAAACCGGAAGTGGAATTGTTAATAACCGGAAATGAATTGTTAAAACCAGGAGAAAAACCAAGTGGAGTAAAAATTATTGATACCAATTCAGTTATGCTCAGACCGTTAATTCAGCGTGATGGGGGAGTTTTGAAAGCAGTCCTTCATCTTCAGGATGAGCGGGATTTGCTCCGTAGACATTTGAGTGATTCCACAGCAGATTTGATTTGCATGACTGGAGGAACGTCGGTTGGTATTGAAGATCATGGACCAACTTTGGTTGAAGAACTTGGCGAATTACTGGTACACGGAATCCCAATGCGGCCCGCCGCTCCCACCGGATTTGGACTGATTGCCGGAAGTTCCGCTGGCAGCAAGAAAAAAGTATTTTTGCTTCCGGGTAATCCTGTTTCATGTTTATCAGCTTATGATTATTTTGTGGGGCGTTCACTGAGGTTGATGGGTGGGCGTTCTGAAGAATGGCCATACCGCAGTAAAATGGTGAAACTTGCCACTAAAATTTCCTCTCAAATCGGCAGGATTGAATATGTGCGTCTCCGGATTGAAAATGAAAGGGCGTTTTTTATTGCAGCCGGTGGAGCATCAATACTTTCTTCAACAACACAAGCAGACGGTTTTCTGCTAACAGAAGAAGAATCTGAAGGATTTGCTGAAGGAGAAGAAGTACGGGTGTGGCTCTATGATGAGTATTAACATAGTAATCAGATTTGATAAATTTCTTGTGAAAAAATATCTACTTTGGTTCCTGTTCTGTTATTTAAACAGTGGGATTATTCAGGCAGAGCCAATCCGTTTAGCCACCACGACCAGCACCGATAACTCAGGACTGCTGCGGGAAATAATTCCGCATTTTGAACAAAAGACGGGGAATGTAGTACACGTGCTGTCCGTCGGCACAGGACATGCCCTGAGATTGGGGCAAGACGGAAATGTGGATGTGGTTCTGGTTCATGCACCCAATGCGGAAATGCACTGGGTAGAAGCGGGATATGGTGTGAATCGACGGAGTGTGATGGTCAATGATTTTGTTATTCTCGGTCCTGAAAATGATCCGGCAGGAATTCGGGGAGAGCGAAATGCAGTGAAAACACTTCAAAAAATTGCACGCGGTAAACACATTTTCGTATCTAGGGGTGATGATTCAGGGACTCATAAAAAGGAGATGGCACTCTGGAAAAAAACCCGGATGAAACCTTCTGTAACGTGGTATCGAGAAACAGGACAGGGCATGGGACGGGTACTGCAAATGGCCGATGAATTAAACGCCTATACTATCTCTGATAGGGGAACATGGCTGGTGCTCCGCTCAAAGTTGTCACTCAAATTGTTGTTTGAAGGAGATCCTGAATTACACAATCCTTACAGCATTATTGCAGTGAATCCTTCCCGCTATCCTGGAATCAATTATATGGGTGCAATGTCCCTGATTGCCTGGCTGACTTCAGTAGATGGTCAAAATCAGATCCGCAAATTTAAACTTGATGGCCAGTCTTTGTTTTTTCCTAGTGCAATTTTAGACTGAGATGAACGGACTGCTTTTAACTACTCAACAAGCCTTACAATTGCTCTTTACCGGAGATCCGGAATTGTGGTCGATAGTTCTGCTTTCCTTTTCTGTCTCCCTTAAAGCAATTTTGTTAACCACTCCTTTTGCATTTCTGGTTTCATTTGCGTTGAGCCATGGAAAATTTCCTGGAATCAGAATTATACTTGCAATCTTTAATTCTTTGCTTTCTGTACCCACCGTTGTTATCGGATTATTTCTGTATGTTTTGCTGACGAGGCAGGGGCCTTTTGGTGATTTGAGGTTGTTATTCACACAAACTGCAATGATAATAGGGCAAATGATTCTTTGTTTTCCAACACTGGTAGCATTAGGTTATGCAGCAATTCAGGCGGCAGACAGGCGGGTGTGGGAAACAGCACGTACCTTGGGAGCACCACCGTGGTTCAGCATGTTGACAGTATTTTTTGAAGTTCGCTTCGCCTTGCTGGCCGCAGTACTTACCGGCTTTGGAAGAATTATCTCCGAGATTGGTATTTCGATGATGATTGGCGGAAATATCATGGGTTACACACGCAACATTACTACTGCCATTGCCATGGAAACCAGTAAAGGTGAGTTTGCCCAGGGAATTGCGCTCGGACTTGTTTTATTGTTACTTTCTTTTCTGCTGACCGCTTTATTGAGCTATCTTCAAGGGCATAAGGAGTTTGCAGCATGAACGAACCTCTGCTTGTTTTTCGGGAGATAGAAAAATCGTTTTCTGGAAGTCAAATTCTATGCGGGGTTGATTTGTCTCTGTATCCGGGAAAATGCATTTTATTGTCTGGCAAAAATGGTGTTGGGAAAACTATCTTACTGAAAATCATTGCCGGCCTTGAAATTCCAGATTTGGCGAAAATTGAAATTTCTGGAAAAACTAACTCTTGGGAAAAAGCTGTAAGAAGTGTTCGTAAAGAAATTATTTATCTGCATCAGCACCCAATCATGTTTAGCAGTACTGTAGAATCAAACGTTGCTTATGGGTTACGCTTCGCTTCTTTAAACAGAAAGCAACGTCGGGAATCTGTGGACGAAGCGCTGGAGTGGGCCGGATTGACGGATGTAGCAAAAAAACAGGCAAAGACTTTGTCCGGAGGAGTTCAGCAACGAGTTGCTTTCACCCGTGCCTGGATTTTGAAGCCGAAAGTTTTGTTACTGGATGAACCGATGGCCAATATGGACCACGAGTCGCGTGAACAGACGTATCAATTATTGGTCAGAATGAAATCAGCAGGCATGTCATTAGTGATTACAAGTCATTTTATGCAATATTTTGAAGGAATTGTCGATCAGCATTTTCAACTCAAGAACGGTGCTCTGGAACTCAAGAGTAAATCTTAAAGTAAAAGATTAATAAACTATGAATCTACTAATAATTTGAATCTGGAGATTTCAAAAAATGATACTAAAATCGCCTCCACTACTAGGGTTTTGTGCTTATAGCGGAACGGGAAAAACTACACTACTGACTCAATTGATTCCAGTCCTGAAAGAACATGGACTAAAGATTGGCTTGGTCAAACATGCACACCACGGGTTTGATACTGATCTACCGGGAAAAGATAGCTACAAGTTACGTAAAGCAGGAGCATGTGAAATGCTGGTAGCCTCAGCAAAGCGCTGGGCACTGGTCCATGAGTCTCAGGAAAGAACCGGGGATCCTGTTCTTGAAGAACTTCTACCACACTTGTCATTGGAGGAACTGGACTTGGTTTTGGTAGAAGGATTCAAGCATGAGTCACTTCCAAAGATTGAACTACACAGGCCCAGTCTCGGTAAACCGTATTTATTTCCGAACGTTCCGGGCATAATTGCCTTAGCCACAGATCTAGCTCCAAGAGAAGATATTGAGATTCCTGTTCTGGATTTAAATAAAATTGATGAAATTGCAGAGTTCATCATGGAAAAGTATACTGGCAGACAAACCTCCTACACATAGTTTTCTAGAATATTCCGATTCTGTAGAATATTAATACGGTATTAAATAATTAATCAAAAATAATGTACAAAAAATATAATTATATGTCGAATAATAATACAATTTAATTAACAGACAATAAATTATTTGGAATAATTGCTGACCAATATTATTGCTAATAGTCTTAGCAACGGATTTTATGAATCAATCTCACTCAGTAATTCATTAATATAAGCAAGTAATTTTTCAAAATCCTTTAAGTTTCCATCTGTCTCCAAAGCATGATATTCCTCGCAATTGTTTTTTATACTGTCCCACTCTTCCCCATAAAAAGCAGCTAACAACAGAGCTTGAGTTAGTTGGGTAAATATTTTTTGACCTATCAGGTCCTGGTTCTCAAGGCAGGCTTTTTCTTCTTCCCTTAGTTCTCTGAAAACCTTTGTTATTTGTTCCAGGTTGTTATATGCAGTTGTTCTGCGGTCTTCACCAGACTGCAAATTTGAATCATCCCGGAGAGTACCCCAGAATTGGTCAGAAATTCTTTTGTTTATTTTCTCAATTATTAATATTTCAAGGAGGTGCCATTTCTGAATACTGGAAAGTGAAACTTCCAGTAAACATCGTTCTAGGGGTGATAGCTGGTTGTGTTTGTTCACTTTCATCTTTCCGTTTCCTGACAACAGCCATTCAGAGCGGAAACCATGATTTAACTCGATAGAGTTGGCCAGTGGAATAGTCAGGCCTGCAGTTCCAGTCAATACTTTGTGAAAAGAAGTTGGTTTCAGACCAATACTTTTGGAAAACGCACGGCTTGATTTTCCGGAAGATTCAAAGACTGTTTTAAGCCGTTCGAGAACCTCCTCTTTATGTTGATCTGCTCCATTCATGCTAAATTATCCGAGTTTCAAATTAATTATTCTGCTGGCTACAATGAAATATTTCTTAGCTATTGAGTTTGACCGCTCAGTTTCCATGGATATTTAGGTCTTACTGAAAAAGTTTTTCTTTTGTCATCCCGGACTTGATCCGGTGTCTAGATTACCGTACAGTTTGAGTACAAAATTTGATACATTTCCCAGGGATTCCGGACCTGCGCTTCGCTAGGGATGACAAAGGAGAAGAATCGAAAGAAGAACAACTATTGTTCTCGTGAGGTTACCTGGTCGTAAAAGGGGTCTCAAACAACAGAAGTGCAGGGTTTTCGTGCTTTTTCAGGAAACACCCTGCAGTTGTCATCATCAATCGAATAATTACTTAATGATATTATTGGATAAAATTATTTATCAGCAAGTCCTATTTTAAAAAAATGTGTTATTATACTGCACTAAATTTAATTTAGCATAGTCTAATTGCAGAATATAACAATATCAAGCCGAATAATGAAACACAAAATTTTGATATAGGTAAAATAAATTTTCTATCATCAGAAGTCACTTTGCAGTCTAACGTAAGTGTTATAGCGGATCATGAAATTATTTTCACTTAAGTGCTTAATTCAGCTCTGCTTCGACGTTCATGGAGAGATGGTTCTTCATTGTTTTCATTGGGAGTACCTGTGCGGGAGTTAGCTTTCTTTGGAGGCTTTGCATCTAAAACTAGAGTTTCTGCACCATTGTAAACCAAAAAGTGCTTTCCGCCTGCTCTGGCAATTGTTGTTACTCCAAGTTTTTGTGCCAGTTCCATTCCCATCTGAGTGATTCCGGCACGAGAAAACAAGACGGGAATGCCCATTTGAGCGACTTTGATTACCATTTCTGAGGTCAGGCGTCCTGTTGTATAAAATAATTTATCTGCTCCGTCAATGCCTTCCAGGAGCATGTGTCCGGCAATGGCGTCTGTAGCGTTGTGGCGTCCGACGTCCTCGATAAATACTTCAATCTTTTCACCTTTGCACAAAGCACAGCCGTGAACGGCTCCTGATTTTTTATAAACCTCGTTGTATTCACGGATATTATGAAGCAGACTGTAAAATGATGATTGATGTAAAGTTGGTATCGGCAATTGAATATCGTCTAAATTGTCCATGAGGTCGCCAAAAACGGTTCCTTGTCCGCAACCGGAAGTCACCGTGCGTTTTTCAAGTCTTTTTTCCCACCCTCCTATTCCGTTTCGGGTAACCACCACGGCAGAATCAATGTCCCAATCAACTTGTACAGCTTTTATTTCACCGGAATTTTTAATGAAACCCTGATTGTGCAGATAGCCGATTACCAGCAATTCCGGATATTTCCCAAGAGTCATTAGAGTTACTATTTCCCGCTTGTCCACATAAATTGTCAGCGGACGCTCTCCGGTTATGTGGGTTTCACGCTTGTTTCCAAATTCATCCATCACTGTAACCGGATATGAGGCTTCGATACCGGCATTTGTCATCTCGGGCCGGTAATTGCTATTTTGTTGATTCATATGATCTCCCAATAATTAAGTGTTCTCTTGAGGGCTTTAGTGCTTAATTAGGACTTGTTGAAAAATAATCTTAAACAATAATATCATTAAGTAATTATTCTGTTCAAGATGTTAACTACAAGGGTATTCCCTGAAAAAGCACAAAAGCCGCGCACATCTGTTGTTTTAGTTCCTTTTCCATGGAGATTACATTAAGAGTATAATGGTTTTGATACTTTATATTGTTCTCCATTGTCATTCCGGGTGAAGCACAGCGCAGATCCGGAATCCGGGGGGAACTGTTCCAATTCTTATACGCAACCTAAATTCAATTCCAGCAATCTTGCTATAATATCCTCGGCAGGAAGGTCTGCGTGAAATCCTTGGGCTGCCGTAAACGCTTTATCTGGGAAAAAGATTGTGTTTTTTGACAAGAAGATGTACTACAATAACAGTTAGTCCATATGATAGGAAAGATTATAAAAAATATATCCGCCAGCACTTTCAAAGTACTAAGGATAATTGAGCGGAGTTCTTAGAAAAAATAAGGGAGGGTAAGATGGAAAAGAGAATTGTTGTCCCCATAGACTATAGTGATGTCAGCAAAGACGTCGCACTATTTGCTGACAAATGGGCAGTCCGCACTACAGGAAAATTATATTTTCTACATGTGAGTCGACTGCCGCAAGTTTCATACTATCCCGGACATTTTGAACACCTGGATCAGCGTGATGAGAAT
>Ga0208057_1000156_pt1 | contig 23516 bp, 19 predicted proteins | sample DeeseametaMP1649_FD_184183 | JGI IMG/M metagenome (GOLD analysis project Ga0208057, IMG submission 184183) | Marine microbial communities from the Deep Pacific Ocean - MP1649 (SPAdes) | ecosystem: Environmental > Aquatic > Marine > Oceanic | place: North of Tokelau, South Pacific Ocean...
TGAACGGGTGTTGAGTCCTGAAGAGTTTGAGACGTTGTACCTACATTGTCCTGCATCCTTAAAAGGGCTTGTTTTGATAGCTTACTATCTGCCAATGAGACAAGCCGAAATTATGAACCTCACTTGGCAGGAGATAGATCTCAAAACGGGGTTCATTCGACTTGGTGGAGAACGTACAAAAAACAAAACAGGCAGGGTGATTCCGTTGCATCCCCGGATTGTTGACTTCTTTAAGAGTTTCCCCCGTCCGATTCATGGTGGGTATATTTTTGGTCAGAGTAGAAGGTTTAACCGTAAAGCGTTCAATAAAGCAGTCGAGGCTGCTGGAATTAACGACTTCACTTTTCACGATCTTCGTCATTGTGCAATCAACAACCTTCGTCTTGCAGGGAATGATCACTATACCATCAAGCAGGCCTCGGGACACAAAACGGATATTGCCTTCCAACGATATAATTTAGTTACAGAAGAAGAAATAAAGGGTATGAAATGGTTAGACGAAAATGGAGGAAAATCCGGAACGGTAGACACCTATATGGACACCATAGCAAAAACATAGATTATATAATTCCTTATAACTAACTGATTTAATTTGGTGCTCCCACCGTGACTCGAACACGGAGCTAGGGATTAGGAATCCCCTATTTTATCCAGTTAAACTATGGGAGCCGATTGTGTTTAGGAAAAATAGCTGATAAATATTAAGCAATGTTTCGTTAGCATAAATCAAGACAACATTTATTATTTTTGACTCAGGAACAGGTCTCCAAATTTGAAAAATCTGACTGAAGATTCACTGGCACGATAAGCAGACAAACTCACGATATGTTAGAAAAATATAAATCTATTACTAAAGAAATTATTGATTTGGCTAAACAATATGGAGCAGAACAAGCATCAGTTTCACTTGCCAACTCAACGTCTTTTCAGGTTGATGTACGTGAGGAAAAAATTGAATCACTTCAGGAATCAGGTTCATCCGGGGTTCATCTCACAGTTTCAAAAAACAAACGCAGATCTACTGTTTCTTCAAATGATCTGCGAATTGAGACACTGGGCCCTTTAATCCGTACAACTATGGATGCACTCCCTTTTATGGGTGAAGATGAGTTTTACAGCCTTCCTGACCCTGCGTTACAAGGACGTGCACCGGGTAATCTGGAATTTCTTGATCCGGATTTTAACAAGTTGAGCTCTGAAGAAAAAGTGCAAATTCCACTCGATTTGGAACAGTTGACTCTGAACTCTGATAGAAGGTTAAGAACAGAGCAATCATTTTATTCCGACAGTATTTCTCACATGGTTCATGCGGATTCCAACGGCTTTCTTGAAGGCGAGACAAAAACTATTTATAGTCTTGGAGTTTCGATGGTTGCAGATGATGCAAAATCAACTTCTGATGGAGCCGGTGACTCAACTAACATTGGACGTAAACAAACGGACGGTTGGTACAGTGCAGCTCGTTTTCACAAGAATCTGACTTCCTCCCGGGAAATTGTAGAAAAAGCCTGTCATAGAACCTTACGCAAACTTGGTGCAGTCAAACCGGCAAGCCAGGAAGTCCCTGTAGTTTTTAGTTCGGAAATGGCTCAAAGTTTTCTGGGTAAAATAGCCTCTGCATTAATGGGCGAAAATCTTTTTCGCAAGCAATCCTTCCTCTTGAATCGGCTAAATGAATCTATTGCAGATTCTAAAATAAACCTGATAGATAATCCTTTACTTCCAGGAAAACTTGGGAGTCGTCACTTTGACAGTGAAGGAGTTGAGGCCAAACCTTTAGTTTTGATAGAAAATGGTGTACTGAAAAATTATATGCTCTCTACATATTCTGCAAATAAACTTGGAATGACTTCCAACGGTCACTCTGGAGGAATTTCCAACCTGATTCTTAATCTTGGTGATTATCCGGAAGAGGAATTGATTGCAAGCGTCAAAAACGGATTGTATTTGACCTTTATGTCAGGTCAGGGAGCAAATATTGTTACAGGAGATTTCTCTAGGGGGGCACAGGGAATTTGGATTCGTGAAGGAAAATTGGCTGAGCCGGTAAGTGAATTTACTATTGCAGGTACTTTTACTGAAATGTTGAATAATTTGAAAATGATTGGCAGTGAAGTTGATGAAAGAAGCTCAATTCTCACACCATCTTTTAAAATTGACAAAATGGCAGTGAGCGGAACCTGATAAATCAGGAAGAGCTTACCAAGTCTCGGACAGTTGACGCAGAATGTTCAAGCAGAGATGTTCTGAATTGTTCCCCGGAAATTCCCTGTTGGCGCAATTCTTTGGCTGTCAGTTTAAGTCCTTCCAGATATTCGAGTACAGCAAATTCAGATACATCCTGATTTAGTAATTTTTCGGTACCTTCGTACATTGCAACTATCAAAGTTTGATGTTGATTGTCTCCTAAGGCAAAGCGCATAGGTATAGTTCCTTGTTCAAAATGTTGACGAAAACTGCGAATATTTTCAAATGAAAGTCTTTGACTTCCTGATACAGAAGAAAGAGTTCCATTACCTTTTTCAGTAAAATTTAGCGGAATTGCAGATTTTGTTTGGTTTACATTCATTGTATTGTAATGATTAGTAGTGGATTTGACGTTCTTATATTCAAAACAAGTGTGATGCAAACACCATGAAATTTTCACTCAATTACTAAAGGTTAATGAATAATCCCCGGAAAATTCTGGTAATTCGTTTTAGTGCACTGGGTGATTTGGTGCTGACTTCACCAATATTTCGAGAATTGAAGCGTATTTATCCTGATTTAGGAATTACATTGCTGACTTCATCAAGACAAGGCACTGTCCTTGATAACAACCCTCACATTGATCAAGTCATCAGGTACAGTAGAAATGGATCCGGTGTTCTGCTGAAAACCTTGATACAAAAATTGCGGAGGGAAAGATATGACCTGATTTACGATGCTCACCGTTCTTTGAGAAGTATCTGGATTGTCTGGAATCTCTCCGGATTCGGGCTTTTTAAATATCCGCAAGTTTGGTCCATCAACAAGCGCAGTTGGAAACGTGATTTACTCATTCGTTGGAAACTAAATTTTCTCAAAAAAACACCATCTCAACGTCAGCACCTGCTTCGTCCTTTACAGGAACACACAAAGTTGGAATTGAATAACCGGACTGAACTATTTCCGGACAAAAGTGCTGTTTTACTAATTCAGGAATTTCTAAAAAAAAACAACTTTCTTCCCAAACGGTTTGTTGCTATAGGTCCGTCTGCATCCTATCCTCTGAAATGCTGGCCACTGGTTTATTTTAATGAAGTGATTTCAAGTTTGCTTGAGCAAGGTTGGTCTGTAGTACTGGTCGGGGGTACAGGTGAAAAAGAAACTATTCAACTGGAAAAAGAATTTTCAGGGAAGGTACAAAGCGTAGCAGGCCGGTTTTCTCCACTTGAAACTGCTGAATTGCTTAGGCAAGCCAGCATTGTTGTTACTAACGACACTTCTGTTGGTCACCTGGCGGAGTCGATGCGTACCCCTGTTATTGTTTTGTTTGGAGCAACTGTGAGAGAGTTTGGCTATGCTCCATTTTTGGAAGAAAGTAAAATGCTGGAAACAGAGGAAGTACTGGGTTGCCGCCCATGTTCCCGTGATGGCCGCGGGAAATGCCGTAATCCGGACTATTTGCGCTGTTTAACCACGATTACTCCGGAAATGGTTTTGTCCCTAATTCCGAAGACTAAAACTAATTAGTGCTTGCTGAAAAAGTTTTTCTTTTGTCATCCCGGACTTGATCCAGGATCCAAATCGTCGTTAAGTTTGAGTACAAGATTTGAAACATTTTCCCTGGATTCCGGATCTATGCAGCGCTTCGCCCGGAATGGCAAATGGGAAGAATCGAAAGAAGCAAAATTATTGTTCTCGTGAGGTTTCCTTGTTGAATAATGGACTCAAACGACAGAAGTGCAGGGCTTTCGTGCTTTTTCAGGAAACACCATGCAGTTTACTTCATCAATTGAATAATTACTTATTGATATCTTTGAAAAGTATTATTTTTCAGCAAGTGCAAAATATATTGAATATAACCAGGCCCCGGGAGCAAATCTTCCAGTTTCCTAAGATGTTAATTATTGTTCCGCAGATTCAGTTTGACTGCTTTCTTGAGTAAACTTTGTATTGACTTCCTGTAGGTTCAACCGGCCGGCATCAGACATATCCCGCATAGATTGTACAAACAATTTGCGGGCTGCACGGATTTCGTCTGAATCCGGTGATTTCGTTTTTAGTGAAGAAACGAGGGCAGGACGGCTTTTTTCAGGGAAACACATGATTGCTGCTTCCTTGATTTTTGAGGTAGTACCAGAAATTGCAGTTATCACATCATCAGGTTGTAATTTTCGCACAACTTCCAGCAATATATCTTTTGGAACAACTGGTATTGACTCAAAAATAAAGCAATGACTTTCAATGTTCTCGCTGAGTTTTATGTCTGAAGTACGCAAGCCGTTAATCAGTTCCTGCCTGGTTGTATTGTCCAAATCACCAAGGACATCTGCAATGAATTTTATTCCATCAACTCCAACTGTACCATCATCAGGCACATGTCTGGCTTTTTCTGCAAGGTTGTAGCCAATCTTCTCCACCAGTTCAAGGGGAAGTTCGTGGAGTTTCCCCAATTCCAATGCCACTTTTGTACGCTCGTCTTTGGATAAATCACGTAATAATTCAGCAGCCTCATCACTTTCCAAACGCCCAAATATAAAGGCTTTTATTTTTGCAGGTTCGTCTTTAACCAAAAAACCGATTTGTGATGTACTAAGCTGATCCATGAAACTGAATGGATTTGATTTATTTTTTTCGGGATCAGTTAACTGTTTGGTAAGAAAAAATTTCTGTATGTCCTTTAACATCTCATTCTCTTCTTCAGGTGAAGAACTAGCTTCTTCCGCTAATTTTTCCAGATCCAAATAAGTATTTTGAGGAATAGTACCTGAGAAAAGTTTTCTTGATGTACTCATTCCCAGAGAAGCGATCAACTGGGTCAGCATGTCCATCGATTGTTTGTCCCGAGACATTTCTTGGACTAATTCTTGTTTCCAGTCATCACGACCAATCATCTGTTTAATAATTTCTTGAATGAGTCGCTCGTTGTCTGCGATTAGGACAGCATCATTTAACTGGTTTTCATGACCATTTAGGAGTTTAGCATTAGTATCCGCAATTGAAACAAAACCTTGATTAGGAGACGAAGGTAATTGAGGCGTTTCAGATTGAGGCGCCATCAGGGCAGGAAAACCTTCTTGTTCGGTTGAGATTGCTTTGAATTTTCTTAGTTTCCAGAGAACCCAGAAAAACAAAAGAATAAGAAACAACAACATTCCGGCAAGAAATTTTTCAATGTCGCTCATTCTCAGCCAAAACGGTTCTTCATCCAGTGATTCTCCATCTTGTTCTTCAGACGGTTCACCACTCTGCAATGCTACTTCTATATCTTTTGGGTCATCTTCCGGGAGGGCTTTCGCCATTGGATCCGGTAAACCTGCTGAAGAAGGATCACCAACCTGCTCAGGAAATGGATCACTAGGCAAAATTGGTACAAAAATCAGTTCGTCTCCACGCTCATAATCAAGTCCACTGAGGATAGGTACAATTTCACCGATGTAAGTGTTTACTGAAGGTGAAACTTCTTTGTGCATCACCAAATCTACACGCATCCGTGTGATTTCCCAGTATTTAGCACCTGAACCTACAGGATCATTGAGTTGTCCGAATCCTGGAAGCGCCTCGTTTGCTATACTACCGATGGAACGTTCCTCTCCAAACAGTTTTACCCGCAGTACGTAATCCTTAGTATCCAGGTAATATTTGAGACCATTGCGGATTGCTTCTTCAATTTCAAACTGCCGGACACTTAGCGACTTGACGCGTTCCTGTGCTTCAAGGGTTAAGGCTGGGTTGAGAAAAAATAAAATTATTGAGGATACTAAAATAGATTGAAAAATCCTTTTCAGTCCCATGAATTTGCGCTTCTGTATCCTTGAAAATATTTTTGTATTCATTGTTACCTTGACAAACGCATGAGATATTTTTTCAGACCTTCATTTGTTGGATCAAGTTCAAGCGAGTGCTGCCAATTTTCTATTGCCATTCTATTCCATCCGAGACGATAGTAAACTGAACCCAGCATAGCAAAAGCTTGTGAGGAGAAGGGATTAAGTTCAATTGCTCTTCTAAGAGCAGTAATAGCAGCATCATAATCTTCCTTCAAATATGCTTTTCTAACCTGTAACAAATAACGTGCTGTTTCAACCCGAGTCTTTTGGTCTATCCGGCGGGGTTCTGGATCAGGTTCCAATATAGCTTCCGGCTTATCTTCAAGTGTTTCATTGTCTTTTTTCTGCTCTGCCAGATCAAGTTCTCCCTCATCTGCATCCGGCTTTTTATTATCTGTTTTCCCTCCATCTTTATCTTCCATTCTCTCTTCCATTTCTTCACCGTCTACTTTTTCATCATCCCCTACTTTCTCATCTCCATCCTCCTTTTTGGCCAGTTCTGCGGCAGCGTTATCAAGAGTATTTACTGAAGATTGAGCGGGTGTTGTAAACGGGACATGCACCATTCTTAGAACGTCTCTGCCGGTTAAATTCAGGAACCTGATTCGTTCGTCCAATATTTGTCGTATGACTTCCACATTGAACAAAGAAACCGGAGTATTGACGACAGCAAATATTGTAGTGTATGGTCTTACTTGATTAACTATCCCAATTATTTTTTTAGACTGTGTTGGTACCCAGACATTATTTTCAAATCCTGGAAGCTTGACTTTAGAAATACTTTTATTCACTTTAGTGACAGGAACGGTTTCCAGAATATAACGAATACTAACCGTTACTCCTACGTAATCCTTAGGAAGTACCTCGCGAAAAATAATATCTATCTTTTTTTCTAGATCCCGTTCAACTTTTCTTTGTTCCGGAGGTGGAGGAAGTTTTACTTCACCGTTATTGCTTTTGCTTTTATTGTCCTTATTTTTCCCGCCTTGTCCTAAATCTTCATCTTGTTCTTCCTTGATCAGCTTAAATGGAACAGCAAGTAGCTCTTCAAGGGATTGTTTTTTTTCTGCTGCCTCTTCTGCCTTTTCCGGAGATGGATCCTCTACTTGTGATTCATCCTTACCATCAGACGTCTCTTTTGCAGATGCATTTTCGCCAAAATAAAACGTCAGAAAACAAATAATCAGTAAGCTAAAAAGTGATGCAAGGTCACCTGAAATTGTGTTTTTTCTCATTCCTTACTCCAGGTTATTCAGCATTTGACGAACTTCTTTATCTTTTGGATCTAAACGTTGTACATGCCGCCACATTTCCAATGCTTCCTCTTTTTCTTCCAGGAGGAAATGCAAGGAACCTTTCATTTTTAAGATAAATATTTTGTCTGCTCTTTTAACTGCGACTTTCAAACCTTTTTCCGCCCATTCCAAACCTGAAACGTAATCTCCTGTTTGGAAAGCTTCAAGAATCTTTAATCGATAATCTTTAAGTGCAGTGCGTTGTTCAGGCGAAATAGAATCAACGGAACGTTCCGGAAACCTTTTGCGGATAATTTTCAGAGAATCGCCTCTTTCCGCATCAAAATTTATTGCCAGAGGAACAGCTTCTTTAAGGAAAGTATCTACTGTTGGCAACACAGTATCGTCGAGAAGTATATTTATTGCCATTTTGATATTGCTGGATGTAGGAGCAGCATTTTTGTTTTCTGAATTTTCAATCAAAGAAAATTTTACATTCACAACAAAATCAGTTTTGGCGACATATTTCAATAAGAGCTCATTCAGTTTTCTGTTTACAATCTGTTCTTCATAAGGCGCAATGCTGTCAGAAAACGGTTTTGGGAAAGAAGTACGCTCCACTGAAACGGTATCTCCACGGTCTGCAAAGAAAAACTCCTGTGCAGGAATAAGTTTCTTTAAAAATAATTCCTGCGTCTCAGGCAAAGTATTGTCCAGCAAAACACTGACTTGAACCGATTTTAGGGCTTCCTTCAGCTCATGGTTTCGCTTTACACTTTCAGAGAGCCCGGATTCACCTTCTACTTCATCATCATTTGTATCAGCTTTTGAAGCATCGGAATCAAGTGGTAAGTTTTTCAGTTGCACTTCCTGCAACAATTTTTTGTCCCAATTAATTATTACAGAAACGTTAAAACGTTCCGGAGAAAGGTAACGAGACAACAATTGATCAACATTTATTTTGAGACTTTGTTCAAAAGAAGCCGTTCTTAGACTCAAACGTTTACTGGTTGTATCCTGTAAAGGTACTGCAATTACAAAATTTGGACTGTCGATTGGATGGATCAAATTGGATTTGAGATCACCACGCTGTAAAACAACCCGTAGAGTGCGTTTGTTGCCTTGCGTTTCTTCAATGACTGTAACTGAGTTTGTACCACCCTTTGTACTTTGATTGAACAGTACTTTTTTCTTTACGGGAAGTTCTACTTCAGGTTCAACAGATTCTTCTGTAAAAGAGCAGCCGTTTAGAACCGTCAATAAAAATAGACCAGCCAAACAATTTAATACAAATAATCTTACTGATCTGGAAATGGAAGATAGTTTCATGACACTGCGTATGTCTTTGAAAATCATAATTAAAATTAACTTTTACAGCCAACAATTAAATGAGATTGTAAACTTGGCTATCATTTGAATTTCCATCCAATTGATATAATTGATGCACCCGAAGCTGTAGCACTTTCATCAGTCGTCAGCATTACAAGATAACGGTAATTGAGCGTCAATTGTTCTGCAACAGATAAGCTAAAGCCTGTATTGAAATATGGTGGATTGCTAAAAGGCGTTACAGTCATCATACCCAAACCTGCTACTATAGACATTGCTACTTGTTCGCCGCCAAAGTTGAAAACGTCATAGCTGATTGTACCGTCAATCAAAAACCCAGTGATTGCTTTTTCATATTTCTCAGTCAAGTTTGAGTTGTCATCACTTAAAAAAGCGCCGCCGCCTGTAAAACTCCAGTCATTTGTAAGTCGGACCATTTTTTCTCCGCCTATGACTCTGGCCTGGTGATCAACGGAAGTGCTGCTGCCTGTTGAAGTACTGGTGTAAGTGATTGGAACTGTCATCTTGCCGTAGTACGCATGTATGTATGAGCCGCTTTTGGGAGGACTACCGGTCACGATTTTAGAGTAAACTATTTCTCCATTTTTTGCTTCATAAACGTTAAGTGAAATGGATAGTTGGTCACCTTCACTAGTAAAGACCGCAATATCGAGAAATCCTTTAACATTTAATTCTTTTGCAGTTTCTCTGCGAAATTTGTCATCAGCAATTCCCCGGCTAATTTTGAGAAAGCTACCTGAAATGTCTGTACGGATTTGACTGCACGGCTCACAGATGCTAATTTTCAGCTTGATTAAACTTGTGAGTGATTGTTGTAAACGCGCAGTAGCTACTTTGCGAAAACTACTCGGCAGGGCATCTCCATAGGAAATACTTGAAATTGCAACTGAACTTATTTTGGACTGCATGCTTTTCACAGAGTCCAGTAAACTTGGAGTGACTTGCTCCAACTGGGAGATCTGTCGATCTTTCCAAAAAACCGGAGCATCCTCTTCTGCAAGTACCGTGTTCAAACTAAGGATGGTAACGAATAGCACCAACAGCAATTTACGCATAAAATATTTCTTTTGAAAATTGTCAAAAACTTGGTGTGTTTTTTGCTGATTCTACAGGAGAAAACAATTATAGATACCTGTGAAACATTCTGCAACCTTCCTGCCATCATTGACTAAGTAAAATGCTAAATCGAATTGTTTTCACTGAAAAAAATCAAATTGCGACTTTGAAAGTCGTTGATGAGTTGAGGCATGTAGATATCAAGCCGGCAATGCATGCACTTGAAAAGAGTATTTCTTCAAGTAATTCGGAGAAGATTAATCTGGATTTAAACAATCTGCAAGTCATAAGCCATGATACACAGGAACTCCTGGGATTAGTTATCAGGCACGTACGACTGCAAAATATACCCATTACTATATCCGGAAGTTCTCAGATTGATCCAGGAATTCTATTGTCGATTTCCGAAGGCAGACCCCAACTTCTTGAACTGCAGCAACAAGAAAAAGTTCCATTCAGGATAAAGCCAAAATATTTTTCTCGTTTCTCAAACCCTTTCTTTTCCAAAAGACGCAAAGATTACACCAATCAGGATCTAATTGTTGAGACTGAGGAAGATCAAAATAAAGCGGACAACCAACGGAAATCTGGTCAGAATGAAAAGCAGGAAGAAGCAGAAAATACATTTCGGGAAGTAGTTAATGAAAATTATTCACGCTGGCTTTTGTTAGGTTGGATCCTGTTTTTTAGTTTTACCAGCGTGGCTATCACGTTATTGATTTTACTCTGGCCGGAGTATCAATCCGGCAAAATTTATGAAGTCTTATTGTCCGACAATAAATCATTTTTGTTTGAAAAAAGTGAAGTGGCACAAAGTTCTTTAATGCAGACAACACCGGAGAGTTCCTTTATCCAGGCGGTAAAAAAAGAAAATTTAGCTGAAGTTGAAAGATTTATTGATGAAGGTGTTGATTTGGAACTGAAGGATCTCAATGGATATACACCTTTGATGCATGCGGTCAAACAGCAAAATACTGAACTGGTAAAGCTGCTGGCAGAATATGGGGCGAATGTTGACACTTCAGATGGACTTGAAGACACTCCACTGGTTTGGGCTTCTTCAATGAAAAATGAGGCCATTGTAAAAGTATTACTGGAACATGGTGCTGATCCGGATAAAGGTAATTTTTCACCGTTAATGTGGGCTGCATATTACGGTAATTTACGGCTGGTAAAAATGTTTTTGGAATCAAGGGCAAATCTGAATTCACGCACTAACGAAGGCTGGACAGCACTAATGTGGGCAGCTGAGAGGGGCAATTTGCAGGTTATTTGGGAACTGTTAAAACGAGGAGCAAGTGTTAATATGCAGAATAATAATGGTCAAACAGCTCTAATGCTGGCTGCAGGAAGAGGAAGAACAAGTTCAGTAGGTTTACTGCTCAATAAAGGCGGTGATGCATTTGTAGTTGATTTTAATAAAAAAACGGCTGCTGATTATGCCCGTTCTAAGCAGCGAAATGAAGTTCTTCAAATACTTGAAAAGGAATTTGAATTGCGGTGATGAGAACTGTTTTTGCGGAACTGAAACTTTAATTTGCAGGAAGTGTTTGCAAAAGTGCAGACAAAACCCTGACAGCTTGCAGATTGTGTCCGCCTCCTGGGATAAGGATATCAGCGTTTTGCTTGCTGGGTTCAACAAATTTTTCGTGCATAGGACGAACGGTAACGAGATATTGTTCGGTTACTGATGTGACAGAACGTCCCCGCTCGTTGATATCACGATCCAACCTCCTGATGAATCTTAAGTCTGAAGGTACATCAACAAAGACTTTTAAATCCATTAATTCGCAGAGTTGAGAATCATTCAGAACCAGTATTCCATCTACAATCAATATCTGGCAGGGGGATATTTTTTTTGTCTTGGAATTCCGCAAATGCTGTGGGAAATCATAAATAGGAACTTCAACTTTTTCCCCGGAAATCAGTTGTACCAGATGTTTCATTAAAAGTTTTGTTTCCAATGAATCCGGATGATCAAAATTAATTATGGTACGCTCTTCAAATGATAATTCAGGCCTGTGCCGATAATATGCATCATGGTGTAGTACAGCTATTTTCTCCGAACCTAAGCGTTCTACAATCTCATTTATAATTGTTGATTTACCTGAACCAGAACCACCGCTGATTCCTATCACGAAAGGTTTTGATCTGGAATTCTTCATAGACATAAATGCATCAGTAGTATATTTTGTAAAGCATTCGCAAGGACATCAGCAGCAGAAAAATTGCAAACCAGCGTTTGAGTTTTTCTTTATCCAAGCTGTGAGCCAGTTTTGCTCCTTGTGGTACCATGACCATGGTCATTGGAATTATGCACAAAAATCCTGCTAAACTGAAGTAACCATAGCTTAAAGGAGGAAGGTTTAAACTATGCCATCCACTGAAGATATATCCAATTACTCCAGGAAGGGCTATCATCAACCCTAAACTTGCAGATGTTCCTACAGCACTTAGCATGGGTAAGCTGTAAGCAGTCAAATAAGAAGTAAAAAAAACTCCGCCGCCAATACCCATCATTGCTGAAAATAGGCCGATTAATCCAACAACACTCCACACTTTAAGTTTTGCAGGTAGTTTGGTGCCAAGAACGAACTGCTTCTTTTGAAAAAGGTTTAACGTAATAACCAGGGCAAGCACTGCAAAAATGGCTTTTAGTACAGAACCACTAAGATTTCCCGCCAGTAATGAACCAATTAACGCACCGCCAGCCACAGGTAGTGCTAACTTACGAAACATAACTATGTTTCCGGAACCTCTTTTATAGTAAGACCAGGCCGATGAAATTGAAGTTGGAACGATTATCCCCAACGTAGTTCCAACTGCCAGGTGGGTTGTAAGTTCCGAAGAATAACCCAACTCATCAAATACGTAGAATAAAGCCGGAACTAAAATTATTCCTCCACCTACTCCAAACAGTCCGGCCAGTAGTCCGGCAAATGCACCTGACACCAAAAGTAACCCCAGCAAAGAAAGCAATTCAGGGTTAAAAAAAGAAGGATGCATGAAGTCTCAGATTATTGTATTCAACCAGAAAATTGCTGATAAATGGAGTATTTTCCTTTACAAGAGCGTTCTTATTTTCTTTGTGGTGCCCGGAAAAGGGAAGCAAACAAAGCTCTTAGTCAATAATTAAGTATTAGGGATTTTATGTCTCTTAGTACCTTTCAGATTTGGAAAGCAAATTGGCAGAACTTCCGTAAAAGTTTTTACAAAATATGGAGTGATTTTTCCAATGATGCTTTCATCTAAATCATCAAAATCTTTTTTATTTTCAGCAGGAAAAATTAATTGAGTTATACCTGCCCGCTTTGCTGCAATAGTTTTTTCTTTGACTCCGCCTATTGGCATGACTAAGCCTGTGAGGGTCAACTCTCCTGTCATCGCAAGATTCGGAATAATTGCTTCCTGTGCAACCAGTGATTGAAGTGCGCAGGCCATTGTAATTCCTGCGGATGGACCGTCTTTTGGTGTGGCACCGGCTGGTACATGCAGGTGAACAAAATTTTGTGCAAAGAAATTCTTTATTCTTTCGTCATTACTGCCAAGGGAGCGGATGAAAGTATAAGCAATTTCCGTTGATTCTACCATCACGTCTCCTAGTTGTCCGGTTTGTTTAAATCCAGGATTTTTGGCTTCAACATTGGAGGCTTCAATGAACAAAGTGGCACCACCGACGCTGGTATAGGCCAACCCTGTTATTACTCCAATTTTAGGTTTTTTGTAGCGCGATTCTTCTGCAAAGGCTTTTCGTCCTAACATATCCGGAAGATCGTCTTTGGAAATCTTAACTTGATCAATCTCCTCTTCTACAAATTTTCTTGCAGTTTTTCTCAGTAATTTTTTAAGATTATTTTCTAAACTTCTTACTCCAGCTTCACGGGCATAGCCATCAATGATTTCTCGCAATACTGGTTTGGGTAGTGAAAACTGGGTTTTTTTGAGTCCGTGTATTTTTAATTGTTTAGGTAACAGATGTTTTCGTGCAATTTCCAGTTTTTCTTCAAGGATGTAACCGGAAAGCCGGATGACTTCCATCCTGTCGAGCAGTGCCGGTGGAATTGTGTCAGTTTGGTTTGCAGTACAAATAAAAAGTACTTTTGAAAGATCAAAACGCACATCCAGATAGTGGTCCAAAAAGTCTTTGTTCTGTTCAGGATCTAAAACTTCCAGCAAAGCAGAAGCAGGGTCGCCATGAAAACTTGCACCAATTTTGTCTATTTCATCCAGCATAATTACCGGATTGGCAGTTTTGCAAGTTTTGATTGCATTAATAAATTTGCCTGGAAGTGCACCAATGTATGTGCGACGATGACCTTTTATTTCTGCTTCATCACGCATTCCACCCAGAGAAAAACGAAAATATTTGCGTCCCAAAGCCCTGGCAATCGACTGTCCTACAGAAGTTTTCCCAGTACCAGGAGGTCCAACCAGCAAAACAATTGAGCCTGCCAAATCACCATTGATGATTCCTACAGATATCAATTCTAGAATTCTATCTTTGACATCTTTAAGGCCATAGTGATCACGATTGAGAATTCGAGCTGCGCGTTGAATATTAAAAAAATCTTTACTGTAGATGCCCCATGGTAAAATTGTCAGCCAGTCCAGATATGTTCGTGTCACGTTATATTCTGGTGAAGCAGGTTCAATTAATCGTAATTTTTCAAGCTCCTCATCTATACGTTCTTCTGCCTCTTCAGAGAGTTTAAGCTTTTTTATACGTGCTTCATATTTATCTGTTTCACTTTCAGAACCTTCCTTGGTGATTCCCAGTTCTTTCTTAATTTCCTTGAGTTGTTCACGCAGGAAGAATTCTCGCTGCTGCTGAGACATTCGGTCCTCTACCCGCTGAGAAATTTTTACCTGAAGTTTTGCTACTTCCAGTTCGTGCCTAAGCAAGTACAATGCTTTTTCGATTCGTATTTTTATGTTTTTTGTTTCAAGAATTTCCTGTAATTGTTTACCGGATGCAGTAGTCATCGATGCAGCAAAATCAGCAAGTGTCGCCGGATCTTTGAGATTGATGCGTCCCATCAAAAGTCCGAGTTCTTCTTTAAACAAGGGGTTTAGTTGTACCAGTTCTTTGATGAGATTAATGATGGAAACGGAAAAGGCTTTTAGTTCATCTTCCGACTTTTCTTCACCAGTTTCCGGTATATATTCCACTTTTGCCCTGATTATAGGATCTTCAGAAGCAATATCAATGATCTCAAAGCGATCCATAACCTGTACAATAATGTGCATCGGGTCGTTACCATGTTTTGAGGCCTGCACAATCTTTCCTACGGCTCCTACCTTCGATAATTTTTCTGTAATACCAGGTTCATTAGTGTGAGAATCATCATCAGGTTCATAGCTGTAAACCAACCCAACATAGCGGAGGGGGCCCTTTAATTCCTTCAGTAAAACTTTTTCCAATTTTTCTTCAGAAATTATTACCGGAAGCATCATTTTAGGGAATAAAGGACGATCGTAAAGGGGTACTATTAGCAGGGAATCAGGAAAAACATCTTCGCTAACGACAAGTGATTTGTCTTCAGGAAGTGCTTCTATAATGTTTTCCTGTACTTCAATTATTTCCTCTTGACTATCATTTTCGTTTTCAAATTCAGAATCAGGAGATTGAATCATAAATGCTTTTTTATTGATATTAGTTTGTAGTCAATGAATTTTATTTATTGAAAAATATTGATGCAGCCGTATAAAGTCCTTAAACCATATCATTTTGAGTGAAGAGAGGAATCTTGTATATGTGACCACACTAATATCATTAAGACATCTCCCTACGGTCGAAATGAACCAGCACCGAAACAGTCTCTAGATTATTCTTTTTCCATTTCCATTTCTGGATTACTGATTTAGGTGCTGGTTGAATTTCAAACTTTTTTTCGAAACAGTCAATATTAATCAATAAAAGCAGTTTTTTGTTTTGTTCAACAAATATTATCCAATATCAGTACTAGATGGTCTAGCCAGAAATTACTTGATTTGCATTTTTGTGAATTTAAAATGAATAGAGAGAGGGATTATTTGAAAGACTTTTAGCCGCCAATGAATTTGGGGAGGTTGGAAAAAATACCTTCCATGTAGGTAGTAGCCTGCGTGAGTAGCCATGGGAACAGGATAGCCAATACAGCCATCATTGCCGCCATTTTTGGGATGATTGCTAATGTTTGTTCCTGTATCTGCGTTACTGCCTGGAAGATAGAAACAAGTAAACCTACTACCAATGCTCCAATCAGCATGGGCGCAGCGAGAAGAGTTGCCATTCGCATGGCTTCAATCATAATTGAAACAACTAGGGCTTCTGTCATAAAAACTCACTTAGTTGTTTAAGAATTAAATTTCCATAAAACTTTTGACCATAGAACCAAGAATCAGGTGCCAGCCGTCTACAAGAACAAAAAGCATCAGTTTGAACGGTAAAGAAATCATCACTGGCGGCATCATCATCATACCCATTGCCATCAGAATTGAAGCAATAACCATGTCGATCACAAGAAATGGAACATATAGCAAAAAACCAATTTGAAATGCGGCTTTTAGTTCACTAATTACGAACGCAGGAATCATAACCCAAATTGGAATATCTTCGATGTTTTTTGGTCGTTCTATTTTAGCAATTCGAACAAAAAGAGCCAAATCTTTTTCACGTGTAAAATTTCCCATGAATCGTTTAATTGGTAAAGTGGCACGATCCATAAATTCTTCCTGGGAAATAGTTTCTTCCAGATACGGTGAAAGGGCAACTTCGTTGACTTCTTCCCAGACCGGCATCATCACAAACAAAGAAAGAAACAGTGCAAGGCCGATCACGATTTGATTTGATGGAGCCTGCGGAGTTCCAATAGCTTGTCTTAAAAATGACAACACAATCACAAATCTTGTGAATGAAGTTGTCATGATTAAAATAGCCGGTGCCATAGTTAGAATCGTCAGTAAAAAGACGATCTGCAATGTAGTTGCTACCTGTTGGGGTGAACTTGCAGTGTCAACGGAAATGTTGATGCCTGGAATTGGCGATTGTGCATAAAGCGGCATTCCTACACAAAAAACAGACAGCAACAGCAGGCTGCGAATTGAAAACTTTATACTTTTACATAAATAAAAAGATTTTCTGAAGCCTGAGCCCGACGTTGCAACTTGTTCCATGTTTTCAGTTAATTGAGTTTCGAATTGAAAATACAGCATGTACTCTATTTGATGGGTTTTAAGAATTTTAGACGTTCTGAAAGTTTGCTTGCAAAGTGCTGCATCACAGGATTCCCATGAGGCATAATTTTAGTTTTTGTCGGAATTTTTGAAAAATGAGTTCTGACTGTTGATTTTAATTCGTTATTATGATTGTTTGACTCTTCCAGGCTATTGCGGTTTTCAACATTAGATTTAAGGAAAATGTTTTTTTCCATCCCTTCTAATTCAATTGAAGTATCAAAGTTATCTTTACTATTCTTGTTATTTGGTACATTCGTTTTAGTTTGCTCAAAGGGTTGCTCCGGATCTATTTCAGAAGATTCACCTGTCTGATCAATATTAAAATCTTTAGCATTTTCATCAGTCTGAATCGAATGGATAATTCCCGGATCTGTTTCATCGTGTAATTCTGCGATCAAATTGATGGATGTAGGTGTTACACCGCAGGCGAACTTTCTTTCATTCATTTCGAAAACTATAATTTTTTGCTTTGGTCCAACATGATGGCTTGAAACCTGACGAATGCGTACATTACCCTGCATTGAGGAAAATCGACTACTGAAGAAACGTTTATATATAAAAGCTATCAAATAAATGAGAAATAAAACGAATAACAGAGACAAAACCAGTGTCAGCATTGTTGAACCCCAATCTTGTTCTGGTGAAGGAAGAAGACCATCTACCAGAAATGAGGGTTGTTCATCTGTAGATTCTTTGGAAAAAGTAGAGGGGAAAGACTGGTCGTCTTTTACACGTTTTTCAATTTCTTTTGTCAGGACGTTTGTACTTGAAAGTGCGGGTGTGGCAGAAAAATTGTTGGGAAAACCAAGGATTATGTAGTTTCCGGAGTGGGTAATTTTTGGATGATCCAGTAGTGTCCGTGGAGACTGGAGTAAAATTTCCAGATGGACAAAATGTGTATCAGGAAATTCAACAGCACGAACTGCCTTGATTAAAGTATTGTCTTTTGCAGCAGTCAGCAGGGGGAGTGCAGGATCAATGTGTGTAGAACTAAATCGCAGGCTCATTGAACCTGATTCAAAATTTATTAGTGGTTCTCCAGAAAATTTACCATCGAACTCCAGGCGAACCTGTTCTGTACTTTCAATGGAAACAACCTCAATGTTTTTCAGAGTACGCACTTCTGATGCGGCAGCAACTAAAATCCAATTTGACAAAAGCGCCAGCGCAATTCCTGCTTTTAGCCAAGTTGGCTTTGCGAAACTCATGCTTTTTTTCCTCAGAGTGCTGCAAAGCGATTGTCCGGACTGATGATATCCGTGATCCGTACAGCAAATTTTTCGTTGACTACAATAACTTCCCCGCGTGCAACCAGCAAATCGTTGGCGCGGATATCCAAAGGTTGTCCTACAAGACTGTCCAATTCGATTATAGACTCTTCATCCAGTTCCAACAGGTCGCTGATAAGCATTTGAACACGTCCAACTTCTACAACAATGGAAAGCTGTACATCAAACAGAAAATTGATGTCAATATCACCCGACGATTGAAGAGTCTTTGACGTGCTACCTTCACCATTTTCTTTTCCGGATTCATCTCCATTATCCCCTTCTTTTTGACCAGCGCTGTCTGCAGATTTCGCTTCAGAGAGGATCTGGTCTCTGTTAGCTTTTAGTTCACTTTCTACATCTGACCAGTCCAGGTCATCCAGGTTTTCAAAAGATTCTTCTTCTGCCATTGATCAATAGTTAAAAATACTGGTTTAATTGTTTATGTTTCAGGCTAAAAGTTTAAAGGAAATTCTACAACCAAAAACATTATTTGATAAAACTTATATCAGATTTCAGGCTTATTTTACTTTTTGCAATCTTAATTTATGCTATTGTCGGTAAAATTCCAAAAATAGTATTCTTCGTATTGGAACAGAATCCTCCCAAACAGCCTTATTGGGAAACAACGAATTCAGGCGGATTTGCAAATCATTTTTTATGACCGCCCGTCTTTTAGTATCATCAAACTGTTCAACTGTAATTGAATTGAGATGAGTGATTATAAGATCTTTTGCTATTGGAAGTCTTGTCAGCAACCATTCTTTTGCGGCAGAATTTTCAAAAGCCAACTGGATGCTGCTTTTAAGAAAATATTTGTCTCCTGGCATATTTACTACGAAAGTACCAAGATCCAAATATTGAGGATCTTCCAGTGGAGGAGGTCCTTCTCTAATTACCTTAATTTCCTCAACTTCCTCCTCTGCTGCATTCAAAGATGATACAAAGAAAAAAAGGGCTGTCAGCAACAGAAACAGGGCAATTCCTTTCTTCGCAACTTTGTCAGCCGACCGGAATGCTTTTCTATTGATGGAAATAACCTGTAAATTATCTTTCATCGAAGTTTCTTGCCTGTCATCAATTGGAGACACATCAGACATTCGATATTTTTTCAAAACCTGGATGAATCCAGACTTTTCAGTATCCGGATTAATACTGTGATTAACGTGGATCACTGAATTACAAATTCCTCAAACAAAACCTTTCTTATTGGTTCAGGATCTTCCCATTCCGGCTTGCTGGGAAAAATCTGACTTATGGCACTGATTAACCGTTGCCGCAGAGCCTCTCTGGCATCTGATTGTTTGACATCTTCTATTGACAATTCCTGCAGTTCGGCCAGTACAATGTCTTTAACCTCAACCAGGCGTACTGTCAGATAAGCGGCTGCACCAGGTTCACTGAGCATCAGCTGGATAGAGGCTTTTAAAAAACGACGGCCGTCTTTGAGATTCACCACAAAACTTTCAAGAGGAAGAAAAATAGGTTCGGCAAGAGGCTCCGCCACGTCTGTCACCGGCAGTTCTTCTTCCGGTAACTGTTCTTCTTCATCTCCAGACATCAGCAAAAAAACTACGATGCCAATGATCAGTAAAAGCACTACAGCAACGATTATAATGATCTTCTTCTTTTTTCCGCCGCCACTGCTTTCACCTCCTCCTCCTCCGCCTTCTTCTTCATCTGCCATAGCAATTCCTTTTTAATCTTATAAAATTAATAATTTGTGAAAGAAGACCAAACTATAAAATAATTTGATTTGAACTTTCTCTTTCAACCCATTGATTGAAATGTGCCAACTGCTGAATCCAGAATCAAGTCCTGTTATTCTGTAAAATTAGCAGCATTTTATCCTGATGTAGCCCATGCTCGTGGTGAGCCCTGAAAATATAGTTCCGGGTATCTTTTACGTGCTACCCTCAACATTGCCAGAAATTTTGGTACATATTCGTGTGTCTCTTTGCGCAGCTCAAGCTCCCAGAAATTTCTAGTACCTTGAGATTTTATTTGTCGTGACATATAACCTGGTCCTCCGTTGTAACCAGCCAATGCCAATTCCCAGTTGTTGTCAAACATTTCACCCAGTTTTTTTAAATAACGCGCGGCTGAATGTGTAGATTTTCGCCAATTAAGCCGGTCATCGGATACCCAGCTTACGCGCAGGCCATAATCTTTTGCGGTTGATTTTGTGAATTGCCACATGCCTCGTGCACTTCCGGAATCAGCTCTTGTGTCAAAACACGATTCCAGTATTGGCAAATGTGCAAGTTCCGGAGGCAGTTTATATTTATAAAAAACCCGATGAATGTAGTGAAGATATCTGCTGTTTGTTGCTCTATCCAAACAGGTTTTGACATGTTTATTATTGCTGTAAACTTGAACGTATTTTTTAATACGCGGGTTGGATTGTTTCCAGATACGGGTATTGCCGAATTGGCTGTTACCAGGGGGGCCTACAGTTTTTGTACTGCAACCCACAAGAATGATTGCGAAAACGATCAGCAGCCAATGGTACTTATTTATTTTTGGTATTATGAAATTCTGGTTCAATAATAACTGTGAGTGACCATTGTTTCGCAAGAGAATATATCGCCGACAGTAAGACATGACAATTTTTTAAGTGCCTGATTTTGCAACTTTTTATTGTAATATGCACCAAAAACGGCAGAGCCGCTACCTGAGACCAATGCACCAAATGCACCATTTTCGAGCAATAAAGTTTTAAGTTCAGACAAGACCGGATATTGTACGAGTAAAGATGTTTCAAACTGATTCTGAAAGTAACTTTTCAAATCATCAATTGAGCATACATTTGGTAAGTTAGTTTGTTTTTTCGGCAGGCATTTTTTGTATGCTTCCTTAGTTGAAATTGAAAGAGGTGGTTTTATAATGATGAGAAAGAGTTTTGGAAATTCAAGCAGTGGTTTTATCTTTTCACCACGCCCCTTTATTTCGCAGGGCGATGGTTCAAGAAAAAAAGGCACATCTGAACCAAGTTCTGACGCAATTGCAAGAATAGTTTCCGGAGACAGTAGCCCTTCAGTTTCTGAAGATCTCCGGTATAAATGATTCAAAGCCTGTATAGTTCCAGCCGCATTTCCACTTCCGCCGCCAAGTCCCGCACCGGAAGGTATATGTTTTTCCAGGATTACATTTAGATTTACAGTTTCCCCGCTTTCCAGTTCAAAAATACGTACGGCTCGAACTACCAAATTTTCTTCCGGAGGCTCAGAAAACTCTGCTCCACTCACCTTAAAATTCAGTCCTTGTCCATCATTATGGGTGAAGGTCAATGTGTCAAATAAACTGACTGGAACCATGTGCATATACAATTCATGGAAACCGTCTTCACGTTTACTTAAAATATAAAGCAGCGGATTTATTTTTGCGGGAGTCAGGATTTTCATTTAATCAATTCCGCAAGCCCAAGTCAGCCACTGGAAGTCTTCCGTATTATCCAGCATAGGTGATATTTCACTAAAAACACGACCATGATAATCATACAGCCAGTTTAGTTCTTCTGCTGAAAGCAAATTTTTATCAATCAGTGTGCGGTCAAATGGGATCAGTGTCAGTTCTTCAAAACAGAGCCAGCCCTTTCCACCTGGATGCTGAGGAAACTTATCTGCTTTTTTTACTAGGTAAAGATTCTCAAGACGAATTCCGCCCCAGTTGTTTTCGTAATATCCGGGTTCGTTGGAAATCACCATTCCTGCTTGCAGAGCCACATCGTGTGCAACTGGTGAGATACGTTGCGGTCCTTCATGTACGTTCAGGAATGCACCGACGCCATGTCCTGTTCCGTGTCCATAATCCAATCCTGCATTCCAGAGACCTGAACGGGTAATGGAATCCAGTGAAGCTCCGTTTGTTCCCTCTGGAAAAATTTGACGGGCAAGTCTGATGTGAGCCTGCAGCACCAATGTGTAAATCCTTTTTTGCTTCTCATCCGGCTTTCCAAGAATTACAGTTCGAGTTGCATCTGTGGTTCCGCCGGCACATTGAATTCCGGAATCTACTAGCAGCATATCTCCACTTCGCATTGGGTTTTCTGAGTCCGGATTCCCGTAATGAACAATAGCACCATTCGGTCCTGAACCGGCGATTGTGCTGAAACTGAGGTCGGAAAATTCCTCTGCCTTTGCATATTCTTCATAAAGCCAGTTTGCGTATACTTTTTCCGTTACCGGCAGCCCTGCCTGAAACGCACATTGCAAACGCTGTAAACTTCTGACAACTCCTGCACCGGCCTGTTTATGAGCATATTTTGTGGCAGTTATTTCAGTTGAGTTTTTAAGTGCTTTTGACAAAACAATGGGACTTTCTTTTTCGAAAACCTGGTCCTCAGAAAATGCTAAGCGAGAACCCATCGTGATCGTTGAGGGATCAATCCAGACTTTGATTGTTTTCTGCAGGGCAAGATCTGCTAAAAAACTCACGTAATCTTCATAAGGCCGGAACTCCCAGTCTGGACGGTGCAGGTTTAAATTTGCTTCCGGATGATGACAAAAGCAAATTGCACGGTCCGCAAAAATTGCTGCATAAGCTTCAAAAACCGGATTGAATTCAATATCGCTCCCACGCATATTCGTGAGCCAGGCGATTTCATCGAGCATTGTGAGCAGTAAGACATCCGGTTTTGATTCATCAGATTTTCCGGATTCACTCAATTCTTTCCGGATCTCCTGCAACTTCTTTTTACTGTCTTTTCCAGTATATTGCAAAGCCAGTGGATAAATCTCTTTTTTGGGAGGATTTGGACGATTTATCCATACTGTGTCCACCAAATTGGGAGTTGCTGGAACCAAAGTGTGTCCGGATTTGCCAAGGGCTTTTTCATAGCGCCGCCATACTTTTAGACTCATCACAAATGGATCTGCACCAACTTTTAATATTTTTTGTGTTTGAGCTGCAATCCATTTCTGCGGTTCAAGTACCCCTTCATTTCCAAGTTTTTGAATATCAAAATTTTCTGAACATGTTTGCTCAGCCTGCAAATGATAGCGGGAATCGACAAAAAGCTGAGGACGTCCTTCAATACAAAAAACAACTGTTCCGGCAGAGCCGGAAAATCCCGAAGAACTTTCAGTGACTGTTGAAGCTTTCAAACGCCAATTTTGGACGGGCAGGTATTCGTTTAGATGTTCATCGGACGAAACTACGATCAGCAAGTCTAGTTCATGCCGGATCATTTCTTCGCGCAGTTTTTCTATCATTCTCGAATTATATGGTCAGCATTGTTTTGAATATGTATTAATTAACTCATGTTACGGGCATATTATTTGCCGAGTGTAAATTTATTATGCAAGAGCTTCACGCATAGAGTGTAGCTCTTTCATAGAAGCTCTCAGTGCATTGATGTACAATCTTGCTTTTAT
>Ga0208057_1000162_pt1 | contig 22875 bp, 10 predicted proteins | sample DeeseametaMP1649_FD_184183 | JGI IMG/M metagenome (GOLD analysis project Ga0208057, IMG submission 184183) | Marine microbial communities from the Deep Pacific Ocean - MP1649 (SPAdes) | ecosystem: Environmental > Aquatic > Marine > Oceanic | place: North of Tokelau, South Pacific Ocean...
ACAGGGCCTTGATCAATAAGCTGAAGTCCATTGTTCCTGCCAGACAGCCACAAAAAAACCGGGAGCCTCGGCCCCCGGTTGCAGCATTCTACCACGGTCGTCCGGCGGCGGACAGGTTCCGGGCGCCCCTTCCGCCACAGGCCGGCAAGGGGCCAGAACCGCAGCCTGGTCTAGTCCTCGCTCACCCGCACGTCATAGCTGACCACCCCCTGGGCACCGGGTTGCAACTCGCCGGTAAACCGCCATTCCAGACCGCCCTGATAGCCAATGCCATTACTGCCATCCGGTGTGGAAAAGGCACAGGCACTGAGACCCGCCGGCAGTGACGCCGGACACGCCGCTGGCGCACTGAGTGCGCTGTAAGCCGGGGTGCTGTCGGTAATTATGACTTCGCTGAGCGCGTTCGTACCCTGGTTACGGAATGTCAGCCGGTATCGCAGCACGTCTCCCGGCGCGGCCTGGTTGGCGGTGGTAGCTGCCGTATCCACATCATCGCCGGAATTGGCGACCCCGTCCGGGCCAATGTTGCGCACCTGCTTTTCCAGTTGCAGCTGGCCGGCAGCGACCCGCGTGGTGTCCGTTACCCTGGCAACAGCCTGGAAGGCGGTACCGGTATAACTCTGGGTCGCCGCCAGCGGCCGGCTGTGCAGGGCCTCGACCGGGGCATCCGCAGGCGCAAACACTTTCACCAGCAGGCAAAGCTGGTCTCCGGCCTGCACATTGACTGCGGTAACAGGCAGGGACGCATCGGCGCCGTCCAGTTCGCCGTTACAGTTATCATCCCGGTACAGGGTATCGTTCCAGGCCGGTGCGGCCGGGCTGGTAGCTGCTGCCTCAAGGGCAAAATCCACACTGCCAGCGCTTCGGGCCGTAAAGCGGTGGAGGTAGAAACGGCTGCCGCCCGGTGCCACTACGCCCTGCTGGTCCGGCTCCAGGATGGGCAGCCCCGCATCGCCAAACAGGATGCCATCCCAAACGGTACCGGTTGGCGGTACCGTCAGCGTCATCACATCATCATTGGCCGCCCCGGTATCAATCCCGGCACCCGCCGCACCGCTGTTTTCCGAGACCGACAACAAGCCAGTCGGTGTCGCCGTGACCAGACAGGCGTTTTTGCCCACATCGGCCAGCGCCGCCACCAATTGCCAGGCACCGTCGCCATCGGTAAAGGTCGATGCCAGCACCGGGTCGCTGTCACTGCACTCACCGTTATTATCCACATCGTGATACAAGATCACCGGCACATTGGCCAGGCCCGGTTCATCGCTGCCTTTCAGGCCATCGTGAGCGGTAGCGCCGACACCATTATCTTCAAACACCCAGCCGGACAAAGGCCCTGCCGTGGCCGCCGGCGCCACCGTCACCTTGTAGTCTTCCACTTCCCCACCGATGACCAGCAGCCCACCGTCAGGCACATCCGGGGTATCGGAGAAACGGAAACGGGCATAGGTATCACCAACAAAAGCTCCGGGTGGTACAAAGATATTCAGACGAATTTCCCCCGCGGCGGGGTTGGCGTCCTCCGGACCATTGTCCTGTACGTTCAGGGCCACCTGCTCGCCCGCATCATTCAGATCATTGTCACGGTTCCAGTCAATCCAGCCTTGCAGGTAACCCTGACCCGCCGTGGTTTCCGTCACCACAATGTCCAGCACCGCATTACTGCCGGGGATTAACGGAGAAAAGGTCACCCCATCTTCTTCCGGACCATCCGCATCAGCATTGGCGGAATTCTGATCGGCATCCTCCGGATCGGGAGGAAGCAGACCCAGATAAGGCCTTGGCGCCACCAGCGTCGCCAGAGAAATATTGTTGATGTCCGTATCGGCGGTGGGCTTGCCACCGCCTTGCGCCACTCGTGATGCGAAATGGCCGCCACTCTCCGGGTAACCGCCGGCAATATCACCATGGTCTTTCTGTACGAACACCCCGAATGCCAGGGCCTGTCCGCCGCCGGTGTTGATGGTATGCCGGGTGGTGGTAACACCCTGTGTCATTGCCAGAAAACTGCCCACTCCGTCCGCAGGCAGACTGGACAGCAGCATCCTTTCGCCACCATTCTCGAAACGCATTTGCAGATCGTTGGTCCCCGGGGCAACCGCAAAAAGCTCCCACGGCCCGCCATTGGTTTCCGAGATAATCACTTCACCATTATCAGTGTCTTCTGCATCAGCGATGATAATCTCGGCAGAGATGGGATTCCCTTCGAGAAACACTTCCCAATCGATACGGAACGAGGGATTGGTATTGTCGAAATTCCCCAGCCCGATGGGATTCACCCCGACATAAAGATTATCGAGAAGATCACCATTCCAGCTACCCGTTGTATAGGGCTCAATCGGTGCTGTGATATCAGATACCGTGGCGCGGATTTCCACAGGCCCGAACACCCAGCTCTTCAGAATCACGTCGGTTGTCTGAAAAACGTTTTTGCCCAGACAGTTCCAGTCCAGCCAGTAAATCGCCTCGCGGAAAGGCCCATTGCCACCGGAGGCAATGCCACCACCAGAACCAGACGAACCCGCCTCACAGAGGGAAACCGACCGGGAGGTAATCAGGTAGTCCTCGACTTCACCATCCGGCGCCCCTTCCGTTGCATTGAGCCCCTGCACCGACGACCAGCGGAAGCGTGCATAGGTATCACCCTCAACAACAACATCACTCGGCGCCGCCGTCACCAGAATAATACCGTCCCCATCCTCATCCTGGAGATCCGTGGCGATACGTTCTTGCGGTTCGTCGAAGACACCATCGCCGTTCCAGTCCACCCAGCCCTGGAGGTAGCCGTCATCACCGGAGACTGAAATTTCGATGGGGCTCAGATTGGGGAGGGCACCCGGGAAGATCACACCATCATCAAAATTGTCCGCTGCAGCATCCACGTCGTCGTAGCTCAGTGCATCCGGAGACACATCATCTCCCAGCCGCAGACTTGAACCGAGAATATGGGATGGCTCGCCAAAACTGATCGGGGCATCGCCATAATCCACCAGCACCTGGGGTGGCGCACTGGTGACGCAGATTTTCTGCAAGTTTGAAGATCCCCCGGTGGAGGCGGTAAATCCAAAATACACGTTCGGATCACCGGCAAAAACGGTGTTAACAAAATCCGCATTCACCGTGGATGTCAGATTACCGTCAAAGAAATACTGCAACTGATCACTGACCGGATCCCAATTCAACTGGACGGTATGCCAGTTACCGTCCTCGATATTGCCCAGGTCTACTACGGAACTGAAAAGGCTGGCGGCACCACCACCGGATGAATCCGTATAATTCTGTGGGTCATAAATAGCGGTGTGATCATTGGCAATATCACCGTAACCGCTGCCGTTATTATAGGTATCAAACTCAACCGCGACCGCCGGATTGAGCCCCCCCATCCCCAGAGCGCCCCCAAAAACCCCCGTGGCAGCATTGCCCTCCGGGTCATTCTGAAATGCGAATGCAATACCATCAGCGCCAGAGGCATTCTTGGTGCCCAGATAAACGGAGAACTCCACCGTAAATGGAGAAAGCAGACTGATACGGTTATCCGACCATGCGGCGCCAGCCTGGTTACCCAGATCTTGCGTTAAGGTAATTTCGCCCGTGCCGTTATCCCGGGTGGCAGAACCACTTAGTTGCATACTCGTCGAAACAGGTAGATCGCAAAACAGGGAACTCAGGGTTATCGCGTAATCTTCAACCTCGCCATCATCCCCGCTATTCCCAACACCGGGATTCTGCGATCGGGTAAATTTGAATTTGGCAAAACTGTTTCCATCTGCAAGGGTCGCTGGCACGGACACCGGCACAACAGTCTCAGTAATAAAATTACTGGATCCGGCGCCACTGTTGGTTTCGCCATTGTTTTCAATATATAAATTCGTTACTACCCTCTCGCCGGGGTCGGAGAAGTCGTTATCCCGATTCCAGTCAAACCAGGCATTGAGATAACCGGTTCCGTAGGTGGAAACATCCATATCTACCGTTTGGCCCGGCGAGAAAACCTGTCCATCCAGTGCCTGCCCGTCCACAGCGACACCATCTTCATCATCGAAATTAACCACCGCCCCACCGGCGCCATCATTATCATCGCCGTCTGCATTGGCACTTTGCTGTTGCGCACCGTCGCTATCAGGAACGAGGCCACGGCCCAGGCCGATCTCACTGGAAATCGATTGACTGCTGGAAGGATAGGGCGACGGGGTATCCCCATAGTCGGTATTGCTTTCGATCAGATCTTCAAAATCATCAACCCTGAATGACAAATAGTAGCCGCGGTAGGACCCAAGCCCATTAGTTGTCCCATAGGCATTGTCGTTCTGGACACGAATATTGGCCGTGGATGTGCCGACAAACACCACGCTGGCACGACACTCTGGGTCCACCGAGGTACTGTCATCGGTACAATTTCCAGAGGTTCTACCACGGATGCGTGTGTTGTAGCTGCCACCAAAATAGGAACCGGACAAAACGGCTGTCTGCGAGTTGTCTGACACATAGGACTGCGTCGCCGGCCCGGTATTAAAGTAGAGATCATCGGTTAAGGTTCCAGTCGCTGAGTCCAGATCAAAACCGGTCACAATGAAACGATCCACCTCCACCGGGCTGGTGGTGCCAGCCTGTACCAGTGTCAGGCGCATATCCACGAAAGCGACATCATTAGCGCTATCCTGATCATTGAGATAGACCTCAAGCACCTGGTTTCCTGCTGTCACACAGCTCGGTCTCCCCTCGCCCGGGGAGTGCTCGTTATCCTCGTCAACGACTTCCACCAGAAGGTCCAGTGCCTGACCTTCATAAGTCGTATTCGTACCAAAACGATAAGTGGCAATGGCACAGTCCTGGCCCGAGATAACACTTCGGGCGCCACTGAGGGGTACGCTGACTGCTTTTGCCTGATGACTGAACATCGACAAGAAAAGCGCTGGCAATAACAGGAAGAAAGAGAGTACGCGGCGGGTCGGGGTATTGTTACTCATCATCGTCACTCCACCCGCAAACCAAAGATCAATATTGCGGCTTCCCCCGGGCCGAGCAAACCGGCATCCGCAGACACATCGCCCTCACCACCATCGGCAGGCATAAAGGTATTACATGTCCCCGACGGAGCCTCACAATCCGTTGCAACGGCCAGTAACGAGGTAAAGGGTTGTGTGCGGTCATTGATAGTGACCTGATACATGGGCTCGGCGCCGGTATTGGTCGCCGTAAGCCGGTAAATGACACACTGCTCGCCGGGCGTGACCTCGAAACGGGTGAAGACAAAACAGTCGTCCCCACTGCAGCTACCAGGACCATCCGGGACACCATTGCAGTCCGAGTCCAGCGCCTGCTCTTTGGTGATCGCCACATCCGTATTATTGGTGGTGGTGGTATCCGTTGCCGAGTCCGTGACACTCTGACCGGCACCGTCCGCCGTTACCGTCAGCGTTTTCACATTGGTGATGCCGTAGGCCACTGACGCCGGCGCAAAAATCCTGGAGAAAATCGCCAGAATTTCGCCCACCTCAAGAACGCCGTCATTGCCCGCTGTTTGCAGTGCCACGCTGTCATTGATCACAGCATCAGCCGGGTCCCAGACACCATTACCGTTCGAGTCTTCATAGAGCACGATCGACCAGCCGTTATCTGCCGCCGCATCAGGAGTGCCCGCCAGCAACACATTATTTAACGGCACATTACCGGTATTGGTCAGTTGATGGGTATAGACCACCGAGCTACCTGGCTCCACCTGCCCCACCTGATCCGGGGTCAGCGCCAGGGCAGGGCCGGCCACCACGACTACCGCATCCAGCTTGATATCACTGGCGCCGCTGGTCGGCGACAAGGCACGGAAATACACGGAGAGGGTATCGCCCCCTTGTGCTTCTGCCGGTGCAGTGATCTGGGCACAGATCAGCCGGTTGTCACCGGCGGGGATCAGTCCGGTGTTGTTGAGCCCCGCACCCAGTGAGGCGCAGTCACCGTTACCGCCGTCGCGATAAAAACTCACTTGCCACCCCGAAGGTAGCTGACCCGGTGCAAAGTCCGTATCGCTGACAGCCAGATCATAGGAGTCCTGACGGGCGCCGGTATTATTCACCACCAGACGCAGTACCGCCTGCTCGCCGGGGGCCGCATTCACGGTCTGCACCGGTGAGGCTTCCGGACCGGCGCCCTCACCGGGAGCCCCGCCATTGACCGGGGAATCATTGGTCAGGTCCACGCGATTGGCCAGGATACTGGTGAGCACATCACTGACCGCATTGCTCACCTGGGGGTCCGTCACTGAACGGGCAACCTTGGTGACTTCAAACGGCCCTCCGAGGGCATCCGGGGGCAAGGTAGCCTGCAGCACCACACGCACACCACAGGCCAGATTCAGGCTGTCGGTCACAAACCGTGGCGGACATTGGCCTCCCGCATCCGGTAGCGGGATCGGCCCCGTGTCGGGCACCCCATTGCCGTCGGTATCCACCAGCGGCGTTCCCCCATCACTCTTGTAGAGCTGGAACACGGTGGCTGCAGGGAAGGGATTGGCCAACGCCACACCCAATCGATCTACCGAGGGTTCTACCAGCATATCGAAGGTATCTTCGCCATCCCCCCGGTTCCAGATCACATTGCTGAAGGATGCCACGCCCCCCTGCCCCAGGGATGCCAATTCCACCCGGTTGCCGGTATTGCTGGCATCATCTTCACCGGTCTGACTGTCAGTCTCGCTGTTGTTGGCAACCACCGCGGGCAACAGGGCCCGGTCGATAATCCGGTAATCCACGGTATTGGTGGCGAAGGGGCCGAAGTTGGTGCTGCCATCATTATTCTGATAGCTCAGTGTTGCCTGATTGCGGACCCGGTCGCCGGCATCAAGCCCGCTGTCGATGTTGACATCGAAGGTCAGGGAGCCCACTGCGCCCGGTGGCAATTGCGCCAGCACCGCACGAACACGATCATGGCAATCGCTGTTGGCGGCACCGGGATCGTAGGCACAGAATTCAATCAGATCCGGGCCGCTGCCCTGGCTACCGTCATCACCGTCATCCGTGAGCTCGGTGCTGCCGGTGACGGTCCAGCGTGCCGAACCCGGCACATAGGTCATGCCCGCATTCACGCCGTCCACGGAGAACAGGGGCAGAACATCCTCGATTTCTATCTGCGTGGCGATCTGGTCAGAAGGATTGCGGTACGACAGGGTGACCGTCACCGGCCCGGATGGAGAGCGGCCCTGACGGGCACTGAGCGACTTCACCACTTCCAGTACCGGACCATCAATCAGGTTGATGGTATCGGTATTGCTCGCGGTCAGTGCCGCATTGCTATGACTGGCAGCCTCCACATCCAGTGCCAGAGATTGTCCGCTAATGGCGGCGCCACTGACCTGCGCTTCAATGACCAGGCCATAGCTGTCACCGGCCAGCAGGTCCGGCGTCAACGTATCCCAGCAACCATCCGGATCCGAATCGGTAAACAGTGGCGCACCACTGTCCGGCTGACCATCACCGTTCCCGTCCGGGAATACGGACCACGCGGCAATATTGCCATCCACATTGTCCAGGCAGAGCTGGTAGCGATCACGGCCGTTGCCGGTATTGGTGAGGGTATGGGGGAAATACACCACGCCCCCGGGGAGAGAAGGCTTGTTCTGGGCGCTGACCAGCTCAATGCCCGGCACCGCCTGTATCAGGGTTTCGACCAGGTTGGAGGTGACACGCTGGGCCTCGGCCAAACGGGTACAGGCATCATCCAGACAGGCCCGATAGCTGGCCGATGCCTGGTTCTTGATGACGGTGCCCGCCACGGGTGCCGCCGCCTTGACAGCCACGGCCGTCAACAGCAGCAACACCATTCCCAGAGACTTGCGCATCAGCATCATCCCGTTACCTCACCGGCTCGGGGGCCTGGAAGCTGTCGCCGCCACTGTGGTCAAAGTCCACCCGCAATACCAGCGGACGCCCCTGGGCATCCAGTGGCATCAATTCCACACGGCGGTTGACGATACGATCCTGCTCACTATCACTTGGCAGAATGGGAAGCTCCTTACCCAGGGGGGCGGATTTTATTCGTGAAGCATCCAGACCGTTGGCTTGCAGATAATCATTGACCCGCTGCATCCGTTTCTCAGCCAATACCCGGTTGTATTGTTTGCCACCGCGCTGATCCGTGAACGCCTGAACGCTTACCTGTAGCGTCGGGTACTGTTTGAGAATGGCCAGATTCCGGTCCAGGCGTTGGCTTTCTTCTTCGCCCAGCCCATGCTGGTCAAAACCAAAATACACTGCCGGCTCCCACAGCTGTCCCTGCGACTGGGAAGCCAGCCCCGTCACCATCACCATACCGGTATCGGTGACGCTGGCCTTAACCGGGCAGACCTCATCGTATTCCGCGTAGAGCGCTTCCGTGCTGACGCAACCGGACAGCATGCCTCCCAGCAACAGTGCTGCGGCCATCACAAAACGGTTCATTGCGCGTCTCCCATATAACTGCGCTGACCCGCGGCTTTACTGCCCAGCCAGCCCAGATCATCTTCATCAAACTTGTATTCCAGGCCGATGTAGAGGCCTTCCACGTTGTAGCCTTCCGGGTCCAGGTCGTCGTCACGGAAACCGGAGAAGTTATAGCCCACGCCCATGCGCAGATTGCGGCGAACCAGCGCGTTGACTCCCACACCATAGCTGTAGCGTCGCTCGCTGACACCTTCAGTGGTCAGCGCCCCGCCATGCAGATCCAGATCAAAGCGGCGGGAGATGTCCCAGATAATGCGACCATCCGCCACGTAGGCATCGGTCTCCACATCCAGATTGCCCAATTCGGTCTGCTGCCACTTGGCACCGATACGACCGGAGAAAATCCAGTCGTCATGGGGCTGGAAGTTGTGGTGATTGGAAAGAATGTGAACCCTGCGATCACTGGCCGCGTCCCCACCCCACTGGGTTTTCCACTTGTACATGAACAGCATGTGGTGGCGATTATCCAGACGCGGGCGGCGGGCCATGCCCAGGGTGACGATGTTGTCCCCCTGTTTGGGCTGGCCATCGAAATACTGCAGACGCAGGTCATCACGGACCACCGCAGACCAGTCCAGGTTTACCCGCCAGATATTGGCGGCACTCAGACCGTAATAGGTGCGCTCGTCACCAAAGCGGGTTTCCACCCGACCCAGAGTACGGCGATTGGGATTGCGCTTGTCTTCCGCCGCCAGAGACAGGGCCGTGGAGTCCTGGCTGGTGCTACCTTCCAGCGTTTCGATCCATTCCGCCGAGGGGCTGAATGTGAGGCCCGATTCAATCTCGAAATGGGAGCGGATACCGTTGGCGGCAGCCACATCACGACCATCCTGGGCACCCCGCAGACGGTATTCCGAAAACACATCCGTGCTGCGGCTCAGGGCGGAGCGAACACCGAAGGTAAATTGCCGGGTTTCCACATCGTTGTTCAGCAGGTTCACGCCGCTGAGGCTGTTGATCAGCTCATAGCGGCCATACAGGCTGGTCTTGTCAGTGATACCCAGATCCGCATCAGCGGCAATACGGCGGCGGTCGCGGTCATTGAAGGCCTGCTCGTACTCCGACCCCACCGTCAGCGGCTTGCCAAACACACTGGTGCCCTGACTGGCACCGAGAATCCAGGTGGCAAAGCGATCACTGCCTTCGTCATCCTGCTGCTCGATACCACGCGCACCGGCACGCAACTGGGTGGCACCGATCTGCTTCTTGCCGATCACACCCAGGCTACTCTGTGCATCGTCATTCTCCAGGGACTGGGAATGCACGGCTTCCACCTGAGCAGACAGGCTGCGTGACAATACCTGCTCATGATCCAGGCGCATTTCCTCACGGGATTCGGCAATCCCTGCCGCCGGATTACGGAAACCTTCCTCGGCACGGGCCCAGCGCAAATCGGTACTGGAACCATTCTGCCAGCGCCACTGGCTGCCCAGGCTGAACGCCCCCCCTTCCATACCGTCGTCGTTGTTTTCCATGGTGGCCGAGGAGGCATAAATACTGTTTTGTTCAGTCAGCGCGTACTCCGCCGCCACACTGGTCAGATCAAAACCTTCGCTGTCATGTTCGTCCCGGGTGCGGCTGGCACTGACCGTCAACTTGTCATTGAGTTGATAGCGGAAACGGGCGCCCAGCACGTTGTACTCCTCGGCATCCGACGCTTCCACGTTGTAGCTGGCGCGGATAAAGACCGGGTTCAGGTTTTCGTCCACGGAGGGAATCACGTCGTGGAAGCGGATATCCCCGGTGAAGTAATTCACCGAGTAATCCACATAGCGTGTCAACGGCTGAGTCGAGATCACCAGGCCCGGGTTATCCCGGTCCCGGACTATCAGTTCCAGGGTTTCGCTGTCCCGTGCCGGGCGATTGGCCAGGGTGAACAACAGCGCCGTGCCGTTACCGGGTATTTCCTCGCTGACCTGTTCGTATTCCGGCCGCGCGCCGAACACCTGGAAACGGGCCCGATCATTTTCGTAAATGGCATTGAGACCGGTAAGGGTGCGCTGCACACGTCCCAGGTCCTGAAAATCGTAATTGGGGTCGGTCAGGTAATCCCCCCACAACAGGCTGCTGCGATCTTTTTCCAGCTTGGCGTACAGCTTGCTACGACTGCGCGCGTCATAACCCCGCACCGACGCGTCGCCCGCAATCGGGTAGGAATCCGACGGGTTCAGATCACGACGAATTTCTTCATCGTCATCCAGGTCATTATCCGTATCGTAGGCCAGGGTCAGATGGGCACCGCCCCGGACTGCCCCTTTCAGGAACACCGCACCATTGGCATCCAGCCCTTCCTCGGGCAGGGAGTCACCGATCTCGGTGGGCGCATTGCCGTTATCACGCACATTGCCGCCAAAGCCCTGACGCAGTTGCACATAGCCGGTGGCCACCAGCGGACGCAATGGGGCGACCTGCTCCACCCGGGCAGTGGCGACAAAGTCTTCCACCAGAGCCCGCAGGCGGATCGGACCGGTGTATTCGGTACTGCGCAGATGGACCAGACCCTCGCCATCGCTGACCCGCACCTGATGGCCGGGATTCTCCGGTTGCAGATCCTCTTCCAGCCAATCGCCCTTGTCGTTTTCCAGGGTGACGAAATAGGTTCCCCGGGCCGGATTGCCCCGGGCATCCTGCATCCGTACCCGGATAGCCAAAGTGGAGCGGCCACCATCGGCTGCCAGGGTGGGCTCTTGCGGTTCCAGCGTCAGGCTGCGCGGTGCTTCCGGACGCAGGATCTCGGTGCTCGCCAGCACTCGCTCATTGCCGAAAGGATCCATGGCCCGGACTTCCACCTGGTTGTCACCTTCTTCCAGGGAAACCCCGTACCAGCTCAGTACCTGGGCTTTCTCGCGACGGTTGAGCACCTGCTCACCCAACTGGCTGCGTGGCACTTTCTTGTCGTTTACATAGAGATGCGGTTCTACCCCGCCGCGCACCACCACCTGCAGACGGCCATCGCGACTGATGCCATCCCGTGGCCACAGCCAGGTACCGGCCACGGCCTGCTCGCGGGTTACATTGGCCGCCATGTCCTTGGTGGCTCCCATTTGCGCTTCCTCGGCAGGTGCCTGGGTCAACTCTGGCCGGGCCGCCGGCTGGCTGCGGCTCACCTGCTCCCAGACCTCGGTCAGGTTGGCATCACCGGTCTGGGTGTACACACCGCTCCCCAGATCCCCGCTGCCATCCGCCTGACGCAGGCGGTTGTTCACGTTGTTCTGGCGCAGGGGATCGAAGCGGGCGGCTTCATCCAGCATCCAGTCACCGGACAGGGACGCATTACGGGCCTTCAGGTTTTCCACCATGGCATCACGCTGGTCCGCCGTGGGGCACATGGCGGCAAAATCCGCCCGGTGATACTCCCCGGGGCGCAGATCCAGAAAACGGCTTTGTGGATCCGCCGCATGACGATTATCGATGGGCTTGAGTTTCAGCCCTTCCGGCAGCGTCAGCGGGTCCACCTTGATGGTGTGCAGCCCCGGGCGCAGCCCATAAAGACTGTACTGGCCATTCTCATCGGTAATGACCCAGGAGCCATCGGACAGGTACAGCTTCACGCCGCCCACCGGATATTCGCCGTCGTTCTGCAGGTTGTTACAGTCGTTGTCCACGTAGATCTTGCCGAACACCATGGCCCGGTCAGACAGCACGCCTTCATTACGCACCTGGACTTTCGCTTCACCCTGGTTGGAGAAATAGGTAAATCCGGAAGCAGTATTTGCCTGGGCGGCGGCCCGGTTGATGCCATCACTGTCCACCGCACCGGCGGACAGACGCAGACCGTAATGCAGCGTGACGGTACTGCCCGGCTGCAACGGCAAAGGCTGCGGACCGCTGGCAGTCTGCTGCTGGATCACAAAGGTCAACTGGTTACCGCCATTGTTGGTGGGATCCGGAATCTCGATACGCTGATCGTTGATCTCCAGCCAGGCACTGTCCTCGATATACCGGAACCCGTAAGGCAGCCGGTCCACGATACGGGCAGCAAATAGCTCCGCGTCATGATTGCTGGTCAGGTCAATCCGGTAAGCCAGGACATCACCCACCGCCGCTCGCTCCGCTTCGACCTGCTTGTCCAGCACCAGCACGCCTGCGGTGGTTGCCGTGGAGGGGTCCAGGGGAATATCCACAAACACATCGGCCAGGCCCAGCAGGAAGGCACCCGGGTTGTTCACAGCAGCCATGCGCGCCGCTGCCCGACCCACCGGGGCCACATCCGGATCATAGCCCCCCAATCCATAGGAGCTTTGCGAGATATTGCTGAAAAAGACTTTGGCCGCTGCGGGGGATACCGCAGAGGGGAAGGAATACCCCTCCGGGGGAACCACATCCAGATAATAACAATGGCCAGGGGTCGCCAGAGGAAACTGGTAACGGCCCGGTTGCTGGGTATTATCCGCCGCCGTCGCGTTGGTGTTTTCCGTTGGCAGCACGTCCCCGGTAAAGGGATGCAAGGCACGTTCATAGCCGCTTTCCGGCAAGGCCGCACAACTGGCCAGCCCGGTATCCGCCAAGGGCTGACGGGACTGGTACAGGGTCACCACCGCATCCGGCAAGGGGCGGCCGTTACTGGAGTCATACACGGTGCCCGCCGGGTCCACAGCGGCCAGAGCCGTGACGGTCTGGACATTCACCACGCTGCCATCCGGACCAAAGGTGGGCACCGAGAAGGTGGCCGTGATGCGATCCTCGGCGCCGGTTTGCAGCACACAGCCCAGGCCCAGCACCTCATTGAGCGTGGTGCTGCCGGAGTACTGGGCCAGACTGTTCTCGTTGGCCGTTGCCGGGCACAGCCCACCGGCCCCGGACCGGGATTCATTAAGGGAGAACGGGTATACACTGCGGAAAACCCCGGTATTCACGCCGGTTTCCCGCACCGCCATCACCAGGGAGTCGCCGGTGAGACGGGAGTTCAGTGACACCTGCAACAACCGCTCACCGCCGGGGGTGGTCTGCACAAAATCCCGGTCCGCCAGCACCTGATTCAACTGGGATGCCGTCACCCGCAGGTAGACGCCGTCCAGCAGGATACGCTGACTCGCCTCGGGCAACAGGGGATAGATAGCCGCATCGACAAAATCATTGTCATTGCCATGCTCCGGCGCCCGGTTCTGCTGGAAAACCGCATTGGAGGGCCGCTGGAAAGTAATGCCCGGAGACAAGGTCGCCGCCACCCGGTGACAGACGCGGTTACTTTCCACGTCAGCCAGCCCATCACCGTCCAGGTCCACGCTGGCCCGGTTGAACAGCAAAGTGCCCTGGGTCAGGCCACTGTTAATCAACACCTCAAAGGAGAACCCACCGGTCTGGTTATTCCGAATCTGGTCGGCAGGGATGAGCAGACCGACCCGATCCACCGTTCCATTTCCGGTCCAGTCAGCGTAACGCTGCCAGACATCCGCCGAGTCGCCAGCAAGATGCACCACAGGCAACGCCTGCAAGGGGGCAATATCCGCCATCGAGGCCGCCAGCAAGGTCACGTTGCCTGGCAAGGCATCTTCCACCAGAACGCCCTGCTCCGCTTGCCCCCCCACTTGCAAGGTGCGCTCCACGGGGACGCTGTTGCCCACGTTGGTGACCGAAACCTGGTAGTCGATGATGGCCCCTTCCTGCTGCGGCACGTCACAACTCAGGCTCGAGGATTTGCTCAGCACCAGGGAGGCACCATCAGCAATCACCACCCGGTCCAGCACCGCATCCGTGAGGGTCCCGTTCAGCTGGGACTGGGCGTCCAGGGACAGACGAATTTCATCACCACTGACCAGCGAGGCGGGAACCGTGCCGCTGATGACCAGATTGACTGTCACCCCGGGAAGCACCGAGGGCAATTCCGTCACCGCCGGCTCGCCTGGGTCGGCAACACCATTGCCATTGCTGTCCAGATAAATTGTCAGCCCCTGCAGGTCACCCGCATCGCCGCCCAGATTGGTCAGCGACAGGGAATAACCGTCAGTCACATTACCTGTATTGGTCAGGGTATGGTCGATGCTGATGGACTGTCCCGGCGACGCGGCCCGGGTCTTGTCTTGATCCAGTTCAAACGCGGGGCTTTCCGCCACCATGACCCGGGAAATATTGGAACGCACGACCACAACCCGCCCTTCCAGCGGATCGAAATAACGCATTTCCGCCTGATTTAACAACGCGGTGCCCGGCGCCGTGGCAGCATGCAGCAGCACGCTGGTCATGACCAGCATGCTGATAACAGCAATGCGAATGGCGGCAAGCAGTTTCATTGAGCGTTCTTTACCCGTTGTTTTTATGCCTCAGGGGCTTTTCCAGACCCGGCGCACCGGCCCTGGAAAAGCCCTCCCCCGAAGGGGAGGGCAATGCCTGGGGGAGCGTTAGTTCACTTCGACACAGAACTGGGTACGGGCACTGTCACCCGATACCAGCTGGCCAACTTCCCACTCCACCACCGGCAAGGTGCCAGTGTTGGCCGTGGTCGCACCGTCAGAGGCACGCACCGCATCGTCCGCCAGCTGGAAGGTGGTGAACTCGGTGGTCTCATCGGTGATCACCACGTTTTCAGCCGTGGTCGCGCCTTCGTTGGTGGCGGTCAGCTGCCACACCACACACTGGCCAGGCTCGACCTGATTGGACTGCACCGGCTCGAAACCGCCCACGGGCCAGGTACCGCCAGCACAATCACAGGCCGTATCAATGGCCGCCTGCTTGTCCAGACGCACCTGGCCGACCACTACTTCAGTGGTGTCGGTGGCGGAGTCAGACACATTGGCGTTGCTGGCGGTCAGGGTGTAGGTGTCTACCGTGCCGGCAGGCGCATTGGACGGTGCAAACACGGTAACGCGCACATCCAGGCGCTCACCGGGTTGCAGGGTCACCAGCGGGTTGGCTCCGCCATTGTCGATATCCACCAGGATGGTGTTGCCATTGGGGGTACGAACGGCCACATCCGTTGCCGTCGGCAGGTTCGCCAGCTGCACCCAGGAATCCGGGGTACCGTCACTGGTGGTGTCGATGAACAACTGGGTATTGTTGCTCCAGCCATTACCGGCCAGGGAGTTCACTCCGGTGATTTCCACGGCTTCGGTAGTGTTACCACCATTGGCGATCACATGGGTGTAATCCACATTACCACCGGGCTGCACCTGGTTTGCGCCATCCGGGGAAACGGTGACATTGCGGTTGGCGATCACATCCACCGCATCCAGCTTCTGGTCGGTAATGGTGCCATCAGAGGTAGACACCACCGTAAAGCGAATCGGGTAGTCCCCGTCGCTGTCACCGTTGCCGTCCACATCATCCAGACCGGAGCTGGCGACAGTGCCTTCGAAGTTGGACAGGGCCTGAGCCACCTGGCTGGAGACCTGGACCAGGGCTTCGTACTGGTACACCGCACCGGCAGGCAGGCTCGGCGTGGCGGTCACCACGTTGCCCGCATTGCTGGTGTTGTCTGCCGTGCCGTCACCGTTGGTGTCCACACCCACCTCACGGAAGGTCACCGACCAGCCCGCGGGCAGATCCGCACCCAGGGTAAAGGATTGGGCATTACCGGAATTGTTGGCCACGAACAGCGGGAAGGTGGCAACACCACCGACAGCAACTGGCGTGGTCGTGGTCGGCGCCGCCGCATTGAACGCATCCGCGTCGATACCGGCATCCGTCAGATCGGCAGTAAAGCTGTTAGCCAAATCCACTGCCGGGGCTACGATTTCACTCAGCACTTCCAGCTTGTCATCACTGACGCTGTTGTCGCCGAAGGAGGTGGCAACCATGGTCGCCACAAAGGGCCCCGTGCCGCTGACACCAGCAGGCAGCTGGGCACGCACGGTGATGCGACGATCCGCACCCGCCGCAATGGTGCCAGTATCCGGCACACCATTACCGTTGGTGTCGGTCAGCTGGGTATTGTTGGTCGCGTTCCAGAAGGTGAACAGCGTGCCTGCCGGGAAAGCCTGGGCACCCGCCGGGACTGTGCCCGCGCCGCCGTAAGTCGCACCGGCATTGTTATTGATGCTCAGGTCAAAGACATCACTGCCGTTACCGTTGTTGGCAACGATGTTGGCAAACGCCACCACAGCGCCGGAGTTGGCTTCATCCTGCAGCGCAACGTCGTTCAGCGTCGCATCCGCATCGGCCCCATCGCCGGTATCGGTTGCGTCCACGGCATAGGTCTGCTGGATAGTGGTGGTGGTGGTGTTGGATGTGGACGGGTCATCCGGATTGCCGTCGCCATCCAGATCCCCTTCTGCCGCAAAGGTGTTGCGGATCTGGGTACCGGAGGCCAGGGTGCCATCGAAGTCGACCTTATAGACCACGGTCACGGTGGTGTTCACGCCCATGATGGCATCACGGAAGTTGATACCTTTCAGGGTTTCACCGGTGGTGCCGTTACCGTCCAGGTCCACACCCGCAGGCTCAGTCACATCGGCCAGATCTGCCACACCGGCATAGGAGTGGGGCAGGGACTGCAACGCACCCGTGTTATCCAGCCACTGGTCACCACTGGAGGCGAGCAGACCGTTCACGGAAACAATTTCCGCGAAGGTAGCATTGGCAGGGATCGGGTCGAAGATGTCCACATCTTCCGCCGCCCGGCCACCGTTGTTCTTCACTTCCAGGGTGTAGGTGATGGTGTTGTCGGTGAAGTTGGGCACTGCGGTTTTGCTGAGCTGCAGTACCGCGTCGGTGGTTACCGTCACCACATTGTTGTTGGTGTCGTTACCGTCCGGGGTGCTGTCTCCGTCGGCATCGTAAGTGCCGGCATCGCCGTTGGCACCAATATCCTCAACGGTACCTGCACCGCCACCGTTGGACTCCACCAGCAGGGTAGACTCGATCGTGTCGCCGGCACTGGCGCCGGCTGGCACGGGTACCGCAACAATCAGTTCAGCCTGTTGTCCTGCATTCAGGTTGACGCTGGTAACCGCAGACTCACCGGCATCCGGCACACCGTTACCGTTGGCATCCAGATACACCGTGTAGGTCGATGCACCGGTAGCAGCGTCCAGACCGGCCAGGCCGTCAACACTGAAGCTGTCGGCAGCATTACCGGTATTGGTCAGGGTGTGAGTGAAGTAGACAGTCTCACCGGGCGCACCGGATTTGCTGCCATCGTTTTCCAGGGTCGCCGCATACACTTCCGCAACGGTTACCGTGGATTCATTGGACTGGGCCGAATAGCTGTTGCCGTTGGCGTCCTCATAGGTCACCGTCGCCCGGTTGTTAATGTCGGTCCCGGCAGGTGTCAGAGCCAGTGTTTGCCCGGCGGCAAGCACCAACCCCAACCCCATGACCGAGGCGGACACACGCGCAGACAACAGGCCCCTTTGAAAGGCGAGTTTCATGGCTGTTTCCTTTAATTGGAGTTTGAGTTTCGGACTACTTCTGATCTGAAAGCCTTGCCAGAGCGACCCTCCACACGCGGTGTGAGCCACTCCCCCAGTGCGACATACAAGTCGCTCGCACAAGACTTCCCGGGCCCGGGTGGGCCCTGATCATGTTCCTCCGGTTACTGCACCTTTACCCGGTACCGGTATTCCAGTACCTGGCCTGGCTGGATTCCGCTTTGCGGAACCCAGCGCAGCTGGGTGTAGTCACTCGGAGGAACAATGACGTTCTGTGTCTGGCCATCAGGGCCAGTGATTGAGCGCGTAACCGGCTCCGCCTCAAAACTGCTGCCATCATCGATGCTGACAGTAAATACTGCCTCCACATCGGTGTCGGCCGAGTTGGCGAGGTAAGCGGTATTGGCGGGAATCGGCCCGGTGATTTCCAGGCCGGAAAGCGGTTGTTCCGACTGGTTGGTATAGATCAGTCGGTATTCGATCACATCACCGGGAGACGCTTCCTCAGTGACGGTCATTACTTCCTGGCCATCCTTTTCAGCCACCAGGTAGGTTTCCATTTGGCTGGTCAGTGGGCCATCCGCCCACAAGGTGGTTGCCCAGCACAGCAAAGCCCCAAGAATAAAGCGGTTCATCTGGCGATCCCCTATGATCTTGGCAGGCTTTTCTTTTCTGGTCCCAACACCAGTTAACAAGGCATCCTGCCGGATTCGGTACGCGAAAATTGTTTTTCGGCTTGTTACATCACGTCAAAACTGTGACTCAGGTCGAATTTTGCACGTTTTTTGTGTTGTTTTCATGTGAAGATTGTAAAAAACAAGGTAGGGAATTTACATTTTGAGCGCAATTCAGGAAAAACCTAAGTAAAAACAATGAGATCGCCAGCAATCACAACATCGTAGAGCCCAAAAAAAACCCGCCGAAGCGGGTTTTTTCAGGCTTTTTAAGTGCTTACTGCCCCTGAGAACCTTTCAGATAGCGGAAAAACTCGCCGTCCGGCTCCAGGATCAGCACATCTTCCTTGTCCTTGAAGCTCTCCTTGTAGGCCTGGAGGCTGCGGTAGAACCGGAAGAATTCCTTATCCTGGTTATAGGCCTTGGCGTAGGTCGCCGCGGCCTTGGCATCCCCCTCACCACGGATGGCCTGGGCTTTGCGGTAGGCCTCGGCCAGAATCTCGCTGCGTTGGCGATCCGCGCCGGCACGGATTTTCTCTGCCTCTTCCCGGCCCTGGGACCGATGCGCCGCCGCATCACGCTGACGCTCTGCGCGCATGCGATCAAACACCCGGCCACGAACCTGGTCCGGCCAGTCCACTTGCTTCACGCGAATATCCACCACTTCGATACCCAGGTCTTCCAGGGTGGATTCGTTCACTTTCTCACGAACCTGATCCATCAGGGCTTCACGTTGGTCGTTGGCCATCTTCAGGTTGTCGCCGGCCGGCTTATCGGCACCGCTTTCACCTTCCGCCTCACGAATGATGGACTCATCCAGCTGGTCGCGGGGTACCTCGGTCATTTCACCGGTCACCGGATCCCGCAGCACCGCCTTATCGCCTTCAAGCTTTTCCACATTGCTTTCACCGGCAACCACCTGGAATACCGTCCGCGAGGCAAACTCGTTCCGCAGGGCCTCATTCACACGCGGGTCAAGGAGCTGGCGGGCACGCCCTTCCATGACCTGGGCATTGGAAGAGCCGCCCCCCACACTGACGATATAGCGTTGCACGTTGTTGACCCGCCATACCACGAAGGCATCCACGTTGAGCAGCTTTTTCTCGGCGGTCAGGAAAGACTGGGTGGGCACGTCATACACCAGGGCACGACCATCTACCCGGACCACTTCTTCCACCAACGGCCATTTGAAGTAAATGCCCGGCTCCACATCAGCCTTGTCGATCCGACTGAACTGTTTGAGCACCGCTTTTTCGGCCTGGTTCACAATAAAGAAGGAATCCAGCGCCAGCAGGGCCAGAACCCCGAAAGCCAGCAGCGCCAACCATCCACGATTATTCATTAGCGCAACTCCCGATTTGGTGTGCTGTAGAGGCTGCGAGAAGCCTCGCGACCACTGCCGCCATCATCCGCGCCTGCGGATGAGCCAGTGCTCTGGCTGGCGCCGCTCTGCTCCAGCGCCTGGGTCTTGGCATTACGGCCCTTGACCAGCTGCTCCAGTGGCAGGTAGATCAGGCTGTTGCCTTTCTCCACATCCACCAGCACCTTGCTGGTAGCACTGTAAACACCGGTCATGGTTTCCAGATAGAGACGCTCGCGGGTCACATCCGGGGCCTTGCGGTATTCCGTCAACAGGTCGGTAAATCGCTCCGCATCACCCTCGGCGCTGTCGATAAGACGGTTCCGGTAAGCTTCCGCTTCCTCCTCCAGGCGCTTGGCTTCACCCCGAGCCTGGGGGATCACCGCGTTACGGTAGGCTTCAGCTTCTTTCTTGAAACGGTCTTCGTCTTCCTTGGCCCGGGACACATCATCAAAGGCATCACGCACCTCATCCGGTGCCTGGGTGCGATCCAGCACCACCTGTTTAAGTACCAGGCCCGTGTCATAACGGTTCAGGTATTCATCCAGACGCTCGCGGACCCGTACCCGGATTGCCTCCCGGTTATCCTTGAGCACATCATCCATGGTGGAGGAGCCCACCACATGACGCAGGGCGGAACTGGTCGCGTGTTCCAGGATGGTTTCCGGTCGGGCGACTTTCAGCAGGAACGGGATCGGATCCAGCACCTGGTACTGCACCTGCAAGGTCACGCTGACGATGTTGGTATCACGGGTCAGCATGGCTTCGGTAATTTCGAAGCGGCGATTCTGCTCCACGTCCACTTTCTGGTACTGCTCGATGATCGGAGCGCGCCAGCGCAGACCCGGATCCACGGTGCGATTGTATTCACCGAAACGCAGCACCACGGCCCGCTCCCGTTGATCCACCTGGAAAAAGCCGACCAGGCCATACACTACGGCAGCGATCACGGCAGCGATAATCAGCATCGGCCAGGGAGACCCACCGCCACTGCCGGCGCCACCACCGGGCTTGCCGCCCTTGCCACCGAATACACTGTTGATCTTGTCTTTCAGGTTTTTCAGGGCTTCATCCAGATCCGGCGGTCCCTGGTCACCGCCTCCACCCCAAGGGTCCTTCGGCTTGTTGCCGCCGGGTTCATTCCACGCCATGTAGGTCTCCAATCGGTCCGGGCCCTGGGCCCACCGGATTATTGATGGCTCGCATCGTGCGAGCGTTGTGAATTGTAGGAAGGGGCATCCTCCCCTGCAACCGCAGGGGCCGGCACCACCAGCTCATCTTCTGTTAGTCCCTGCTCACGCAACAGACGTTCAAAATGCACCCGGTTCACATTGATGCGCAGCAGCATGCTGCCATCCAGGGCCGCCTGCTCCTCCAGCACTTCGCCGGCTTCATGCAGGCGGGCGCGCAAACGCCCTGCGGTTGCGGGGAGACGCACCCAACAGTCCACCCAGCCTGCGGCCAATCGCTCTGCAATGGCCTGGAACAGCAGATCAAAGCCGTCGCCAGTCTGGGCGGAAATCCATACACGCCAGGGGAGCCCATGCTCATCCCGGTCGATCTTCGGCGGATGCCCCAGGTTGTCCACCTTGTTGTAGACATGCAGCACTGGCAGTTTATCGCCGCCGATTTCTTCCAATACCTCATTCACCGCCGCCACGTTGCTGTCGCGCTCCTCGGCACTGCAATCTGTCACATGCAACAGCAAGGTGGCGTTAACGGTTTCTTCCAGCGTGGCGCGAAACGCCTGCACCAAACGGTGGGGCAAGTGACGGATAAAGCCCACCGTGTCCGCCAGAATGGCGGGGCCCACACCCGGCACCTTCACCTTGCGCAAGGTCGGATCCAGAGTGGCGAACAGTTGGTCGGCCACGTAGACATCACCGGTGGTGATGGCATTGAAGAGGGTCGATTTACCGGCGTTCGTGTAGCCCACCAGGGAAATCAGTGGCGTCTCGGAGCGCTGCCGGGCCCGCCGCCCCTGAGCCCGCTGTTTACGGACCTTCTCCAGGCGCGATTCAATGGCACGGATACGATCGCGCAGCAGCCGTCGGTCGGTTTCCAGCTGGGTTTCCCCGGGGCCGCGCAGACCAATGCCCCCCTTCTGCCGCTCCAGGTGAGTCCAGCCTCTCACCAGCCGGGACGACAAGTGGCGTAACTGGGCGAGCTCTACCTGCAGCCGGCCTTCATGGGTACGAGCGCGCTGGGCAAAGATATCCAGGATCAGGCCGGTGCGATCCAGCACCCGGCATTTGACTACCCGTTCCAGGTTGCGCTCCTGGGCAGGACTCAAGGCATGATTGAACAGCACCACATCCGCTTTGATCTCGCTGACCAATGCGGCCAGCTCGTCGCTCTTGCCGGTGCCGATGAACAGGGCCGGATCGGGTCGATCGCGCTTGCCGGTGAGCTCCGCCGCCGGCTCCACGCCGCTGGAGGTAACCAGATGGTAGAACTCATCCAGGTCTTCGCGCCCCATGGCGTCAGGAAGGTCCAAATGCACCAGAACGGCACGTTCACCGGCGCCGGTTCGGGTTTGCTCTGTGCGATCAAATAGGTCCATAAAGAACTGACATGGGGGATGAGACCGCCAGTTTAAACCAGTCAGAGCAAGAAGACAGGGAAACCGGCGGGAAAAGTATCGATCAGGCACCGATAGAGGCCTGAACGCAAAGAGCCACCCGAAGGTGGCTCTTTACTGGGGCTGTGGCAACGATTACTGGTTGCCGAAACCCTCATCGGCAACAGGCGCGCCCGGGGCACCGGCACCGGTGGAGGTCATCGCCGGGTTGCCGCCACCGCGAGGGTTGCGAGCAGGCACGACGGTGGAAATCGCATGTTTGTATACCATCTGGCTGACTGCATTTTTCAGCAGCACGACATATTGGTCAAAAGACTCAATCTGCCCCTGCAGCTTTATTCCATTCACCAGAAAGATAGAAACCGGAATACGCTCTTTACGAAGCGCGTTGAGAAAAGGGTCTTGTAGCGAGTGCCCCTTTGACATGGCAAGTCTCCTTGAAATAACAGTAAAAAGTAGTGCCCAACACTTCGGGCAATCAGCG
>Ga0208057_1000164_pt1 | contig 22790 bp, 20 predicted proteins | sample DeeseametaMP1649_FD_184183 | JGI IMG/M metagenome (GOLD analysis project Ga0208057, IMG submission 184183) | Marine microbial communities from the Deep Pacific Ocean - MP1649 (SPAdes) | ecosystem: Environmental > Aquatic > Marine > Oceanic | place: North of Tokelau, South Pacific Ocean...
GGAGGTGAACACCAGGTGCTCACCATCCGGCAGCCAGCGAGGCTCCGTATCAATCCCGTAATGCTGGGTCAGCCGTGTTAGCTGCTTACTGGCGATATCCAGCATGTAAATCTCCGGGTTACCGTCCCGCGACAGGGTCAGCGCCAGCTTCTGACCATCCGGTGACCAGTCCGGGGCGCCATTGATACCCCTGAAGCTGGACACCTTTTCCCGGTTGGTGGTTGCCAGGTCATGGGTATAAATGGCCGGCATCCCGTCATCCTCGAAAGAGACATAAGCAACTTTCCTGCCATTCGGTGACCAGGTCGGGCTCATGATCGGCTCTTGGCTACGCAGGATAGTGGTAACACGGTGCCCGTCGGCGTCGGCATATTGCAGCTGGAAAGGGTTTTTGTCACTACGATTATGCGTCACATAGAGAATTTTGGTGGAAAACGCCCCCGGGATACCGGTGAGTTGCTCATAGATCCGGTCACTGATGGCATGGGCCACATCCCGCAGCTGTGAAACCGGCGGGCGATAGGTCTCCGACATGAGCTTCACCTGACGATTCACATCGAAAAGGGCGTAGCTCACTTCATACCCACCGCTCTCCTGGGCCTTCATGCTGCCAGTGATGATGTACTCCACCCCCAGCACGCGGAAATCCCGGTAGATGACCTCACTTTCGTTGCGCGGGCGGCTGAGCATATCCTCCGCCGGCAATGGCTTGAACTGGCCACTGCGGTGCAAATCGGCCTGCACAATCTGTGACACATCTTCGGGCGCGTTCTGCGCACCCTCAAAAGGCACGATGGCGATGGGCACCGCATCCACCCGGCCCTCTGTGACCCGGATAAGCAATTCTGCCCGGGCCATCACGGCGCCGAACATCAGGATGGCCGCCAGGCCAATCCGCCACATTTTCTGTACCTTATATTCCAACTTCATTGTGCAACTCCAGGATCAAATTCGATCACCAGTGAGCGAAACTGTTTATCAAACAGCGGGCCATCTGGAACCGGCAGAGGGCTGGCCAGCTTCACCGCATTCATGACCGACTCATCAAAATCGGGATAACCACTGCTTTTCACCACAGACACATTGATCACCTCACCGCCGGGAATCATCTGAATCCGCACCTGTGTCTTGATGTCATCCCGGTTGCGATAGTTGCCGGGAATCCGCCAGCGCTGCCCTACCTGTGCGGAAATGGCATCGGTAAAGCTGGCCACTTCCACATCCGACTGATCCGCATTGCTGGCCGCATCTTGTGTTTCCTGCTGGGCTGGCTCCGCGGGCTTTGCCATTTCCAGCTCTTCCTCGGCCAGCATTTCTTCCAGGCTCGGCTCCTCAATCTCGGGGATGACCGGTTTGGGATCCGGCTTGGGCTCCGGTTTCGGTTTCGGCGCCGGCTTTTTGGCAGGCTCCGGTTTCGGCTTGGGCTTGGGTTTAGGCTCAGGCTTGGGTTCGGGCTTGGGCTCCGGTTTGGGTTTCGGCTTTGGCTTGGGTTTCGGTTCCGGTTTCGGCGCTGGCTTTTGCTCCGGCTTCGGCTTGCTCACCGGCGCCTTTTTCTGTTTGGACGTTTCCACCATGGTGGCTTTCACATGGGGAGGGATCACCGGCGCCTTGTGCAATGCCGGGTCGGTGCTCCAGCTGAACACCAGCAGCCCAAACACCAGCAGGTGAATGAACAGGGTAAACAGCAGCGCGGCGCCACGATCACTCATTGCTGCCCTGCGGTTCCGTTACCAGACCCAGCTGGGTAATGCCGGCTTCCTGCAAGGCACCCATCAACTGGACTACCTTGGCATAGGCCACCTGGCCATCGCCCTCGACCAAAAACAGGGTGGCAGGTTTCTGCTTGTGAATCCGCAAGGCATGCCCCTGCACCGTTTCCAGGCTGGCAGACTTGCGGCTGTCACTGCCCACATCAATGTAGTAACTGCCATCAGCGGTCACCGAAATGATCACCGGCTCATCCTTGGTGGTATCAATGGGCTCGCTGTTGCTGTCGGGCAGGTCCACATTGATGCCCTGGGTCATCATCGGCGCCGTGGCCATGAAAATCACCAGCAGCACCAGCATCACATCGATGTAGGGCACCACGTTCATCTCGGCAACGAGCTTGCGCGGCACCCTGATCTTCACGCCGCTCATGGCTTACCCCTCGCGTCCGTGAACCTGACGGTGCAGTACCGAGGAGAACTCCTCGGCAAACATTTCGTTTTCGGTGAGCAGAGCATCACTTTGCGCAGAGAAACGGTTGTAGGCCATCACTGCCGGGATGGCGGCAAACAGACCAATGGCCGTAGCAATCAAGGCCTCGGCGATGCCGGGTGCCACCACATTCAACGTGGCCTGCTTCACGTTGGCCAGGGCCATGAATGAGTTCATGATGCCCCACACCGTACCGAACAGCCCCACATAGGGACTGGTGGACCCCACTGTCGCCAGAAAAGGAAGGTGCTTGGTCAAGCGGGTCTGTTCACGCTGCAGAGCCACACGCATGGCACGCTGGCTGCCATCCATCACCGCTTCAGCGCCACGGGTGCTTTTCGACAGGCGCACGAATTCCTGGAAACCGGCGCGGAAAATGGCTTCCGTGCCTGCGTCCACGTCCGGATCCTTGCGGCTCTGGTTGTAAAGCGACGCCAGGTCATCACTGGACCAGAACTTCTCTTCAAACGCTCGCCCCGCCTTGTGGGCCCGGCCCATTACCCGATACCGACTGACGATCATGTACCAGGACGTCAACGACGCCAGCACCAACAGCACCATGACCAGTTGCACCACAATGGTGGCATGACTGATCAGACTGATGACGGACATACTGGATGCCTCAACCATTAAGCCCTTCTCCTTCGCTGGCTGCTTTGAATTTGTTGTATAGGTCCACCGGGATCCCGGCGGGCCTCAATGTATCTGCATTCACGCAGGCAACCTTGATCTCGGCCTGGCAAAGCAGTGTGTCACCCCGGCGAACCTGCTGCTCGAAAAACAGCGTCGCCTTGCCCAGTTGCTTCAAGCGGGCGGTCACTACCAGTGCATCATCAATGCGAGCCGGCTGACGGTACTGCACATTGGCCGAATGCACGACAAACTGGAAGTTCTCATCGGCCAGCACATAATGCTGATAACCCAGGGTGCGCATGAATTCCGTGCGCGCCCGTTCCATGAATTTCAGGTAATTCACGTAATAGACGATGCCACCGGCATCGGTGTCCTCAATGTAGACGCGCACCGGCAGGGTAAATTCCCCGTTTTGCGGCTTTTTTTCAATCATTAAACAAATCACCGTCCTTACGCGGCCGCTGCAACCCGAAATGCCGCCAGGCATGGTTGGTGGTAGCCCGGCCGCGCGGGGTACGTTGGATGAAGCCCTGCTGAATCAGATAGGGCTCCACCACTTCTTCCAGGGTGCCAGCATCTTCATTGAGCGCCGCCGCCAGGGACTCCAGGCCCACCGGACCACCATCAAATTTATGCATGATCATGTCGAGCAAACGCCGGTCAGTGCCGTCCAGGCCGCAGCTATCCACTTCCAGCATGTCCAGCGCACGCTGGGCCATGGCTTCGGTAATTCGCCCTTCGCCCTTCACTTCCGCGTAATCGCGCACCCGGCGCAACAGCCGGTTGGCAATGCGCGGCGTACCACGGGCACGACGTGCCACTTCCAGGGCGCCGGCATCATCAATGGGAATGGCAAGAATGTCGCAGGCACGAATCACAATCCCGGAGAGATCTTCCACGGAGTAGAACTCCAGCCGCTGAACAATCCCGAATCGATCACGCAGGGGGGCAGTCAGAAGGCCCGCCCGGGTGGTGGCCCCCACCAGGGTAAACGGCGGCAGATCCAGTTTAATGGAGCGGGCCGCCGGCCCCTCACCGATCATGATATCCAGCTGGTAATCTTCCATGGCGGGATAGAGGATCTCTTCCACCACCGGTGACAGGCGGTGGATCTCATCCACGAACAGCACATCACCCTCTTCCAGGTTGGTGAGGATGGCCGCCAGGTCGCCGGCCTTTTCCAGTACCGGCCCGGAGGTAGACTTGAGTTCGCAGCCCATTTCCCGGGCAATGATATGCGCCAGGGTGGTTTTACCCAGACCTGGCGGGCCAAAGATAAGGGTGTGATCCAGCGCTTCCTGGCGGCCGCGGGCAGCATCAATGAAGATTTCCATGCGCTCGCGGACTTTCGGCTGGCCTTTATAGTCAGCCAGACTGGCCGGGCGGATGGCCCGGTCCTGCTGTTCTTCACCGGTGCCAACAGCGGCAGCTGAAATCAGACGGTCGTTTTCCATGCTTGCAGTAGGGAGACCCAGCGTTATGAGAGTGATGTTGAGCTAGCGTAGACGGATTGGTACCGGCAGTCATCTTTCCCTGTAGATTTCCTGGAAGAGCCTGCCGAAGGCGCCCTGTGATGAGTCGCAAAGTAAACCATGATGCCAAGGCTGCAGTGCGAGCCACGAAAAAACTTCAGGTTTCCAAACGCCCTTCAGTGGATTCGCCGCCAGGTTCGCCATGCGAGCATGGCTCCTACCAGGGTCAGCGCGCCAGACTTTTCAGTGCCAGGCGGATCAGTTGCTCACTGGTGGCGCCTTCCTCTGCCACCTTGCCAACGGCGGCGGCGGCATCCTTGTTACGGTAACCGAGCGCTTCCAGGGCAGCGATGGCATCGGAGCGGGCATCGTCCGGCTGGGCCAGAGGCGTCTGCCCCGGCAGGGACACTGGACCACCATCAATCTTGTCGAGCCGATCACGCATTTCGATGACCAGTCGTTCGGCGGTTTTCTTGCCAATGCCCGGCACTTTCACCAGCGAGGTGGTGTCCTGATCGTGAATGCATTGCGCCAGCCGGTCTGCCTCGATGCCGGAGAGAATGGCCAGGGCCATTTTCGGGCCGACGCCGTTGACCTTGATCAGTGCCCGAAACAGCTCGCGCTCATAGCGATCAGCAAAGCCATACAGCAACTGGGCGTCCTCACGCACCACGAAATGGGTGTGCAGGGTGAGCGGCTCACCGGTCTCCGGCAAGCTGTAAAAAACGGTCATGGGGGCTTCCACTTCATAGCCCACCCCGTTCACATCCAGCAACAGCACTGGAGGGCGTTTCTCGAGCAGGGTTCCGCGCAGTTGTCCTATCATGGCTGTGTTTTACTGTCCTTTTTAGCGTATTCGTCCGTTTCTGACTGCGGTGGCTCCACCCATCCGGGCCAGTGACACACGCATATGGGCATGACACAAGGCGATGGCCAACGCATCGGCGGCATCTTCCTGGGGGCGCTTTTCCAGGCCAAGCAGATACTTGACCATTTCCGCCACCTGCCCCTTTTCCGCGCCGCCGCGCCCTACCACTGCCTGCTTTACCTGGCGGGCAGAGTATTCAAACACCGGCAGCGAAGCCTGCATCACCGCGGCAATGGCCGCTCCCCGGGCCTGCCCCAGTTTCAGGGCGGAATCCGCGTTGCGGGCCATGAACACCTTTTCGATACTCACTTCCGCTGGACCATAATCCATCACCACCTGATGAATACCGGCGAAAATCTCACCCAGGCGCGGGGGAATGTCCTTATGGGTCGTGGTAATGGTCCCGAAGGCCACTGCCCGACTGCGGTTGCCCACCTGCTCCACCAGACCGTAGCCGGTTCGCCGGGAGCCGGGGTCGATCCCCAGTAGTAATGCCATAAGCCGCTGACCCGAAAATAAAAACTGGTCCAGTTGTACCTTACAGCTGTCCATATGTCCAGTTGGGGCAACTTCCAGCCGGATTGTAGTCCGGCTCGAAAGACGCACACGCCAGATAACAAAAAACCCCGACTCGCGGGGTTTTTTGTTTTCTTCGTCGCTAGCAGCTCACCGCTGGAAGCTACTCCTCTTCTTCCGACGGCCAGCTGGCATTGGTGTAGACGTTCTGCACGTCGTCCAGATCTTCCAGCATATCGATCATCTTCTGCACGGTTTCAGCGGTATCCGCATCCATCTCCGCTTCCGTGGAGGGATGCATGGTGACTTCCGCATCGGCAAACTCCAGGCCGGCCTCGCGCAGGGCGTCAACCACATCACCGAACTGCTTGTCCGGCGTAGTAATCACCAGGAAGCTGCCATCGTCGTTTTCTTCCACGTCCTCGGCACCGGCTTCCAGGGCCACTTCCATGAGCTTTTCTTCGTCCACGCCGGGCTCGAAGAAGATCTCGCCACGCTTGGTGAACAGGAAGGCCACGGAACCGCTGGTGCCCAGATTACCGGCAAACTTGGAGAATGCATGGCGCACCTCGGCGACGGTACGGTTGACGTTGTCGGTCATGGTTTCCACCAGCACCGCCACGCCTCCCTTGCCGTAGCCTTCGTAGGTGATCTCTTCCATGTTGGCATCGTCATCACCACCGGCGCCGCGCTTGATGGCCCGGTCGATGGTGTCGCGGGTCATGTTCTGACCCAGGGCCTTGTCAACCGCCGCCCGCAGGCGCGGGTTGTCCGCCGTTTCACCGCCGCCCATTCTGGCCGCCACGGTGATTTCACGAATCAGTTTGGTAAAGATCTTGCCGCGCTTGGCATCCTGGGCCGCCTTGCGGTGCTTGATATTGGCCCATTTACTGTGTCCTGCCATGGTGTCTCCCGTAATTGCTACGAACAGACCGGCGCGGCCGGGCCGCGCCGCCGGTTGTTATCGAATCAACTGTCTTCTTTTCGTACCTGCACACCCACTTCACGCAGCTGCTTGCTGTCCACCGGTGACGGCGCATTGGTCATCATGCAGGAGGCGGTCTGGGTTTTCGGGAAAGCGATCACGTCACGAATGGAGTCACAGCCGGTCATCAGCATGACCATGCGATCCAGACCGAAAGCCAGACCACCGTGGGGCGGTGCACCGTATTTGAGACCGTCGAGCAGGAAGCCGAACTTTTCGTCCGCCTCTTCATCGGAAATACCCAGGGCCTCGAACACGGTACGCTGCATGGCCGGGTTGTGGATACGGATAGAACCCCCACCCAGTTCGGTGCCGTTGAGCACCATGTCATAGGCACGGGACAGGGCCCCTTCCGGGTTGCTCTTCAGTTCTTCCGGGCTGCAGCTGGGCATGGTGAAGGGGTGATGCAGGGCGTAGTACTGACCCTCGTCCTCTTCGAACATGGGGAAGTCCACCACCCACAACGGGGCCCAGTCGCCCTCGACCAGTTTCAGGTCGTGGCCCACTTTGACGCGCAGCGCACCCAGCGCTTCGTTGACGATCTTGGCCTTGTCGGCACCGAAGAAGATCAGGTCGCCGGTTTCGGCGCCGGTGCGCTCCAGAATGCCCTGGATGGCCTCTTCGGTGAGGAACTTGAGGATCGGCGATTGCAGCCCTTCAGCGCCCGCCGCCAGATCGTTGACCTTGATGTAGGCCAGCCCCTTGGCGCCGTAGATGCTGACGAACTTGGTATAGCCGTCGATGTCCTTGCGGGACAGGCTGCACCCTCCCGGGACTTTCATGGCCGCCACACGCCCTTTCGGATCGTTGGCCGGGCCGGAGAACACCTTGAAGTCTACACCGGCCAGCAGATCGGCGATGTCGATCAGCTCCAGCGGGATACGCAGGTCCGGCTTGTCGGAACCAAAACGCTGCATGGCTTCAGAGAACGGCATGCGCGGGAAGTCCGGCAGCTCCACATCCAGCAGCTCCTTGAACACCGAGCGCACCATGCGTTCGGTGATGCCCATGATGTCCTCTTCCTCCACAAAGGAAGCTTCCAGGTCAATCTGGGTGAACTCCGGCTGACGATCGGCGCGCAGGTCCTCATCTCGGAAGCACTTGGCAATCTGGTAGTAGCGGTCGAAGCCCGCCACCATCAGCAGCTGCTTGAACAGCTGCGGAGACTGCGGCAAGGCGAAGAAGCTACCGGGATGGGTACGGCTGGGCACCAGGTAATCCCGGGCACCTTCCGGGGTGGCCCGGGTCAGGATCGGGGTTTCCACATCCATGAAGCCTTCGCCTTCCAGGAAGGCGCGGACCACGTGGGTCAACCGCGAACGGAACTGGAAGTTACGCAGCACTTCGGGACGACGCAGATCCATATAGCGATACTTGAGGCGCACTTCTTCGCCAGCGGCGGAATGGGCATCCAGCTCGAACGGCGGCGTTTGCGCCTCGTTGAGAATGGTCAGTTCCTTGCCCAGCACTTCGATATCGCCGGTGTCCATCTTGCTGTTGCGCACCGCTTCATCGCGCATACGCACCAGACCGGTCAGGCGCACCACGTATTCGCTGCGAACCTTGTCGGCCAGCGCGAAGGCTTCCACGGTGTCCGGATCGAACACCACCTGCACCAGACCATTACGGTCACGCAGGTCGAGGAAAATCACCCCACCGTGGTCACGGCGGCGACTGACCCAACCGCAAAGCTCAACTGTTTCTCCATCGTGGGAGGCTCGCAAATCACCGCAATAATGGCTTCGCATGCTTAACTTCCGCTTGTATTTCTGAGGGCGCTACCCGGGGCCAACCGCATCTGTCGGCAGTGCCAGTCCCCGGGTCGCTGAAAAAGGCGCCACAGTATAGCGATTCCACCGCCTGCGAGCCATGCCGGGGGGCGATTCCCTGCCAAACAGGCCACATCCGCCCCATTTTTGTTGAAAGTCCGTAAAAAATAGTGGTTTCACGGCTTGTGCAGTGAAAATTCATGGCATATAACAGATGCGAACCAATTCAGTGGCCCTCTGAGTTTGCGCAGTCCAGGGGCGTACCTGACAGGGAAGCAAGACCGGTTCCCCGCCGTTCGGCGGAGATACACATTCTCAGGAAGACACAAAACAAGGGGTAAGTAATCCATGGCTGCAAAGAAAAAGACAGCTGCCAAAGCCACCAGCGCTACTGCGGCTCGCAAGGTTAAAACCATCACCGAACCGATGAACAAGACCCAGATCGTTAACCAGATCAGCGATACCACCGGCCTGACCAAGAAAGACGTCAACGCCGTATTCGATGAGCTGGCCGACATCATGGAAGGTCATCTGAAGAAACGCGGTGCTGGCCAGTTCACCCTGCCGGGCCTGATGAAAATCGTCACCCAGAAAAAACCCGCCACCAAGGCACGCAAGGGCATCAACCCGTTCACCGGCGAAGAAACCACGTTCGCCGCCAAGCCGGCCCGCACCATGGTAAAAGTGCGTCCGCTGAAAAAGCTCAAGGACATGGCATCCTGATGCCGCTTGCCACCGCCGGGCTCCGGCCCGGCGGTTGACCTTCTCTTTTCCCTCCTCTGGCCCCTGGCCACCCCAGCCTCTATAATCCGCGCCCACTGATATCACGCTGACTGACCCTGGTTGTTTTCTGGCCAACCGCAGCCACTCCGAGGCGCCAGCATTCAGCCCCTGCACAACACTAGGAGCGCGCCCATGGCAGAGCGTAAGGACAAAAAGAAGGTAATCGGCGAGCCGATGACCGACGAACAGATCAAGGTTTTCCTGGATTTCTCCAGCGAGGAAGGGGTCGACGCCGACTTCCACGTGCTCGAGAAAGCCTACCGGGCCCTGCGGGCCGAAGATTTCGAGCGCTTCATCGGGTTCTTTCAGGAAAACGGCCGGGATATCAACGCCCGTGACCCCAAGGGCCGCACCCTGCTGGCCCTGATCGAGAGCCACCCGAAGTGCAGCGACTATGCCCAGTTGCTTCGTGATGCCGGCGGTACCCGCTAGCTGGCTGCCAGGGAGTCTCTGAGTAACCCCTTGCGTACCCGGCGAGGTGTTGCCCAGCGGCTCCCTGAGACCTCCCCCGTCGCCTGACTCCTGTCGGGCAGCAACCCTACAGATACATTTCCCAAGGGAAATAGATACCCTCAGAAACTTGTCCACCGCCCAAGCCCATGGCATTGTTAAGCCATTACAAGGGCTATCGGGGCCCGGCGATCATATCGCCTCCAAAACGGGGTATTGGGAAAAGCCTGACAAGGCTTCGCTGACGTTTTTGTTTCCTCTGTCTTCACAGGCAGCGGGCGGCAAGGACTACAGCACGTTGTATTCCCTACCCTGATAAAACACACAACAACAACAAGAGCTGTAACCATCATGACAGCATATCCTCAACGACTCTGGCACTCCCTTTGTCTGATCGCGCTTTGTACATTGAGCTTGCAACTTCATGCGGCGCGGGACGATGACTACGATGATGAAATGGACGAAGTCACCGCGGAAGAACTGCAAATGCAGGAAATCCCCGTGGATGAACGCATCTTCCAGGAAAAATGGAACGACGTCCCCTACAAGAAAAGCTACTTCACCTACACCGACGCGCAAATCCGGGAAAAATGGGATTACCTGATGCGCGGCCTGAAAGTCCCCTACCCCTCTGCGGACTACATGCGCACCCAGTTCAAGAAATACCCCTTTATGTCTGAAGACATCCAGAACTGGGATGGCAAGGATTTCGACGGTCTGGAACGTCGCTACCTGGAAGTGTGGCGAATGTTCTTTGCCGGTGATTTCCAGAAAGCCCGGGAAGAGGGCCTGAAACTGGGCGCCATCGGCAAGATTCCTTCCCTGTTCTCCCAGCTCATGTATGCGATTTACCTGGCGGACCGCCAGAGCACCAAGTACATGATGCTGCAGGACGTGGCGAACCAGGCCCAGGAATATTTCGACGATATGAAGGAAGCCGAGGATGACCCGGAGGTAGCGCCGATCGTGGCCACCGTGAAGCTGGGTTACGCCTATGCCATCGCGCGTATCGCCGAAGAGTCTCCAGTCCCCATCGTTGTCGCACGACGCTATATCGGCAAGATCAAGAGCAGCGCCGAGGAAGTGGTGGAAGTCATGCCGGAGCAACCGCTGGCCCATGCTTTCCGCGCAGGCGTGGATGCCGGCATCATGCGCCGGGTCGGCAAGTTCACCGGCCGCATGACCTACGGGGCACGCACCACCACCGTGGAAGAGTCCTTCGCTGAAGCGCTGGAAATGGCTGGCGACATTCCCATCGTCAACTATGAATACGCCAACGCCCTCATTTACATGAACCGCAAGCGCGATCTGAATGAAGCGATCAGCTACCTGGAAAAGGCCATGAAAATCCGTCCGGAATTTTCCATGGATGCCCTGGATGTGATGTATTCCTACAAGCGCCTGCAGGAAGTGCGGTTGTATGCCCTGAACTTCCGCAGCTTCCGCAAGTTTGAAAAGCTGCGCCGCAAGTTCAGCAAGCAGACGGACCGTAATCTGACCAGCATCATCAGCGATCCGCTGACCATGGATATGCTGAACAATCCGGAAAACTACGTGCTGCCCCCACGCGGCTGATGTCACTCTACGAAGATACGCTATTCCCGGTATTACTGGATTGGGCAACCCGTCCGGTCTACCGGGATCGCGAGCGGATCATCGGCCAGGCCCGGGGACGTGTTCTGGAACTGGGGGTCGGCACCGGCAGCAACTTTCCTTTCTATAGCGATGCGGCCACAGAGATCCACGGCATCGAACCGGCTCAGGCGCTGTTAACGCTGGCGCAGGAAGCGGCCAGCCAGTGTGCGCGGCCGGAGCGGTTTGTGTTGCGCACCGGTGATGCCCAGCAACTTCCCTACCCGGACCACCACTTCGATACCGTGGTCGCCTGCCTGGTATTCTGCACCATCCCGAATCCGGAGCGGGCCGCCGCAGAGGCCTTCCGGGTACTCAAACCGGGCGGCACCCTGCTGGCACTGGAGCATGTACTCAGTGAACGTCGGTGGGTGCAGCGCCTGCAAAAAGGCATGAACCCGGCCTGGAAGCACCTGGCCTGCGGCTGCCAACTCACCCGCGATACCGCCAGCATCTTCCGTGGAGCCGGTTTCCGCCTGCACAAGGCCAGCCACCGCCGCCACCCGAAACTGCCCGCCTTTGCCGGGGAGTTGCTTGACGGGGCGCTGCTGAAACCCAGTTAAACGTTCAAAGTTGAAAGTTCAAAAGCGCGAGACAACGCTTGGTGCGCTGCTATGCCATGCCCGCTCTCAAACCCATGAGCGCGGAGAGTGAGGCTCCGGGAGGCGGCGTTTAAACTTTGAACTTTCAACTCACCCGACGGGACAAACTGCCACACCCACTCGCGGCACTTTGCCTTTACAATAGCCCCATGGATAACCGCCCCCCCTTACTGAACTGGCGACTGCGCCTGATATGGCTGCGCAGTCTGTTGGTGCTGATCATTACCCTTGCCCTGATGGTGCTGCAAAGTCAGGGGCATAGCGGCTATCGCCTGAATGAGCTGGGTTGGCTGGCGGCCTTGCTGCTGCCCAGCCTGATTACATTGCTGTCACACCGGGTGGGTCGCCAGCGCCACGCTCCGCTGCTAACACTGGAACTGGCCCTGGATACGATCCTGTTTACCGGCCTGATCCAGGGGTTCGGCGGCGCCGGCAACCCGCTGTCATTCTATCTGCTGGTCCCCGCCCTGCTGGCCTCGCTGACCCTGCCACTGAGAAGCGGAATGCTGGTGGCCGCCCTGGCACTGGGCGGCTATATGGTGTCCATGAGCTGGTATCAGATGCCGGCCATGGACAGCCCCCTTCATGCTCTCAGCCACCAACTCAGCGGTTTGCATGGGGTCGGCATGGCCGCGGTTTTTATCGCCCTGCTGGTCATGCTGACCTTGCTGGGACAGGTGATCCAGCGCCTGATGCGCCAACAGCAACGCCAGCAGGAGCAGGCCATTGACCTGGCCGGTCGCCGCGAGCACATGTACCAGATCGCCGCGACCCTGGCTGACCAGGCCCATGAGCTGAATACCCCGCTGGGGACGCTGGTAATGCTGGCAGACAATCTGTTGCATTCGCCACAACTGCCCGGCGCGCTTCGTGATGAAGTGACACAGATGGAACAACTGGCAAGAAACGTGGCCCGACGCCTGAAACAGGGCGACGACACCCCGCTACCGGAATCCCTGCCTTTCAGTGAGCTGTTGACCAGGCTGCAACAACACCTTCGGCATCTGGCTCCGACCCTCTCTGTGACCCATCAACTGGATACCAACCCCAACGTGGCCAACCCGGAAGGCTGGTTCCGGGTCCTTTGCAACCTGGGTTATAACGCCATGGATGCCGGCGCCTCGCGGCTGGCAATAACGCTGCATGACCGGGATCAGAGTTACCGCCTGCAAGTCAGCGATGACGGCCCCGCCCACGCCCCGTCGGAGCGGGAAGGCATGGGGATTGGCCTGACGCTGGTCAGCACCACGCTGGAGCAAATGGGCGCACACCTGGAAATGGAATTGGGACCTCGCTGGACCCAGGCTCGTATCGACTGGCCACGGGAGCTCGCCAGATGACTGTGCGCCAACTCCTGCTGGTTGAAGACGATGAGCCGCTGGCCGAACAGACCGCTCGCGCCCTGGAGCATCGTGGCAATCGTGTGGCCGTGGCCCACAACGCGGAACAGGCCCTCGCCCTGCTTGCCCGCTTGCCAGACCTGGCAGGCGCCATCCTCGACCAGAATCTGGGCAGCGACAACGGCCTGGATCTGATTGTCCCGATCCTCGAACATTTCCCGGACTGCCGTATCATTCTGCTCACTGGCTACGGCAGCATTACCGCGGCGGTGGCGGCAACCCATCGTGGTGCCCGCAACTATCTCACCAAGCCCGCCAGCCCTGCTGATATCCTGCAGGCCCTGGATACCGACCCGGCCAACCCGGCCCTGCCCTTACCTGCCACGCCCCCGTCCCTGCAACGGCTGGAATGGGAGCACATCCAGCGCACCCTGGATGCCCATGATGGCAATATTTCACGGGCCGCCGACGCCCTGGGCATTCATCGCCGTACCCTGCAACGACGGCTGAAAAAGCGCCCTACCGCCAGTGACTACCAACGCGACAAGCACTTTCGCGAAGACTGACTGTCACAACTTGCCTTACACTGTTGGGCGAGTGGCAACATACCCAACCGGTGGGACACAGCATCAAATCCACATGCCGCCGGGAAACAGCGCACAGGGATGCAAGACTTGAGGGCACAGCAGCAGACAACCTGGTTCCTAACGCTATTTCTGATGCTGCTCGCCGTACCGGCTTTTGCTGATGACGCCCCGCAACTGCGCATCACTGGCAACGCCAGCGACGCGGTCAACAGCAACATTCGCGCCCTGGTCAATCTGTCCCGCTACCCCTGCGAGCCACCCACGGCCCAGTTCGGCCTGATCCGCCGGCAGATCCTCGCCAATAGCCAGCAAGCCTTGCAGGCCATGGGCTACTACGAGAGCACCTTATCCCTGCAAACCGACCAGCAAGACGGCTGCGCACGCGTCACGCTGGATGTGAATACCGGGCCGGCGGTGATCCTGCAGCGGGCCGACATCCGCATCAGCGGCGATGCCGCCAATGATCCTGCCTTCAATCAGCTGGTGGCCACTGCGCAACTGGCCATCGGCCAGCGACTGCAACATGACCAGTACACCTCCCTGAAAAAAAATCTGCAGCAACAGCTGATCAGTCGTGGCTATGTGCAGGGACAACTGACCCGCAATCAACTGAGCGTGGACACCCGAAAACGTCAGGCCACCATCACATTGCATATGGACAGCGGCCCCCGCTACGACTTCGGCGCCATCACCCTGAGCGGCAGTGAACTGAGGGACAAGCTGGTCGATGCCTACGTGAGCTTTCATGAAGGTGAGCCCTTCGACAGCAAACAGCTGCTGGAGACCCAGCAGGCCTTTCTGGGCGCCGGGTATTTCAGTGCCGTGCGGGTCCAGAAAGGCACCCCGGATGATGACAGCCGGACCATTCCCGTGAGCATCAACCTGACAGACAACAATCGCTGGTCACTGCTCGCCGGCGTCGGCGCCAGCACCGATACCGGACCACGGGTGCGCCTGGGGGTGGAAAATCGCCGGGTGAACCGGGCCGGTCACCGCTTCCGGGCGGAAACGGAAGTCTCTCAGGTGCAGCAAGGGGCCGGTGCCAGCTACCAGATCCCGCTGAAAGATCCGCAACGGGAACGGCTGGATTTTCACACCAGCTATGTCAATGAAGTCACCGACAGCAAAGACAATGAACGCTGGACCACCGGTGCCGACTATATCGTCGAGTTGCAAAATCGCTGGGTCACCACCACGTCACTGACCTACCTGCGCGAGACCTACGAGATCGCCGGGGAAGTGGATCAGGCCGAGCTGATCATTCCCGGCTTCCAGCTCAGCCGCGTCAAGGCCAACGACCCCATCTATCCGTCTTTCGGCTGGCGGTTGAGCAGCAAAATCCGTTTCGCCAATCGTAACCTGTCTTCCACAGCCTCTTTCCTGCAACTGACCGGCAGTGGCAAGCTGCTTTTCCCGTTGCTTGGGGGGCGCGTACTGATGCGCGGGGACCTGGGCTATACAGAAGTCACGGATGTCCGGGAGCTGCCCGCCTCCATCCGTTTCTTTGCCGGCGGTGACTCCAGCGTGCGCGGTTTCGCCTATGAATCCCTGGGCCCACGGGCCGACAATGGGGATGTGATTGGGGGTCGGCATCTGGCCACCGGCAGCCTGGAGTACGACCATCCGATTACCGAGAAATGGCACCTGGCGGTTTTCACCGATGGCGGCAATGCCTTCAATAACGTCAATGATTTCGAAATCCGCCGCAGCGCCGGGTTCGGCATCCGCTGGCGCTCCCCGCTGGGACCAATCCGGCTGGACCTGGCCCGGGCCGTAGATGAACACCGCGACTGGCGCGTGCACCTGAGCATGGGGCCGGACCTGTGATAAAGCGAATCCTCAAGCGTTTCAGTGTCGGCCTGCTCGGGGTGCTGTTCAGTCTGATCCTGATGGTGGTACTGACCACCTGGCTGCTGCTGGGCACGGCCACCGGCAACCGCTGGTTGCTGGGTCAGGTCAGCGCGTGGATCCCCGGGGATCTGCAGGTGGAAGACTGGCAGGGCAGTCTGCTGGACCGGGTCACGATCACCGGTGTGCACTATCAGCTTGACGGGGTGTCAGTGACTCTGGATCGTCTCGAGGCGGAGCTGGTACCCGCTTCCCTCACCCGCGGCTGGCTGGAATTCACCACCTTATCACTGGGCGATCTCCGCCTGTCACTGCCCCCGGATCCGAAAACAGAGGACACCGCCACGGCCGGTTTGCCTGACAGCCTGGCACTCCCCCTTGGGGTACGCATCGACACCCTGACCCTGGCCTCACTTCGCCTCAACGACACCCAGCTGGTCAGTGGGCTGGATGCCCGACAGCTGGCTGCCTGGCGTCGCTTTCAACTGGCCAGCCTGACCACCCGCACGGTGGCCGATATCAGCGTGGAAGCCACCGCCCAGGGCAGTCTTGCCGCCCCCATGGAGATTCAGGGGCAAGCCCGTTGGCAGATGCCCCTCGCCGAGAACGAAACCCTCAACGCGCAGAAAGCAGCGGGCCAGCTCAATATCCGCGGATCTCTCTCGACCCTGATATTGGATCATGAACTGAGCGCCCCGGTGCAAATTCACAGCCAGGGCGAATGGCAACTCGCGGACCCGGAACGGCCCCTGGCCCTGGAACACCAGTGGCCGGCACAGCCGTTGCCACTGGTGTTGCCGCAACCACTCTCCGTGGGCGACGGCAGGCTGACCACCCGGGGGCCCTTGGCAACGCTGCAAATAACAGGCGAGAGTCGCCTGAGCAGTGGCGACAAGACAGTGCATCTGTCACTGAACAGCCAGCTCACCCACGGTGGCCTGGCACTGCAGCAGCTGCAGCTTGATGACGGCGAGCAACAACTGGCAGGACACGGTGAGCTGCAGTTCAGCCCCTTGAGCTGGGACCTGGAGCTGGAGGGCAAACTGGATACCGGCCTGCTGCATCCGCACTTCCCGGGCCAGCTCAATGTGAAAGGCAACAGCCAGGGCACCCATGCAGACGGGCAATGGCAGTTGTCACCCAGCCGGCTAGAACTGGCAGGCCGGGTTCGCCAGCAGCCTCTGACCGCCACGACCACCGTGGCAAGCCGTCAGCAAGGCCTGCAACTGGACAGCAACATCCGCTGGGGTGACAACCGGCTCACCGGCCGCGGCGCCATCCTGCCCGACTGGTCCCTTGACACCACCCTGGCCCTGCCGCGGCTGGACCAGCTCTACCCGGATATTCAGGGCCAGCTCAGCGGTCAGGTGCAAATCCGTGGTCCCCTGGCCTCACCCCATCTGACCGGCAATCTGACCGGCCAGCAACTGGGCTGGCAGGATTGGTCGCTGGCCTCCCTGCAAACCCGGTTCCGCGCACTCGGCGCGGGCGCGCAGACCTTGATGCTTGAGCTGAACACCGAGACGCTACAGCAGGGCAACAGCGAACAACTGGCCACCGCACAGCTCAGCCTCAACGGCACCCTGGCCGACCATCGTGCCACGGCCCGTTTCCGTCGTGACGATGTCCGCCTGGAGACAGGCCTGCAAGGCAGCCTGGTCTCCCTCCATAACGCGCCCCGCTGGGAGGGTTCGCTGTCCGATACCAGCCTGGTACACGCGCAACTGGGGCGCTGGCAGCAAAGCCGGGACACGTCGCTGGTGCTGTCCGCCACAGAGCAGTCCCTGAGCGCTTTCTGTCTTGAGCAAGCGCCGAGCCAACTCTGCCTGGAAGGCAAACGGGACGACGCCAACCAGGTCCACGTCCGCGCCTCCGTCGACGCCCTGCCGCTGGCGCTGGCCGGCGCCTTGCTGGGACCGGACTTTATCGTACAGGGCAAACTGAACGGCGACGCCTCCCTGCAAGGCCCGCTGGAAAACCCGGCTGGGCAGTTTCAGCTGCAAACCGACAATGCCCGCCTGGCCGTGCGCACCCCGGACACTCCCCAGGAGCTGGTTATCGAGCAGCTCTCCATGAAAGGACAGCTGCAAGACCAGCGGCTGACCAGCGAATTGACCCTGGTCTCCGACCTGGCCAGCGCCAACGCCTCCCTGGAGCATGGCCTGGACGCCAACGGCCCCCTGAGCGGCCAGGTAGCCTTCCAGCTCACCAGTCTGTCACCGCTGGCGCTGCTTACCACCGACCTGCGCGAAATCAGCGGTCAGGTCCGTGGTGATTTCGCCTTGGCTGGCACCCTTCGACAACCACTGATGGACGGCAACATCCGTCTGCATAACGGCAACGCCCTGGTCCCCGCCCTCGGCGTCGCCGTCACCGACCTGCAGATGGATGTGCAAGGCTCGCCCCGGGGACAACTGGATGTGAACGGGTCGGCGACCCTGGGCGAAGGCACCCTGACCCTGACCGGCACACTGGATCCCCGGGAGTGGCCAGCCACGGTGAACCTGTCATTGGATGGCCAACGGTTGCGGGTGGCGGACAGACCCGATGCCCGCGTGCTGCTCAATCCGAGCCTGACCCTCAAGGGCGACCTGGATGAGTTGCAGCTGGGCGGCAAACTGACCATCCCGGAGGCGGAAATCCAGCCCACGGAGCTTCCCGAGGGCGCGGTTACCGTCAGTCAGGATCAGGTCCTGGTGCATCAGGAGGGAGAACAGCAGAGTGGCCTGCCGTTGGGGATTGATGTCATCGTCAACCTGGGTGACAAGGTGCACTTCAAGGGCTTTGGCCTGGACGCCATGCTTGGCGGCACTCTGCAAGTGAACCAGCAACCGCAACAACCCCCTCAACTGAACGGCGAACTGGTAATCCGGGAAGGTCGCTACCGGGCTTACGGCCAGAACCTGGCCATCAGTGACGGTCAACTGATCTTCCAGGGCCCGCCGGACAACCCCGGGCTGGATATCCGTGCCATCCGCAAGATACCCAGTGAGAACGTGGTGGTCGGGGTACAGCTCAGCGGCACCCTGCAGGCACCGGAAGCCAGCCTGTTCTCGGAGCCGGGCATGGAACAAAGCCAGGCCATGTCCTACCTGCTGACCGGCCGACCACTGGAAAGAGGCTCCAAAGGCGACAACAACCGCATCGCCCAGGCGCTGGCACTCTACGGCCTGGAAAAAGGCAGCGGCGTCACGGAAAAACTCGGGGACAAACTGGGCGTGGATGAAATCAGCGTGGGCAGCGACTGGGAAACCGACGACGCCGCCCTGATGCTGGGCAAACAGCTGTCTGACCGCTTGTACCTGACCTATGCGGTGGGACTGTTCGATGCAGTCTCCACCGTGATGTTGCGCTACACCCTGACCCGACAGCTGCACCTGGAAGCCCGCTCGAGCACCCGCGCCAACAGCCTCGATCTGATCTGGGAGAAGGAGTTGCAGTGAATAGTTTCAAGTTGAAAGTTCAAAGTTGCAAAGCGCGATCCAGATTGGTTGCCATGCGATAGACCCTTTAGCCGCGCCGCCAGGCAGTTTTTTACTGGATGCCGGCGTCTGAAGTAATCACCTTGACCGGTCATCGCGGGCACGGCCTGGACATTTCTGCCCTGCTTTTCTCGCGCTTTGCAACTTTCAACTTTGAACTTTCAACTCCTCGGCAGCGCATAGGTTCCGGTCACATGGGCCACCATCTCGTCACTGCCTTCGCTGAACAGCTGCACTTCCAGCACGGCAGAACGCCGTCCCAGACGCAGAATCACCGCGTCGGCAATCAGATCCTTCTGTGCCGGGCGGGACAGGAAATTGATATTGAGGTTCTGGGTCACCGCCATTTCCACGCGACCCAGCTCGCCAAGAATCGCCGCATACATGGCCGCATCCGCCAGCCCCATCATGGTGGGGCCGGACAGGGTACCGCCCGGACGAATAGTGGACGGCCGGAACGGACTGCGCACCCGGGCACGTCGTTCTCCCACCGCTTCGACCCGCAGGCCTTCCTCAGACGCCGCCGGCAATCCCTGGTAGATCACGTCCTGTACTTCTTGTGCATTCAGCATATGACTCGCCATTTAATTCTGGATACGGGGAGGATACGAAAGCCCGTGCAACAATCCCAGCAGCAATCATGATGGCTGGTGACAAGACGTCTTTGCCCCTAAAATAACCGGCTTCAGCAATAACCGGTCAAAGACTGTCTCCTATGCGCACTTCCCAATACCTGCTTGCCACTGTCAAAGAAACCCCGGCCGATGCCGTTGTCATCAGCCATCAGCTCATGCTGCGTGCCGGCATGGTCCGCAAGCTGGCTTCCGGCCTGTACAACTGGCTGCCCACCGGCCTGCGCGTGCTGCGGAAGGTGGAGCAAATTGTCCGCGAGGAAATGGACCTTGCCGGGGCCCAGGAAGTGCTGATGCCGGTGGTTCAGCCCATGGAGCTGTGGGAAGAGTCCGGCCGGGCACCGGCCTACGGCCCGGAGCTGCTGCGGATTACCGACCGTCACAACAATCCCTTCTGCCTGGGTCCGACCCATGAGGAAGTGATTACCGACCTGGTCCGAAACGAGCTGCACAGCTACAAGCAGCTGCCGGCCAACTTCTACCAGATCCAGACCAAATTCCGGGACGAGATCCGCCCGCGCTTCGGCATCATGCGCTCGCGGGAATTCATCATGAAGGATGCCTACTCCTTCCATGCGGACATGGAATCCCTGGCCGCCACTTATCAGGTCATGCATCAGGCCTACTGCGCCATCTTTGATCGTCTGGGCCTGGACTACCGCCCGGTGGAAGCGGATACCGGTGCCATCGGCGGCGCCGCCAGCCACGAGTTCCACGTGCTGGCCGACTCCGGTGAAGATGATATCGCCTTCTCCGACAGCTCCGATTACGCCGCCAACGTGGAACTGGCCGAAGCCCTGGCTCCTGCCATTGAGCGTCCCGCCCCGGGGGCGGCCATGGAAAAGGTGGAGACCCCTAACGCCAAAACCATCGAAGAACTGGTCGCGCAATTTGATCTGCCCGTCGAGAAAACCGTCAAGACCCTGGTGGTAAAAGGCGCAAAAGAAGGTCAACTGGTTGCCCTGCTGGTTCGTGGCGACCACGAATTGAACGATATCAAGGCGGAAAAACTGGACACCGTTGCCACGCCGTTGGCGTTCGCCAGCGAAGAGGAAATCCGCCAGGCTATCGGTGCCGGCCCGGGCTCCCTGGGCCCGGTGGGTCTGCCGATTCCTGTTGTCATCGACCGCAGTGTGGCAGTGATGAGTGACTTCGGCGCCGGCGCCAATGAAGACGGCAAGCACTACTTCAACATCAACTGGGAGCGCGACGTGGCGCTGCCAGAGGTGGCTGACCTGCGTAATGTCGTGGAAGGCGACCCCAGCCCGGACGGCAAGGGCACTCTGACCATCAAGCGCGGCATCGAAGTGGGCCACATCTTCCAGCTGGGGACCAAGTACTCCGAAGCCCTGGGTGCCAAGGTGCTGGATGAGAACGGCAAGTCCGTGGTCATGCCCATGGGCTGTTACGGCATCGGCGTCACCCGCGTGGTCGCTGCCGCCATCGAACAGAACCACGACGACCGCGGCATCATGTGGCCGGACGCCATCGCGCCCTTCCAGGTGGCGCTGGTGCCGGTGAACATCAAGAAGAGCCCCCGCGAGCGCGAGCTGGCTGAAAAGCTCTATGCCGAACTGACTGAAGCCGGCATTGAAGTGCTGTTCGACGACCGCGAAAAGGAACGCCTGGGCGTGAAACTGGCCGACAGCGAACTACTCGGCATCCCCCACCGCATCGTCATCGCCGAACGCGGCATGGACAATGGGGTACTCGAATATAAAGGGCGTGGGGATGCGGAGAACACCGAAGTGGCAGTGGACGAGGTTGTAGCGTTCCTGAAAGGGAAGACGGGGATTAATTGATAATTGAGAATGGATAATTGATAACGGCGCGAACGAGCCGTTGAGGATTCTCAAATCAAAGAGGCCGCGCCCATCCCATGGGCGCGGCCTCTTGCGTTTCAGGACATGACTCACTGTCTCGCGACAGTTATCAATTATCCATTTTCAACTATCAATTAGATTTTAACGCTCCGCTTCACCGCCATAACCTGACTCATGGTGTTATCGCCATGGGACGTCAGCTGCCACAGCGGCAGGCCGCGATTGTCCTTCTCCGGAGACTTGGTGATCAGGCCCAGAGCGCGCAGGTGAATCTTGATCTGATTGAAAGAATGGGCCGCCAGCACTACGTTACGTACCGCATGGGCGCGAGGAAAATCCTGCTGCACATCGGCCAACGCCTTGCGACCGATGAAATCTTCCAGGGTTTTCTGCATCACCGGCTCCGAAGCCGGGTTTAGCATCAGCGGGGCCACGCAGGAAAACGCCTGATCCCAGCTGATTCGGGTGGTGACCATGGCCAGTTTGCAATCACCGCCTTCGTAAACATTGCAGGAGTAATCCAGTGCTACCAGATCGCCACCCCGGGACAGGGTCTTCAGTGGCGGCCGGGCCTGACTCAAGCTGTCTTCCCGCTCTTTTTCCAGCATTTCGATACGAGCTTTGAGGGCCTCGACTTCAGCCCCGCCGCCGCCCAAGCCGGCCTGGTCCGCCCGTACCCAGCCATCGGCACGGTGCTCACGCATCAGATTGGGGATTACCTTGTGTGCCAGTTCCGCCAGGCCGTTTTCCGTGGTCCAGCGAAAGCAGGCCACTTTTTCTTCCAGCAGACGCACAAAATCATCCCGTCGCACCTGCCCATCACGGGTGGGCTCCTGCTGGTCAGCGCGCAACATGGCTGGATTATCGTGGATAAAGGCGACAACGGGCTTGCGCTTGGTAGCAGCAAAGATGTATTCGCGGTGAAGCTCGCTGAGCCCCATGGGTGACAGAGTACCGTAGCGGCCACCCACGATCAGCACGAAGTAATCGCTGGTTTCGATCAGTTTCTGGATCACCGGCAACAGGGTGTTGCCATCTGCTGCAGAACTGTCCAGGCCGGTGGGGATCATGCCGTGCTCGATCATCGGCAACATCAATGCCTGGCGCGCCCCCTGCATATCGGGAAAGGTGGCACTGATAAAGACCTGGTAGCGTTTCGTCGCTGTCAC
>Ga0208057_1000170_pt1 | contig 22402 bp, 10 predicted proteins | sample DeeseametaMP1649_FD_184183 | JGI IMG/M metagenome (GOLD analysis project Ga0208057, IMG submission 184183) | Marine microbial communities from the Deep Pacific Ocean - MP1649 (SPAdes) | ecosystem: Environmental > Aquatic > Marine > Oceanic | place: North of Tokelau, South Pacific Ocean...
GCCGATATCCAGCCAGGGCAGGTCCTCGTCGTCCAGGTTATCCAGCAGGGCATCGGCCAGCGGTTGATAACGCCCCAGCTCCAGAAACGCGGTGCGTGCCTGCACCATGGCTTTGTCGTCGCCGGGCGCCCGGGAGCGGCGGTGCTGGGCCAGCAGCAGGTTGGTATAACCCCGTTTGGCGCGATCAAAACGATGACCGTTGTCGCACTGCCAGCTGTTGCCGGAAAGAAGCAGGGGGAGGTCGCAACTGGGACATTTGAGAGTGGGCATAAGCAGAGATGGAGCATCCGTTAAGACAGGCAGTGAAACACAGGCGGTGATATAGGGCTATGGTTTCCGCATCGCCTGTCGCTCGGCCAGCTGCAGCCTGGCTTCAGCGGCCAGATTTCTCAATTCGCCATAATAGGCTTGGTAAGTGTTTTCCAGTACGGCTTGTACCGCCTTATTACTGCTTTTCAACTGCGTCATGGCTTGCTCATGGAGTTGCCGTATTTCGGCGTTGAGATTGTCGACCATGGCAGGTAACTGCTGGCGAGTGCGATCAATAAAGGCTATCTGGTTTTCCATTCGAATGACCTGGTTACGAAGCTGGCCAAGTTGACGGCGAATCCTGACCTGATCATCGTCCAGGTTGTTGGGTATCAGTTGTGATTCCAGTGCGTTCTGCTGAGTGGCCAGGCGGGATAGCTGGTTCTGTAAATGTTGCCGCTGACGCTGGTACTCCTCCAGCTGGGCTTGCAGGGATTGAAGTTGACCGGCCAAGGCTTGCCGCTGTTGTTGCAAATGCAACAGGCTGGAGACCGCTTCCTGCAGACGGCTGGATTCGCTGAGCAAATCTTCGTCCGGATTGTGCAGGCAGCGTTGCAAAAAAGCCTGGCGCACCTGTTCGTCCAGACTGGAGGGGAAAATCACCGCCAGCGGGTCAATCAGGTCGTTTTGCTTCAGCTGCTGCAATTGTGTCAGAGCAAAATCAGCCTGCTCACGGGCTTTGTCATAAAGTGCCAGGGCCAGGCCGGTTTTTTCCGGAGGTTGATCATTGGCTGCACTGAGCAGGCCGAAGAGTGTCTCTGTGCGGTAGGGGTAATGAAGGGCTGTGCGTAAGAACCAGTCCTTGGCCTGCTCAGGTTGTTGTTCAAGGCGGTAGCTTTCTGCAATCAGCAGACTGGCTTGTACCGCGGAAGGACTGTCGGTCTCCACCTGTGTCAGTTGTTGTCGACCCTGAGAGTAATCTCCCGCAGCCAGTTTTTGTGCGCCCTGACGAAGTAGCAGATGGTTTCTCAGTACAAAACTGGCGGCGGGGTCCAGTCTATTGGCGTCACGCAACGCAGCATTGTAATTGGGCGTCTTCTCCGGTGTGGTGTCCGTCAGCGGGGCCATGGCTCCTGCCAGGCTCGCGTACACTGGCAAAGGGAGAAAAAGGAACAAAAGTACCAGAAAAACAACAGCTTCCCGCTGCAGCAGAGATGTGATCCAGTTCACGTCAGCGTTGTCTCCCGGCGCCATTAACAGACATAAAAGTGTAGAATCCCGCTTTCTTTTTAATCAGCGCAGCACATTACACAAATATTCGGTGGCGATGAAGTCGCACCACTGTGCGTTGGATGAATGATGGGCAAGGAAAGCCATGTTAGGGGAAAAGTTTGTTTTATGCTGTGGCGCCATGGTGCTGGGGCTGGCGGCCAATGCCGTCTGGGCGGCGCCGGATGCACAGCAACGCATGTTCGATCGCCTGCAGGAGCAGGAGCGCGAGCGTCAGCAGCAGCAGCTGGAAGAGATGCAGCTACCCGGTGACCGGCCAGGGCTACGCTTGCCCGTGCCCGATACCTCCACACCGTCGGTCCGTTGTTTCCAGATTGATGCCATTGAGCTAAAAACCCTCAACGATGCCCCTGTGCCTTTTGGCCGCTGGTTCGAAAAACCAGTGCGCGAGGCGGAAGGTGCCTGCCTGGATATGACCGGCATCAAGGCTTTGCAGGCGAAGCTTTCCAACCGATTGATCGACAAGGGGTATGTGACCAGCCGGGTACTGATCCCCGAGCAGGATGTGTCCTCCGGCAAGCTGGTGCTGCTGGTGGTTGCCGGCCAGGTGGAAGGCTTCGAGGCCGTCGGCATGCCGTTGCGGGTGCTGGAATGGGCCGTGCCGGCGCAGCCCGGTGACCGGGTCAACCTGCGTGATCTGGAGCATGCGGTAGAAACCCTCGCCCGGCTGCCGCATTTGGACGCCAAGATGGATCTGGCGCCGGGGGAAGAGCAGGGCGGTACCGTAGTGCTCGGCCAGGCCGACTGGCCGCGCCGCTATCGCGGCACCCTGGTGGTAGACCAAGAGCATTACGGGGATATCAACCACGGTACCGCCCAGGCCGGGCTGGACTGGGGCAGCCCTTTCGGGCTCACCGACCGGGTGTCCCTGTCGCTCAATAGCGATCTGGATACCGAATTCACCGACCGTGCCTGGGGGGCCGGGCTGAGCTATGACATCAGTCTGGGATACTGGAACCTGGCTTTGAGTTACAACCGCCAGGAATACGAAAACGAAATCCAGGGGATCTTTCAGACGTTCGATTCATCCGGTGCCACGGACACCTCCCGGCTGGAGCTGACCCGGACGCTATACCGTAGCAGCCGCTCGCGGTTATCCCTGTCGTTACTGGGTACCTATACGGATGCGGAGAATCTGCTGGAAGACGCTGTCATTCGAGTCAGCTCCTATCATTTGCGTACCCTGGGCGGACGCCTTAATGCCAAACACCTGTTGGGGCGCACCCAACTGGCCGGTACGTTGACCATTGAAGAGGGGCATGGCGCGGGACCGGCCACCAACCTGCCCGGCGGACGGTCGATTGCAGACATTACGCACACGCGCTATCAGACATTTCTTACAGTCAACCGCTTCATAAAACCGTTATATGGGACTCTCGCATTGCGCGTTAATGCCCAGTACACCGACGAGACGCTGTTTCCGTCCGAGAGGTTTTCCCTGGCATCCCGCTCAGTCGTGCGTGGTTATCAGGATATTTCCGTCAGCGGCAACAGTGCAGCGGCTGGCAGCGTGCAGTTCGATTTCTTTCCACCGATCCCCAGTCCGGTATCGGTGACGCCCTTTGCGGCCTATGACATGGGGGTAATTCCCGGTAACAGCAATGAGCCCCGATTTACCCGGCTGGATTCCGCCACGGCCGGCGTCCGGCTGGGTTATCGCTCATTGCGATTCACCACCGAAGTGTCCTGGCCCATGGAGCAACATTCAACGGAACTGACTGACAGCGAGTACACCGTCCATGCCTCTCTTTATGCCGAATTCTGAGCCGTCATCCTCCCCGGTGCCGCGATGGAAAAGCGGGCTGGTGCATACCCTGTCGCTACTGCTGATCTGGCAGCCCATGCTGCTGTCCGCCCAGCCCATCACGCCCACCCATGGCACCAATGGGCGGCCCACCCTGGATCAGGCAGCCAATGGGGTGCCGGTGGTCAATATCCAGAATCCCAATGGCAAGGGTGTCTCGCAGAATTTCTACAATGACCTCAATGTCAGCGATAAAGGCCTGGTCCTCAACAACAGCCAGACGCTCACCCAGACCCAGCTGGGCGGTTACATCGAAGGTAACCCCAACCTGAAAAACGGCTCCGCCAGCCTGATCCTCAATGAAGTCATCGGCCAGAACCCCTCCAACCTGGCGGGCTACATCGAAGTGGGCGGCGCCCGCGCCGATGTAGTGGTGGCCAACCCCAATGGCATCAGCTGTAACGGCTGTGGCTTCATCAATACGAACCACGCCACCCTGACCACCGGGCAATCCATCATGGAAGACGGGGAATTGCACGGCTTTGATGTGCAGGGCGGCGCCGTGTCTATTCTTGGTGAGGGTCTGAATGCCTCCAACACCGAACGTTTCGACATTATCGCCCGCTCCGTGACCCTGGCGGGTGAGCTGCATGCGGACCGTCTGAACATCGTCACCGGCCAGCAACAGGTAGACCGGGAGACCCTGGCCACCCGCAATGGCACCAGCGATGGCGACAAACCCCAGTTCGCCATCGACTCCTCGGCCCTGGGCGGCATGTACGCCAACCGCATCCGGTTGATCGCCAACGAAGACGGCGTCGGGGTGAAACTGGATGCGCCGGTGGCAGCGCAGAATGGGGATTTGCGGTTGTCGGCCAATGGCAAGATCCAGCATTCCGACCTGGCAGCCACCGGCAATATCGCAATAGATACCAACCAGCACGATGTCTCGGGCACAGGCACCGTGTGGGCACAGACGGATTTGAGCGTGAAAGCCGCGGATTACACCAATAGTGGGTATGTGGTTGCTGATGGGAAGGCGGATATTCAGGCCACCACCGTTACCAACACCGGCACCCTGGGGGGGCGGGAAGCGCTGACTGTCGAGGCTGATGCCATCCTCAATGATCAAGGCGGGGCCCTGCTCTCCGAAAACGATATCAACCTGTCAGCCGATCAGGTGACCAACCGGCTAGCGGACATCTATACCTCGGGGAATCTCACAATCAACGGCAACGATGGTGAGAGTGCTGAAAAGCTGGAAAACCGTTCCGGACGAATTGAGGCGGAAGGCGATGTTGCGGTTCAGGCGGAGCAGATTCTGAATGTGCGGGATGTACTCGATTGGGAGGAAGAGCTGGTAGAAGGAAATATGACGCATACCTGTCTGGAATGCAGAAAAGAGCATTTTAAAATGCGTTACACCCTCAATGAGCATTTCTATCGAGAGCTGGATGATGCAACGACAGGTAGAAGTCTCTTGGTAGCCGGAAACGATATGATCCTTGAAGGCAATGAACTGACTAACGAGGTCAGTGATATTCTAGCCTTTGGAGACATGGTCATGGAGGTTGATGAAATAGAAAATCTCGGCCTGCATTCAGGCGAATACATTTTGACATACCATAATACGGTGGATCGCGTTGCTGATAGCAAGCACGTTAGTAACGTGGTGAGTGTCATACAGCCTTATAACAACAATAATTACAGTGGCGGGGCCCGATACTGGGGAGTTGGCGCAAACCCTGCACTGGAAATGATGGAGCTTTTGCCGGATCAGGAAAACCCCAATTTCAGTCCGGATAATTTGATCACACGTGATCAGGTTGCTCTTTTCAGGCACTTAAAAGAAGAAGGTGCAAATAAAAAGACGCTGGATTCCACCGAAATTCTTGGCGCCAATATCATCGCCGGTGGTGATATGGACATGGGGGATGCCGCGGTGACCAATGGAGACTTCGGGCATCGGCAGGAAGGCGGCGTTTCCGAAGAAGATCTGATAGCCGTTGGCGAGGGCGCCGGCCGTGGTGGTAACGACGTAGACAACTACCTGACCGGCGCCAATGGCGGCCTATTCTCCATTGCCGACCCGAACCACCCCTACCTGATTGAAACCAACCCTTTCTTCTCCACCCGCGATGGTTTTCTGGGCTCAGAGTATCTGCTCAACCGGTTGGGTTGGGATCCAAATGGCGCCATGCGTTTGCTGGGCGATGGCTTCTACGAACAGCAACTGATTCGTCAGCAGGTGGTGGACCTGACCGGTCGCGCTTTGCTGGATGATGAGTATGTGGATGCCAACGCCCAGTATCGTGCCTTGCTCGATAATGGCCTGTTCGCCGCAGAAGAACTGGAGCTGACCGTTGGGGTGGCTCTCAGCCCGGATCAGGTCAATGCTTTGACCGAGGACATGGTCTGGATGGTGGAGAAGGAAGTGGCGGGTGAAATCGTATTGGTGCCGCAGCTCTACCTGTCGCCACAAAGCGCAGTCATTGACGACAATGGTGCACTGATCGCCTCCGGTGGCGACATGGTGAACGACGGCGGCAGCATTGTTAACAGCGGCACCATCCATATCGGGGGCGATACCCATTTCACTCTCAATGAAGAGGGTCTGCAAAATCTGGGTGGCGAGATTATCGGTGAAGGTTTGGTGGATATCGAATCCGAAGGCGATGTCCGCAATGTCAGCGGTACCATTCACGGGCGGGAAGTCGCACTTGAAAGCGCCCAAAGTATCATCAATCAGCGTTTATCTTACCAAAACGAACTAATCGGCAGAGGCTGGCGTGAATGGGACACTGAGATGGGTGCAGCAGCGACCATTGAGGGCCTGGAATCTGTAGCACTTGACGCCGACGGAGATATCCGTATTGCCGGCAGCCGCATCCGGGGGGGGAATGTCGCACTCAATGCCGAAGGCGATATCGTCGTCGATACCGTGGCAGATCAATCCGGCAGAAAAGGCAACTACCATGGCGGCAAGCTCAGCGAATCCCGTGTCCGCCATATCGGCAGTGAAATCACCGCCACCATGAATCTGCTGGCCAGTGCTGGCAACGATTTCAGTCTCATTGGCTCGGACCTGGCGAGCGATGGCGGCGTGCAGCTCTCAGCGGGTAACGACCTGCTGGTCGCCTCTGTCGCCAACAGCGACAGCTACGATTTCAAGGTGCGCCACGACGGCGAAACCAGCCATAACATCCAGCGTAGCGTTCGCCAGCAGGGTTCGTCGATTACGGGTGGCGGCTATGTGGTGATGGAGTCTGGGAATGATCTGACGGTGATTGCCAGCCGGCTGGAGGCTGGGGAAGATCTGTCGCTGATGGGCAAGGGCGATATCAGTATTCTGGCGGCGCTGGACTCGGATTACCGTTATAGCTACGAAGAAGACAAGGGCAGCTTTGGCAGAAAACGTACCGAAACGACAGAAACCAGTCGTCAGGATGTTGTTGGCTCGCAATTGGCCGCCCAGGGCGATGTGCTTATCAATGCCAGCAAGGACAAGCAGGGCAGGCTCGTTGGCTACGAAGCCGCTGAAGGGGATGTTACCTTTACCGCCGCCGATGTGCGATCGCAAGGCGATACACTCATTGCCAGTGCCGGCAGCCTGACATTCGACAGCGCAGCCAATACCTACAGTCACGAACATCATAAAACCAAGAAAGGGACTATCAGTGCTCGTCAGAGCGGGCAAAGCACCCTGTCGATAACCCACCAGGGAACCAATCTACAATCCGGTGGGGATGTGCAGATGATGGGGCTTAATGGCATTACACTTGAGAACACTGATGTTTCCGCAAGCGGAGATTTGATAGCCAGTGCGGGCCTCTACAGTACCCAGAAAGAAACGTTGACGAACGACCAGGCAGATTTGCTGATTCGTGATGTCCACGATATCTACCAGTACGACAGTTATAAGGAAAGCTCCAAGGCAGACATCGGCGGCATGGTTGCCAGTATGGCAACGCTCGGTTTGGGGGGCGGTCTTGCCACCTTTAATCCCCTGGATTTTGCGGATGTGACCAAGGCCACAATGGCCAATGCACTGAATGGGGAAAAGGGATACACACAGGCATCCGGTAGTTACAGTGCTACCTCCCAGGGTTCGAACCTGGATGTCCAGGGAAGCCTGCTCCTGCAATCCGCCGGTGACATGCATATTCAGGGTTCTACCGTCTCAGGATTGCGGGACAGTGGTGAGGGAGAGGTTGAGGTCCAGGGCAGTACGGCGTTACTAGCGGGCACCCTGATTAATCCGCGGGATGGCCAGACAGTTCTGACGAATGATGAGGCCAATCTTTCCATCATCGCCGGTGAAAACCACCACTCGTCTTACTATGAGAAAGAAAAGTTCGGCGTGGATTATCTGGGCGCTGTAGGTGGTGCTATTACCCAGATGGCGGGCGCGGCGACCGGTGCCTTCAGCGGCGATTTTTCCGGCCCTGATGATCTTCCTGACGATGTCAGCATCAAACGAGAAGGCGAAGAGCAGCGCACCGAAAGTGTCACCCTGACCCAGTCTGTCGTTCAGGATAACCAACACCTTACGCTGTCCGCAGGTAATGATATGACAGCGGTGGCCTCCCAGATTCTCAGTGGCGGCAATATGGCCATGACAGCCGGTGGGGATGTGAATCTTGCTGCCGGGCTGGAAACCCTCAGCGATTACCAGGCCAGCTACGGTAACTCGTTCGATAATTTCACCGGTGGTTATGACCGTGGGCGCCTCTACGCTGGTATTGAGGGTGAACGTTATCGCCAAGAAACCCTGTTTGAGCAAGGCAAGGCCTTAGGTAGCCTGCTGCAGGTGAGCGGCCTGATTAACATGCAGGTGGATGGTGACGTCAATGTCATCGGCAGTGATTTTATTGCCGGCGGCCTGGATGCCGATATCGGTGGAGAAATGCGCTTTGGCGCCGCGCAGGAATATGAGCGAACCACCCATAAGTCCACCAACGAAGATACCAGCCTGACGGCTGGCGTTGGTAACAGTTACGTGGATGCTGCCTATGCAGCAGATGACTTCGTAAAAGCCTCCGAGGATGTAAAACGGGCCTATGATGCATTGCAGGCCGCCAAGGACGATCCCCGTATCACTGATATCAGCAATTACGAAGCCAACCTGACATTGGCGCTGCTCCAGCAGCAGGCGGTAGGTATCCAGGCGGCTACCTCGGTATCCGGTGCAGTGGAGAATGCCCCGTCGTTTGGTTTTTACGGCGATGTACAAATGGCCACGGAAACCACAGAACACACCAGCACCAGTGAAGCGCTGACCCACCGGGGTAGCCAGGTGCAGCTGGGTGCGGGTGGCATGAACCTGAAGGGTGAGGCCCTGACCCTCTTGGGCAGTCGACTGGATATTCATGACGGCGGTGGGCTGGATCTGGATGTGGACCGCTTCACGGTAGAAGCGGTCGCCGACACCTATAGCAACCAGAGCAGCACGGAAACCCATACGTCCACTCTGACAGTTGCCAGCAGCAGTCGCAGCAACCTGGCTGGTGCCGCCGCAATAGATGCGCTGTCCGGCGGCTTGGGCACCCAATCCAGCGAACAGCAGAGCCAGTCCCAATACTGGCAGTATGGTGCGGTCAACGTGGACGGTTTGATGAACCTGGACGTCAAGGATCAGACCACGATCCATGGGGGCAATGTCTGGGCTAGAGAGGTAACAGGGAATACCGGTAACCTCTCTGTCACCTCCCTGCAGAACACCAGCACCAGCGAGCATAGCAACCGCGGTCTCAACCTCGGCGGCGGCCAGGGCTTCAGCGCCAATGGTGGCTACAACACGGCCTCGGGCTCCAGCGAACGGGCCTGGGTGGATCAGGTCAGCAGTTTCCATGGAGACGAAGCGTTTGATCTGAGAGTAGACAGCCATACCCAGGTGGATGGTGCTGTGATCAGCGGCGGTGATCCGGACAACTTCACTCTGGACACCGGCTCCTTCGCCTATACGGACATCCAGGACTATGATCGTGGCAGCAACAGCGGCTGGGGGGTAAGCACCAGCTTCAACCCTCTGGACCTGAAGGAGCAACAAAAAGCGCCCCAGGGCAGCACCACACTCAGTGCGAACCGCAACGGCCATGACAAGGAAGGGATTACTCGTGCCACGATGGGTGAAGGAACGCTCATTGTTCGCGATGAAGACAGCGACAAGAACAGCGATTTGGCCGGCCTGAACCGTGATACGGACAACGTTCAGGAAATCACCAGGGATGAGATTACTGGTGGCCTGGATGCTGAGTTGACGTTGGATCATCGGTTAGTGACGGAACGTGGCCGCATGGAAATTGCCCGGGATGTGTCGACCACGCTGGGTATGCCCCAAGATATGGTCACCTCCGTCATCAAGGTGCTCGGCGACAGAAAAATCACCGAACTGGGCGTGTTGATTCACGAGCACGGCCTGACCCGCAAGCTCACCGAAGAAATCAAGCGCTTCCCGGAATACGATGCGCTGCGCAAGATTCTTGCGGACACCATGGGCGTTCCTGAAGGCCAGGCAGCGGATCGTCTGCTAACCCTGCTGGCCGAAATCGGCAGTGTAGCCGCTGAGAATCCGGAGCAATTACAACAGGCGATTGCCGGCTTTACCGAAGCGGGTGAGCAGGGCATTGCTCAAGGCGTAAAAGACGGTAGCGCCCTGAAAATTGCTCTTCACCAGGCAGTGGGTGAGGCCCTGGGCGGCGCGGATGGCGCCAGTGCTGCGGGCACCAATGAAATGCTGATGCCTTTGTTGGTGGATCTTGCGGGTAACAGCCCGGAGCGACTGCGAGCTTTGTCACGCATCGTGGGCGGCGCCAGTTCTGGTAATGCCGAAGGCGCCTGGATTGCCGAACAAGGTACTACCTGGAACCGGCAGCTTCACCAGAATGAAGTCATTGCCATTCGTGATCAGGCCAAGGCCTATGCAGAGAAGCAGGGTATCAGCGAAAGTGAAGCGCTGTCTGCCTTGTTGCTGGAAGGTATGCGGCAGGTGGATGCGGACTATGCCGGCAACATCCTGGCAAACCCGGAAGCGGCCTCATTCCTGCAGCAAATTGCCCAGTCTGATCCGGATAATGCCCTGGTCAGTACGGATGGTAAGGTCACGGGGTACTTTGAAGCTTCAGGCCATGATTACGAGAAATTCGATGCCTACAAGTGGCAGCTTTGGAACGTGGAGAACGGCTGGTATCCGGGTGGGGTAGAAGATCCGAATTTGCTGTCGCAGACTTTCACGGACCCGCAGAACATTCTGATGCTGGGTGAGGGGGAGGCTTATTATGACTTCCGCGATCTTTATGAGCAGGTGTCGGGGGAGTCGGCGAGTAAGGCTGGAAATGAGCGTTGGGGGATATTGGGCGGAGGGTTGGCAGCGCCGGCGGCCATTTCGGCAGGTATGGGTGCTGCTGGGTGGGCTGCAACGCAAGGGCAGTTTTTGGCGGGTGTTGGATCTCACCTTGGGTTGAGAGGGGCACAAAGCCTAGGGGCCAATGGCGTAGCAAGATTGTGGCAGTTGGAAAGCAGTGTGGCCCAAGGGTATTGGCGCGCAAATGTAGTGGCGAATAATGTATTTACTGGAGTCGGTAATGCGGGAAAAATATGGGTTGGTGGTTCGATGGTTCTAGGTTTTAGAGATGGGCTAACGGGCCGCTACCTTGGATTTGAAAATCCACCTTTTTCTCCAGGGTTTTTGCCTGGCCCTGCGATGAGTATATATAATCAGGCCCATGAAATGGGTGGCTTTATTGGAAATGTAAGAGATGCAGATCAAATGATGAATAAGTGAGAATATATGGAGCCGTTTTTTTTGTATTTTTTAGGAATGTTCTTTGCTTGGGTTCTTTTGGAGTTTATAACAAGGTCTGGCTTAATGCTCTCTTCAAATGCAGCGTTGATGTTTTCCTTGGGTGCTATGATGATAGTTGTTAGTGTTGCTGACTGGCTATTAAATAGCCCGATGATTAATGCTAGAACAGGTAAATATATTAGCCTGAATGAGTACTTTTGGATTAATTCGGCAATCGTGTTTTTTTGTTTCTTGGTCTCGGTTTTTCTCGAGGTAAAGAAAAGACGGAGTCGAAAAAAATGATCAGCGCACAATGAGGGTCAAGTCTCCCACTTCCCACGAAAGGCTTTGACCGCTCGGTTTACCAAAGTAATCGGGGACACGCAGAGCGCCGGGCCAAGCTGGCGGTAAATCAAGCGGTGGAAGTCCGCTATTCGGTAAGGGAGTAGCACCCCGCCGAAGCTCCGAGTCATGGGCCGCTGCTCGTAAGGGCAGGGGTTAAGCGTTGACAGGGGAAGGTGCAGGCTCGGTATAGAGCTCCGGGATCACCTATTGAACCATTGGGGTCAGGTCTCCCATTTCCCACGAAAGGCTTCAACCGCTCGGTTTACGGTCGATCGCCCGCAGCAATAAAAAAATAAGGGACATGCATTAATTGGAGAATCTCTTACACTGAGCGAAGCCAACTGCTGATTTTTTGGTCAGTACTGTTGGGTCATGGATATGCAAGGAGGTAACCCATGACTCGAGCTCGTTATATCCAGGTATCCCTGAACTCTACACCCTATTACCACTGTATCTGTCGCTGTGTACGACGGGCCTTTCTTTGCGGGAAGGATCACTACTCCGGCCAGGATTACGAGCATCGCCGTCAGTGAGTGGTGGACCGTCTGGCAATCCTGGCGGAGGTATTTGCCGACTAGTCGGGGATATGCATAAATTGGAGAATCTCTCACATTAATTAATGCGTGCCCCCTAATTCTGCCAATTCACACTAATTCCAATTCCGTGTAATGGAACGTTCGTGCTCGCATTTTGCCTTTTCTTGGTTTTATCTCATGATCATCTGTTTTTCTCCTCTAAATTTTTATGTCCACTCCAATTTTCCGCTATTCTCCGCCGCTTTGTAAGCTATCTCTTACGGCGCTGTAGTCTATATCTTAAATTTACACCGCAGCCAGATTTCATGAATCGAATCACTGCATTTCCGCCTTTTCATCAGTATCCTCCCGCGGTTTTCTGCCATAAAGAACGGCAGTGTATTGATCTACCTGAACATTAAAAATCAACTGATGGTGTTATATGAAACAGGCTTTCAAATATTTTGTGGTTGCTTTTCTGGGGGCGCTCCTTGTTGCCTGTGGCGGCGGTGGAGGCGGTGGTAGTAACAGTGGTACCGGGGGCAGTAAAAAACCCAAAGATATAAGAATGGAATTCCTTGTCGGCGAGACAATGAACCTGGAAATGGAAGGTACGGGTTCAGCATGGAATTGGTATAAAGATGGAGAAAAGCTGAATAACGATTCTAGAGTTATCACTTCTTTTAAAACTTTGAAGATAAGGGATTTGGTCCTGACAGATAGTGGGACATATTGGGCTACCTATCAAAGATCTGGTAATCAGGAAAAGACAAACAAGGTATTTGTTACTGTCAATAATGAGCCTGTTGAGCTAAAGGATTTTCCTGAACTACGTGAAGTTGTGATTGGTGAAAAAATTACACTTTCAGCTCCAGTAAAAAGTGGAACAAATCTGTCTTTCCAGTGGTACCGAGGTCCATCAATGTTGGCTGGTGAGGATGGCGAGACACTGGAAATAGAAATCGATAATGAAGCCATCTCTTCTTATAGCGTAGAAGTCTGGAATGACCCGGAAGATAAGCATCACTCCAGCTCAGTTGAGTTGCTTGAAGTTGAGCAGTATGCAACTGGCTATTGGCAAGGGAGGAAAGGGTTTGTGTCATCGGATATTATTGTCGAACCTAACGGCGATTTTTGGATGGTTGCAATGGAGAGTACATTCGACCGATACGTGCTTTTTCAACGCGGGAAAATTAGTACCGAAAATAATCAGTGGTCTCTTGAGCGAATGACACCGGATCAGTCGTCGTTGTATTACTACAACCCGTTCGATGTCGATCCTTATTTTGAATATGGCAATATGGAAATCAGTAAGACAATAGTGCAGCAAAGGAACTCTCTGTCAGCAGATATTTCCTATGAAAGCTTCGATGAGTCAATGGCTTATAGATATAAAGAAGAGTTGGTTGAACAGAATGTTGGTATGAGTGATCTGGTTGGACTATGGCAACATGCGGATGTTGAGCTTGAAATCGACGCTGATGGTGATCTTATTCATTCTGGAAGCTTTTTTACTTTAGACAGTTGCCGCTTGACAGGAAATCTTGAGAAGGTGGCGGAGACAGGGTATCTCTACCGCTTAAAGGCAGAGGTAAATGCCTCTTCTGGGGTCTGTCCATTTTCAGGGGGAAAAATTGACGCAGTAGCTACGCTGTTGGCTTCTGGAAGAATGATGCTCATTTACAGCTTGACTAACATAAGTACTGGCGAGATCTTGTATGGTGCCGGAGCAGCTTTGGAGCGTTGAGGCTATTCGCTGAGTCGTATCTTGTTTGAACTGAGGCGCCGCAGAGAGAGATTTTCTCTGCGGCGTTTTTTTCTGGGGAATGTATTAAAGGTCTCGCAGAAGTAATGGTCGGTTAATCTTGGTAATGTAACTGAGGTGAATATAAAAAAGCATTCCTTTGTGGGGTTTTGAGTATGTTTATAATTTCCTTATTTATACTTATTGTCGTGTGATGCCATGGGTAAGTAGGGCCCACAGGTGCTTTCTATACCAGAGGTAGCATCAAGCAGTGGGTAATCAACGATAGCAGTTTGATTGCTGAATATGCCCTAACGCTATTTCGATTATGAATCAGTAGTCCTCAAGCCCCGGTAATTCGATAATGGTATTCTCGAAGAAGCAGCGCTGTGCCCACTTCTTCGTCATGCGAGTATGGCTTCCCACAAAATCGAAATTTCAGTGACTTGGGAGCGAAGCGCAGCGGAGTAACGGCAGCATGGCGGCCCGCAGGGTGAGCGCCAGCGAATAAGCGATGTTTACATCGCGAAGAGCTTCGGTCTGGCACAGAACCTTAAGTGAACCGTATTCCGGTTATCTCGGGGCAGTTTGTTTTTCCTGTCGATGCAGCGGATTGCCAAACCGCTCAAGATAAACCCGACCAATCTCTGTGGACCCCACATGGTTAAGATGACTTTCGTCCCGGTACAAGGGGATGCCATTCAATACGGTCTGGCAGCGGCTTTCATCGCAGAGGACTTTTTTCGGATTAATCCAGGTGATATCCGGGAAACGTGCCTGTACGGTTTGCTTGAAGCGATTGAAATTGCTCAATTGCGCTTCCGCCTCCACTGCATCAATTGAGCAGTCGTCCATATTTTTCAACAGACATTCCGCATAGGACGAGGAGGGCAGCTCGGGTACGTCCTCAATGAGGATAACGTTGTGGCCCTGGCTGTGAAGCCAGGCCACGGTGTCCACGAAATAGCGCTGGAAGGCATCACTTTGCAGGTAAGCGCTCCACCAGGCATTGACGAACACGGTCATGGGGCGTTGTTGCAGGTACTCGGCCAGGGCGATGTTGCGTTCGGTTTTCTCCGGGTCGCCGAAGGCGTTGGCCGAGTGTTCGGGGATTACGAAAGGCGTCGAAGCGCGGGTCACCACCAGCATGGAATGGCGCTCACCAATCAGTTGCTCGACGAAACCCAGCAGGGCGATGGCATGGGAATCGCCGATCAGCATGGCGTCCGGCTGGCCGTTCTCGGGTTCGGCGCCGAACAGGCAGGCCTTGCCCTTGTTGAATTCTGTCGGATCACCCTTGAAGCAGCGTTTGTACAGATCGGCGGCATTGTTCTGGGCGATGATGGTGTAGAGCTCGCGACGTTCTTCGGAGATACGGAAGCTCAGGTCATCGGCGATGCGGATGGTGGACTGGATGGCCCAGATGATCAGCAGCGGCACGAAGATGAACACCATGAATGATTTCTTGAAACTCCAGGGGCGGTGCCGGTACCGATTCTCCACAAAGCGGTAGCTCAGCCAAGACAGCGCCACGACCACAAGGATGAGTCCCAGGCGGTTCGCCCAGGTCAGTTCAATCAGTTGGTAGTGCAGCAATGCCACCGGCGGCCAGTGCCACAGGTACAGGGAGTACGAGATGCCGCCCAGAAATACCATCACCGGCAGGCTGAGCAGGCGGGCGGTAAGAGTGCGTGTCTGGTGCAGGCCGGCATAGATCACCATGGCGGTGCCCAGGGTGGGCCACAGGGCGTTATAGCCGGGGAAATGATCGTGCTTGGTCAGCAGCAGGCCGGTGGCGATGATCATGGCCAGCCCCAGGCCTGCCAAGATCTCGGCACTGGGTCGGTTCAAGGCTGGAAGCTGACGGCTGAAGAGGGCCACGCCGGTGCCCAGCATAAACTCGAATAACCGGGCGGGCAGCAGGTAGTAGGCAGCAGCAGGATGGGCGCTGGCAAGATACACGGACAGCGCAAAGGTGCCCACCAGAGTGATGCGGAACGGCCAGTGGCCATCGCGTCCCTTGCCGAAGCGGTAGGCCAGGTACAGGGCCAGCGGCCAGATCAGGTAGAACTGTTCTTCCACCGCCAGCGACCAGGTGTGCAGCAGGGACAGGGAGCGGGTTTCCGGTGCAAAGTACTGGCTCAGTTCCTGGAAATAGTAGATGTTGCTCAGGCCCACCAGGGAGGACAGCCAGCTCTTGGCAAAGATGTAGTAGGCATCGCCGATATAGAAGGGCGAGATCATCAGGAAGGTGACCGTGGACACCAGCAGGAACAGGGGCACCAGTCGGCGGATACGACGGGCGTAAAAATCGCGAAACCGGAAGGTGCCTTTTTCAAACGCCCGCTGCAGAAGCTGGGTGATCACAAACCCGGAAATGACAAAGAACACATCCACACCGATAAAACCGCCGGTGATGCCGGGAACCTCATAGTGATAGAGAATCACCAGGACAACGGCCAGCGCACGTAGCCCTTCGATATCGGCGCGGTAACTCGGCGTGGTCTTCAAGGCGTTCTCCCGGAATGATCAGCAAACCGGGGAGAATATAGGGCGGTGCCAGGGCAAACAAGACGGGCCGGGCCTGCCGCCAAGGGCAGGGCGCTTTCCCGGCTCTGTGGCCGCCACAGGCCCGGCATGCGCGAACCTGATTCAGGGTGGCGCTCATGCATGTTACTGTGAGCCCGACTCAATCTCTCTGGCTGCCATCAAGGAGCACTCTGTGGCCGCATCCCTGCCGTTTTCCCTGCTGGAACTGGCTTCCGTCCGTGAGGGCGACACCATTGGACAGACCCTGGCTAACAGCGTGGCCTATGCCCGCCATGCGCAAGCCCTGGGCTTCAAACGCTTCTGGCTGGCCGAGCATCACAACATGGAAGGCATCAGCAGTGCGGCCACCGCGGTGCTGATCGGTCATATCGCCAATGCCACGGAGACCATCCGGGTGGGCTCCGGTGGAGTGATGTTGCCTAACCACCCGCCTCTGGTTATCGCCGAACAGTTCGGGACCCTGGAAATCCTGCATCCCGGCCGGATTGATCTGGGGTTGGGGCGGGCCCCGGGCACCGACCCGATGACCAGCCGCGCCCTGCGCCGCGAGGGTCTGGGTGCCGAGCAGTTCCCCCATGACGTGGCCGAATTGCAGCGGCTGCTGGGGCCGCTGGATCGTTCCCGGTCGGTCAACGCCATTCCCGGTGCCGGCACCGAGGTGCCGATCTGGTTGCTGGGGTCCAGCCTCTATAGTGCCCAGCTGGCGGCCCAGCAGGGGTTGCCCTATGCCTTTGCCGGGCATTTTGCGCCGCGATTGTATCGCGAGGCGTTGCGTCTCTACCGGGAGCAGTTTCAGCCGTCGGCGCAGCTGGACAAGCCCTACGCCATGCTGGCGGTACCGGCGGTGGCGGCGGAAACCGATGAGGAGGCCCGTTTTCTGGCCTCCACCAGCTATCAGCGTATTCTGTCCCTGTTTCGGGGCCAGCCGTTGTGGATGCGTCCGCCGGTGGAAAGCATGGACGGATATTGGAATCCGGAAGAAGAGGCTGGGGTAAGAGGCTTTCTGGCCCTGCAATTGCTGGGGACCGCCAGCACTATCGAAGGGCAACTGGATCAGTTGCTGGATAGCGTGGAAATTGATGAATTGATGGTGACTGTAGATCTGTACGACCCGGCAAAGCGTCGCCACGCCCTGGATATTCTGGCGTCGCTGCCGCAGTTTCGTCGCTAGCGACTAGCACCAGACCCCGTTGGAGCCTTGTTCACAAGGCGAAGGGCTATTCGCTTTGCGAGCAAAGCTCCAGCGGGATAAAGCGGGACTAACGATGTTGTGCTTTAGCCGTGAAACGGCGCAACACCAGCAGCAAACCTGCCAGCAGGGTGAGGGTGGCCGGCGCTCCGCCGCCACTGCTGCCGCCTCCGGTCGGGCTGGGGGCCGGAGAGGGGTAGCGCAGGGTCAGTTTGGCGCTATTGTCGTTATCGTTTGGCAGATCTCCATTAGTGGAGAAACCGGTAAACGTTATTGACCGGTTTTCTCCGGTATCCGAGGCGAAGGTCAGATTCACGGTCTGGCTGCTGCTGGCGGGCAAATCGCCTACCGGGCAGCTCACCGGGTTGGACAGGATACAGCCCAGCTCGTCAGCGTTTGCCAGGGTTGTATTGAGCGGCAGGGAAAAGCGGATTTCTCCATCGGTTGCGCCATTGAGGGTGGACCGATTGCTGAGCGTTACCGCTACCCTGGCTTCACTGGTGTTGCCGCTCTGCTGGATTGCGGACAGAGCCAGATCCGGCTGGTTGGAGAACACCACCTTCTGCGTAATGCGGTTATTGCGGCGTCGGTAATCATCCTGATTGGCAGTGGCGGAGATGGCCACAGTGACCACCTGATCGGCGCCGCTATTGCCATCAATCACCAGATCCTGGGTAACACTGCCGCTGGCCGCGAGGCTGGCGGCGGGCCGACAGCGGTTGCCGGAAAGCAGGCCGCCACACCCGGACCAGCCCCCACTGGCAAAGGTATTGCCAGTGAGACTAAACCCCAGGATCGGATTGGTAACAGTGTTTTCCTTACTGTCGTTTTTCAGGGTCAGGGTTAGCGTCTGGCTGCCGCCGGGGGGCTGATAGAAATGCTGCGGTGGTGGTGTGGGCCATTCAGGGAGTAGATCCACCAGGGGAATACCGGCAGAGTCGGTCAGGAACTCCAGCTCTGCGGTTTCCGCCGACAGATGAGTGTAGCCGGACGGGGCGCCGGTGGCGCAGGTGCGCAGGCCGAAGCTGGTCAGGCCCACCAGCCAGGGTTCTGGATCTTCGCCCAGGAAAAGGGGGCCGCCACTGTCGCCAAAGCAAGTGTCCTGGTTGTTGCCATTGACCGGGTTTAGTTCGGCGGCGCAGACCGCAAAATTGGTAATGGTAAGATTGGATAACTCCCGGCAGCGTTGCTGGGGGATGTAATCCAGCTGCACATCCTGCAGCAGATTGCTGAGGCTGCCATTACCCGTATCTCCCCATCCCAGAGCGGTCACTGACTCATCCAGCTCAGCGGTACTTCGCCGTTCCAAATCGTCAAATCCGTCTTCACTGATGATGCTGGGCCAGCGGGTATTGCTGCGGGTGTCGATACGAAGCAGGGCCAGGTCACGGTCGAGGCCCAGATTTCTGTTGTCCCGGTGTATGAGAATCTGTCTCACCGGAAGGCCCTGACCGGGACTGTTTCGTTCCTGGTCACCGATAAAAACCGACACATCTGAACTGATGGCGGGCTCGCCGGTTTCGTCTTTCATGCAATGGGCTGCAGTGATCACCCAGTCCGGGCTCAGTTGACTGGCGCCACACAGTAAAAAGCCACTTTTTTGTGGGTTATTCACTACCACCTGGGTCATCCAGGGCCAGCGGTCAACCGGTGCCGGGTCGCCACCCACGATCCTGGCGGTGGCGTTGTCTGCAATGGTGCTGGAGAGGGGGAGCGTGGCCAGCCCTGCCAGCAGAGCGATACGACGGAACATGACGACAGCCTTGCACGTTTTTCACCAGTTTATCGGTTTTCACGGCAAGGCTGTGTGAGCTTATGTATCTGCCTCGAATTCACCCATTCGGGCCTTGTTTTGGGGGATGGGGTTCAGTGCATGGGCGGGGCGTGGGCCAGCCAGTGGTCGTTATCGTCCTGGGTGCGAGCCATGGAGCTTTGCAGGTGGGCCAGGGCCTGTTCCAGGGCCGCATCGCCATCGGTCAGGGTCATGATGGCGGCACGCAGGCCGGGGTGACGGTCACGCAGGTCATTGAGCAGCTGCTCGGCGGCGGCGGTGGCGGTGCAGGGCAGCAGCAGGGCCAGATGCTGCTCATCATAGCGCGCCGCCACATCGCTGCGGCGGATGCGGTGGGCCACCCGGTTGGCCAGCTGGGGCAGCTCATCATGACGTACCAGCGCCAGGGTCATGGGTGAGGAAATCCGGTCATGCAGCGGCACCAGCCAGCCGGCGGTGCTGATCAGCGCCTCGCGGCTGATGAAATCCGTGTCCGGATCCCGCCAGGTGGCTTCCAGGGCAGCCCGTGCCAGGGCCTGGTTGCGCCAGATCATCAGCCCGAAATAGAGCATGCAGGCACTCAGGGCGATGACCAGGAACAGGCTCGCCGAGGCGGAGGGCGTGGTCACATAGCTCAGCCGGATCGGCAGCACAAAGGCCAGCACGATTTCTGCGCCGGCCAGCATGATAAGGAAACGTTTGATGCCGTGGAGCAGGCCATTGCTGAGCACAGCGATAAACAATAGCGCCATGGTGGGCGGCGGGTTGCCCGGGTCCAGTAGAAGCACAATACCCAGGGTCAGCAGATCCAGGCCGGAAGCAAACGCATCGCTATTGGCAGGCCGCCAGAAAAGCAGCAGTAGCTGCAGGCCCACATAGGCAGCAAACAGCAGCCAGGGCGTGGCCTTTGGCAGCGCAAAGAAGAAGCTGTCCGCGTGATGGAAATAAATCACGGCCAGGGCGGCAAACAGGGCCCGGGCCAGGTACTGCATGATCACCACACCCTGATCCGAGGTGATACGGCTGGAAGTCGTCATGATTCATCGATCCCCGGTAACTGAGCCGCCTATGTTGCGTCAGGGCCCTCCGGGAATAAAGATGTGATGCACGCTAATCTTGTTAAAAATGCGTTTTTTTGCGGTTGTCATGGCCAAGGCGAATGTGCTCAGGCATAAAAGGCGATACCGTTCGGCAGTTATGAAGGAGCCACAGTGGATAACAGTGTCAATACGCCCCTGAGAGATGATGTGCGTTTATTGGGGGACTTGCTGGGCCAGTGTCTGCGTCAGCAAGCCGGTGACGATCTCTACCAGACCATCGAAACCATCCGCAAAGCCTCGGTCACTACCCGTGGCGAGCAAGGTGCAGCATTGTCTTCCCTGCGCGATCTGCTCTCCCCCCTGGATGACGCCACCCTGCTGGAAGTGGCCCGCGCCTTCAGCCAGTTTCTCAATCTGAGCAACATTGCCGAACAGCATCACCGTGAACGCCTGCACCGTCAGCACCAGCGTTACCCCGGGGATCCCGGTGGTGATCAGGGTCTCGCCAATGTGCTGCAGCGCCTGCAACAGGAGCAGATAAGCGCTGATGTGATCGACGGCACTCTGCAAGACCTGTCCGTGGAGCTGGTGCTCACTGCCCACCCTACTGAAGTGACCCGCCGCACCCTGATCCGCAAATACGACCAGATGGCGGACCTGCTCGGTGAGCTGGACCGGCCGGATCTGACCGATGACGAGCTGGCCTTTCGTCGCGAGAAGCTTTACCGCTTGATCCTCGCCGCCTGGAGCACCGATGAGATTCGCCGTGAACGGCCCACCCCGGTGGACGAGGCCAAATGGGGTTTCGCCACCATTGAGCAATCCCTGTGGCAGGCGGTCCCGGAAATGGTGCGGCAACTGGAGCGGGAGCTGGCGGAGCAGGACCTGCCTCAGCCGCCGGCGGACTGGGCGCCGGTGAAGCTGGCCTCGTGGATGGGGGGGGACCGGGACGGTAATCCCAATGTGACCGCGCCGGTAACCCGGGAAGTGCTGCTGCTGGCCCGCTGGATGGCCGCAGACCTGTACCTGCGCGATGTGGAAAACCTGCTGGCAGACCTGTCCATGGAAGCGGCCAGCGAGGAATTGCTGGGCGAAACCGGCCCTAGCCACGAGCCCTATCGCGTGATTCTGCGCCAGGTGCGGCAGCGGTTGAAGCTGACCCGCCGACAGATGGAAGCGCGGGTAGAAAACCTGCCGGTGCCGGAAGGTGAGGGCTTCCTGCAGCGCGAAGAGCTGCTGGCTCCCCTGCAACTGATCGACCGCTCCCTGCGTGCAGTCGGGCTGGGCGATATCGCCGACGGCGACCTGAAAAACACCCTGCGCCGGCTCAACTGCTTCGGTATTACCTTGCTCTGTCTGGATATTCGCCAGGAATCCACCCGTCATCGTGATGCGGTGGATGCGGTGACCCGCTATCTGCAGCTGGGCAGCTACGCCGACTGGCCGGAGGAGCGCAAGCAGGCTTTCCTGGTAGAGGAACTGCAGGCCCGTCGCCCGTTGATTGATGACGGTTTTTACCGCAGTGAGGAATGTAGCGACGAGGTGGCAGAAGTGCTGGCCACCTGCCGGGTGATTGCCGAGCAGGGCAGTGAAGGGCTGGGCGCCTATGTGATCTCCATGGCCCGGACCCCCTCGGATGTGCTGGCGGTGATGCTGCTGCAGAAGATCGCCGGGGTCAGCGAACCCATGCGCGTGGTGCCGTTGTTTGAAACCCTGGATGACCTGGACAACGCCGAGGACACCATGTCGGCCCTGTTGGCGGTGCCGTTCTATCGCCAGCGAGTGGCCGGGGGCCAGGAAGTGATGATCGGCTATTCCGACTCCGCCAAGGATGCGGGCTTTCTCGGTGCCGCCTGGGCCCAGTACCGCTCCCAGGAAAAGCTCACCGCTCTGTTTGCCGAGCACAATATTCCACTGACCTTGTTCCATGGCCGGGGTGGTTCCATCTCCCGGGGTGGCTCGCCCACCCGCATGGCGTTGCTGTCCCAGCCGCCGGGTTCGGTGGCCGGGCGCATTCGCGTCACCGAGCAGGGTGAGGTGATCCGCTTCAAATACGGTCGCCCGGCAGTGGCCGTGTTCAACTTGGCGCAATATGTGGCCGCCACCCTGGAAGCCACCCTGTTGCCCCCCCGGGCGGCGAAACCGCAATGGCGGGAACAGATGCAGACGCTCACCGACGTCT
>Ga0208057_1000174_pt1 | contig 22168 bp, 23 predicted proteins | sample DeeseametaMP1649_FD_184183 | JGI IMG/M metagenome (GOLD analysis project Ga0208057, IMG submission 184183) | Marine microbial communities from the Deep Pacific Ocean - MP1649 (SPAdes) | ecosystem: Environmental > Aquatic > Marine > Oceanic | place: North of Tokelau, South Pacific Ocean...
CGCATGGTGCGACCGCCGTACGTCCACAGGATGCGGGTCTGCGGGTCGGTCACGGCGACCACGAGGTCGCCGTCCTCGGCGGTGCGGCGCAGGTCCTCCTCGACCCGCTCGACCGCGGTCTGCAGCGGGGAGTCGCGGAAGTAGGCCGCGGTCTCCTGCTCGTCGTCGAGGGGGGCGTAGGCGACCTCCGGGGAGATCGTCTGCTCCGAGCGCGCCCAGCTCGACCAGATCTCAGGGCGCACGAGCTGCTCGGCGCCGTCACCGTGCTCGACGAACGAGGTCCACGCGCGCACCGCGTCGACCCGGCGAGCCCGCAGGTCCGCTTCCATGCCGCGAACCTAGCACCGTCCTGGTGACGTGGGTCACACGTCGAGGTGACGCCTCAGGAAGGCGACCGTGCGGCGCAACGAGTCGGCGAACCGCGGTCCGAAGGCGTGCTGCTCCCCCGGCCACTCCACCAGCGTGCTGCGAGCACCCGCCTCCCGGAGCAGCCGGTCGGTCTGCCGGGACCAGACCGGCGGGCAGACGTCGTCGGAGGTGCCGTGGTGGAGCATCACCGGCACCTCGACGCGGTCGAAGAACGTCCGGCTGGAGAGGTCGCGGTAGAAGCGCGGCGACTCCGCAGGCGTGCCGTGCTCGTCGTAGAACGCCCGTGCCCCGTCGGGCCGGTTGGGCTCGGTGAACTGGCGCAGGTTGTCGACGAAGCGGCTGCTCACCGAGGCGAAGACGACCGCGGCGTCGACCAGGTCCGGCTCGGCGACGATCGCGTTGAGCGTGACCCCGCCGCCCATCGAGCGGCCGACGAAGGCGGTGCGGTCGGCGTCGACGTAGTCCATCCGCTTCAGGGCCTTGACCGCCCCGATCGCATCGCGGGTGTAGACCAGCCGAGTCTCGCGACCCATCGGGCTGACCGGGTCCGAGCCGGCGTGGCCGCGGTAGTCGGTGTGCAGCACCACGAACCCGGCCGCCGCGAACCACTCCTGCTCGCGGCTCATCCCCCGGCCGAGGGTGTAGATCGCGGGGTCGATGTAACCGTGGTTGAGCACCAGCGCCGGGAACGGCCCCTGGCCCTTGGGCACCAGCAGCTCGCCGGTGACGGTGGCCCCGTTGACGCGGTACGCCGCCGCGTAGCCGGTCCACCGGTCGGTCTCGGCCAGCTGCGCCGTCGTGCGCAGGCCGCCGCCGCGGACCTTCTCGCGCATGAGCGCCGGCAGGCTCTGGGGGTCGCGGACGGGCGGGAGGGCGTCCTCCGGCTCACCGGTGGGGTCACCGGTGGGCCGGTCGCTCGGCTCGTCCGTGGGGGTGCCGGCCGGTGCCGTGGGCACGGTCGTGCTCGGGCCCGGGTCCGCCGACGGACCCGTCGGGTCGCTGCTGCAGGCGACGAGCGGCGCGAGCAGCACCAGCCCAGCGGCGTACGTCGTGACCGGCCGGATCCACCCGCGCGGGAGCCTCATGGGTCCACTGTGGCGGGTGGGGTCAAGCGGCGGGGGTGAGGTTCATCGGCCCCCCGATGAAACTCACGGCTACCCGATGCACCTGCGTCCGGGAGCCGTGAGGTCCAGCGGCGCCCCGCTGAACCTCACCGGGACTCGCACCAGCAGCAGGCCTACTCGTCCCCGTGGATCCGCCCCGAGGTGGCGGCCAGCCGCTCCCCCGAGCCACCCCAGCGACCCGCGACGATCTCGGCGGCGATGGAGATGGCGGTCTCCTCCGGAGTGCGGGCGCCGAGGTCGAGGCCGATGGGCGAGGAGAGCCGGGCGATCTCGTCATCGGTCAGCCCCACCTCTCGCAGCCGCGCCAGCCGGTCGTCGTGGGTGCGACGCGAGCCCATCGCCCCGACGTAGGCCACGTCGAGGCGCAGCGCTACCTCGAGCAGCGGCACGTCGAACTTCGGGTCGTGAGTGAGGACCGCCAAGACCGTGCGCGGGTCGATCCGCCCGCCCTCGACCTCGGCGGCGAGGTAGCGGTGCGGCCAGTCCACGACGACCTCGTCGGCGTCGGGGAAGCGCGAGGCGGTGGCGAAGACGGGCCGGGCGTCGCAGACGGTGACGTGGTAGCCGAGGAACGACCCCACCCGCGCCACCGCCGCGGCGAAGTCGATCGCCCCGAACACCAGCATCCGCGGCTTCGGCGCGAACCCCCACACGAACACCCGCATCCCCTCGCCGCGCCGCTCACCGTCGGGACCGTATGTCAGCGTCGCGTTGGAACCGCTGGCCAGCAGGCCGAGGGCGTCGTCGTGCACGGCGTCGTCCATCCGGGGGGAGCCGAGCGAGCCCGCCAACGCCTCCCCGGGTCGTACGACGACGCGCCGGCCTCGCACCCCGGCGTCGGGATGCTCGATCACCGTGGCCAGCGCGACGGGTCGCCCCGCCTCGATGTCGGCGGCGATCTCACCGAGCTCGGGGAAGGTCTCGCGCGAGACCTTCTCGACGTAGACGTCGAGGATGCCGCCGCAGGTCAGCCCGACGGCGAACGCGTCGTCGTCGGAGACGCCGTAGCGCTCGAGCACCGGCTCGCCCGTGCCGGCGACCTCGGTGGCCTGCTCGTAGACCGCGCCCTCGACGCACCCGCCCGACACCGAGCCGACGGCGGTCGCGTCGGGGCCGACGAGCATCGACGCACCGGCCGGTCGCGGGGCGGAGCGGAAGGTCGCCACGACGGTCGCGACGCCGACGGTCTCGCCGGCCTCCCACCACGCCATCAGCTCGGGCAGCACGTCACGCACGGGAGAGCACCTCGCACAGCTCGGAGTAGGTCGCCAGGGAGTGCCCGGCGAGGAAGTCGTCGACGTGCGGCAGCACCGCCACCACACCGCCCTGCACCGGCTCGTAGCCGTCCTTGCCCCGGTGCGGGTTGACCCACACCACCCGGTGCGCGACCCGCCGCAGCCGTCGCACCTGCTCGGCCAGCAGCGAGGGGTCGCCTCGCTCCCAGCCGTCGCTGAGCACCACCACGACCGCACCGCGGGCCAGGCCGCGTCGCCCCCAGCGGTCGAGGAAGACCTGCAGCGACTCCCCCAGCCGGGTGCCGCCGGACCAGTCGGGCACCGTGTCGCCGGCCGCGACCAGCGCACGCTCGGGGTCGCGGACCGACAGTGCCCGGGTGAGGTGGGTGAGCCGGGTGCCGACGGTGAACGTCTCGACCCGCGCGTCGGGCACGTGGGTCAGCCGGTGCGCCACGCGCAGCAGGGCGTCGGCGTACCCGCTCATCGAGCCGGACACGTCGACCAGCAGCACCACCCGGCGCGGGCGGGTGCCGCGACGGCGGTAGGCGATGGGGGCGGGCTCGCCGAGGCGGCGCAGCGAGGCGCGCACCGTGGCGCGGGCGTCGACCTGGCCGCGGTGCCAGCGGTCGTGCCGGGCGGTACGCCGCCGCGGCGGGCGGAAGCGGAGACGGGCGAGTTGGGCGGCGAGCCGCTGCTTCTCCCCCGCGCTCAGTGTGGCGACGTCGCGGTGCCGCAGCACCTCGGCGTCGCTCGCGCGGGCCCGCACGGGGTCGGAGTCGTCGCCCTCGCCAGCGCCGTCGGCGTCAGTTTCGGGCAGCGAGGTCAGCGTCGGCGCACCCGGCGTGGCCGGCCGCGGGCGCGGCAGCCCGGCCCGGTGGTCGAAGTAGGCCTCGAAGACGCCGTCGAAGCGGTGCAGGTCGTCCGGGCCGCCGCACAGCGTGGAGCGGCCGGCGGTCCGCACCGCCGCGGGGTCGGCCAGGCCGACGTGCGCGCAGGCCTCGAGGAAGGCCGCCGACCGGTCGTGCGTCACCGCCACCCCCGCGGCGCGCAGGGCGGTCGTGAAGCCGAGCAGCACCTCGTCTGGCGCTCGTCGCTGGTCGAGCCCCCCTCGCTGGTCGAGCTCGTCGAGACCCGTCATGTCGTCAGCAGCCGGTCCAGCGCGTGCTTCACGCGGTCGGCGTCCTCGCGGTACTTCACCAGCGCCCCCAGCGTGCGTGCCGCGGTCTCGAGGTCGAGCTCGGCGCACCCGAGGTGGTGCAGCGCCTGCGACCAGTCCAGCGTCTCGGCCACGCCCGGCGGCTTCTGCAACCCGGTGTCGCCGCGCAGCTGCTGCACGACGTCGACCACCTGCCGGGCCAGCGCCGCGGACACCTCCGGCAGCCGGGTGCGGACGATCTCGACCTCCCGCTCCAGCCCCGGGTGGTCGACCCAGTGGTAGAGGCAGCGCCGCTTCAGCGCGTCGTGCAGCTCGCGGGTGCGGTTGGAGGTGAGCACCACCAGCGGCGGCTCGGCGGCGCGGACGGTGCCGAGCTCGGGGATCGAGACCTGGTACGTCGAGAGCACCTCGAGCAGGAACGCCTCGAACTCGTCGTCGGCCCGGTCGACCTCGTCGACGAGCAGCACCGCGGGCGCCTGCTGCAGGGCGGCGAGCACGGGCCGGGCGAGCAGGAACCGCTCGTCGTACAGGCTCTTCTCGGCCTCCTCCACGCCCTGCCCCCCGAGGCCGCCGGCTGCCTCGAGCGCGCGCAGGTGCAGCACCTGCCGCGGGAAGTCCCAGTCGTAGAGCGCCTGCGAGGCGTCGATCCCCTCGTAGCACTGCAGCCGCAGCAGCGGCACCCCGGCGACCTGCGCGAGCGCCTCGGCCAGCGCGGTCTTGCCGGTGCCGGGCTCGCCCTCGAGCAGCAGCGGACGCTGCATCCTCCCGGCCAGGAAGACCACGGTCGCCAGCGACTCGTCGCACAGGTAGCCGGTCGCGGCGAGCTGCTCGGCGACCTGCGCGCTGGACTCGACCTGCATGGCGACAGGCTAGACAGCCGGGTGTTGGTCGGCGGTTGGAGCGTGCCCACACTGGAGGACGTGCCCGACCCCGAGACCAAGACCTGCGCCTCCTGCGGCCGCACCATCGAGTGGCGCAGGAAGTGGGCGCGCTCGTGGGACGACGTGAAGTACTGCTCCGACGCCTGCCGCCGTCACAAGGTCACCGACACCGACCGGGCGCTGGAGGCCAGCATCCGCTCGCTGCTCGACTCCCGGAAGGGCGGCGCCACCATCTGCCCCAGCGAGGCGGCCCGCGAGGTCGGCGGCGAGGAGTGGCGCGACCTGATGGAGCCCGCCCGTCGCGCCGCCCGACGGCTCGTCGCGGCCGGCGAGGTCGAGGTCACCCAGGGCGGGACGGTCGTGGACCCCTCCACCGCCAAGGGGCCGATCCGGGTGCGCCGCGTGCTCTGAGCGACACCGGCAGCCCGACTCAGCGAGAGTCGACGTCGCGGCCGCTCGCCAGGTCGCCGCACTCGACCAGCACCACGTCGGCGGCCGCGAGGTAGTCGCGCGCCCCCCGGTCCCCCGTGGCCGCGGCGGCCACCCCGGCCCAGTGATCGCGCCCGAGCAGCACCGGGTGCCCCGGCACGCCGTCGTACGCCGCTCGCGCCAGCGAGCCCGCGGCCGCACCGGCACCGACTGCCCGGGCGACCACCCGGGAGACCACCTCCGGCACCAGGTCGGGCAGGTCGACGAGGCTGACCACCACCGACGGCACGGCCGGCCCGAGACCGGCCACGGCAGCGAGCCCCGCCCGCAGCGAGGCCCCCATCCCGTCGGCCCAGTCCTCGGCCACGACGACCGTCACGGACCCGTCCAGCAGGTCGGCCGCCTCTGGCGCCGCTCCGAGCGCCACGACCACCGGGTCGCAGCCGCCCCGGCGCAGCACCTCGACACCCCGCTGGAGCCACGAGCCCCGCTCGTCGTGGACCAGCGCCTTGGGCATCCCCATCCGCGAGCCCGCGCCCGCCGCGAGCAGGAGCCCGGCGGGCGTGGGGGCGGGCGGATCGACGGGGGTCACGGGTCGATCGTGCCAGGGACGCGCGACCCGTCCGGCGCGCGCGGCTAGGAGATGTCCTAGGGTCGCTCCCGACCGAGGGGAGAGACGTGGATCACACGCGAGGAGTCGCCGTCGTCACCGGCGCCGCCGGCGCGATCGGCACCGCACTGACCGCCACGCTGACCGACGCCGGCTACGACGTGGTCGGGCTCGACCTGCCGGCGGCCTGCCCGCCCGAGCGACTGGCGAGCGGAGCGATGGTCGGCTGCGACATCACCGACGACGCCGAGGTCCGCGCGGTCTTCGAGCGCATCGTCGCCGACCACGGGCGGATCGACCTGCTGGTCAACAACGCCGGCATCTCGGCGATCGGCGCCTTCGACGACCACGACGTCGAGACCCACCGGCAGGTGCTCGCGGTCAACCACCTCGGCTCGGTCTCCTGCACCCAGGCCGCGCTGCCGGCCCTGCGCCAGAGCCGCGGTCACGTCGTCGTGATCAGCTCGGTCGCGGGCTTCGCCCCGGTCGTCGGCCGGCCGGCCTACGTCGCCGCCAAGCACGCCGTCACGGGCATGTTCGAGTCGCTGCGCCCCGAGCTGGCGCGCGACGGCGTGGGCGTGACGCTGGTGCACCCGACCTTCCTCACCACCCACCTCGGCACGGCCGAGGGCGGCACCGAACGCACCACCACCGGCTCGGCCGTCACCGCCGACGACGTCGCCCGGGCCGTGCTCGAGGGCGTGCAGAAGCGCCGGCCGCGGGTGCTCGTGGGCCGCACCGCCCACGTCGCCTGGCACGTGCGCCGCCTCGCGCCCGGGCTCTACGAGCGCCTGATGACCCGGCGGATGACCGCCACCGAAGGAGCCGACCGTGGCTGACCAGCCCCGCGACGAGGACCTCACCTGCGCCGTCATCGGCGCCGGCCCCACCGGGCTGGCCGCCCTGCGCACCCTGCAGCGCTACGGCGTCCCGGCCGTCGGCTACGAGCTGGCCGATGACGTCGGCGGGCTGTGGCACATCGACGGGCCGCGCAGCACGATGTACGAGTCGGCCCACCTGATCTCCTCCAAGACCACCACGGCGTACGCCGAGTTCCCGATGCGCGAGGAGGTGGCCGACTACCCCAGCCACCGCGAGCTGCACGGCTACTTCCGCGACTTCGCCGACACCTTCGGCCTGCGCGAGCAGATCCGCTTCGGCACCGAGGTGACCGCGGTGGAGCCCGACCCGGATCCGGCGAGCGAGCAGTGGCTGGTGACCAGCACCGGCCCCGACGGCACCCGCACCGAGCGGCACTCCGCGGTGCTGCTGTGCAACGGGACGCTCAGCGAGCCGTCGGTGCCGACGTTCGAGGGCTCCTTCGACGGCGAGGTCATGCACACCAGCCGCTACCGCGACGCCGACGTCTTCGCCGGCAAGCGGGTGCTGATCATCGGCGCCGGCAACTCCGGCTGCGACATCGCCGTCGACGCCGCCCACCGCGCGGCCTCGGTCGACCTGAGCGTGCGCCGCGGCTACTACTTCGTGCCCAAGTACCTCTTCGGCAAGCCCGCCGACACCCTCAACCAGGGCAAGCCGCTGCCGGCGCGCATCAAGCAGGCGGTCGACTCCCGCGTCCTCAAGGCGTTCACCGGCGACCCGGTGCGCTTCGGCTTCCCGAAGCCGGACTACAAGATCTACGAGTCGCACCCGATCGTGAACACCCTGGTGCTGCACCACATCGGCCACGGCGACGTGACCGTGCGGCCCGACATCGACCGGCTCGACGGCGACGGGGTGCGGTTCGTCGACGGCCAGCGGCACGAGTACGACCTGGTCGTGCTGGCCACCGGCTACCGCCTGCACTACCCGTTCGTCGACCGCGACCTGCTGGCCTGGGACGGCTGGTCGCCGCAACTCTACCTCAACATCTTCCCGCCGCGCCGCACCCCCGCGCAGGGCACGCTGTTCGTGCTCGGGATGCTCGAGGCCAGCGGCATCGGCTGGCAGGGCAGGTACGCCCAGGCCGAGCTCGTGGCGGCGTACCTCCGTGCGCGGCGCGACGACCCGGCGGCCGCCGCCGAGATGGACCGCCGCATCGCCGGGCCGAAGCCCGACCTCACCGGCGGCTACCGCTACCTCGCGCTGGAGCGGATGTCCTACTACGTCAATAAGGACGCCTACAAGGCGTCGCTGGCCGAGCACCTCGCGCTGCTCGACCCGCTCCCCGCTCCCGAGCCGTCGGCTCCCCGCAGCCACGAGGAGGCCCGATGATCCCGCTGCCCCTGTTGGTCGGAGCGGACGCCGACGTCGACAGCATCCGGATCGCCTTCGAGGAGGGGTCGCTGACGACGCTGAAGATCGTCATCGGCGCGATCCTTCTCGGCGTCGCGCTCGAGACCCGGCCCTCGGACTTCCTCGCCGCCGCCAAGCGGCCCGGGTCGATCGCGATCGGGGTCGTCGCGCAGTTCCTCGTGCTGCCCGCGCTGACCTTCGTGCTGACCCTGCTGCTCGACGTGCGTGGGTCGGTGGCGCTCGGCATGATCCTGGTGGCCTGCTGCCCGCCCGGCAACGTCTCCAACATCCTCACCCACCGCGCCCGCGGCGACGTGGCGCTCTCGGTGTCGATGACCGCGGTGGGCAACGTGCTGGCGATCGTGGCGATGCCGCTCAACGTCGCGTTCTGGGGCTCGCTGCACCCCACCGGCAAGGAGCTGCTCCAGGACATCTCGCTCGACGCCGTCGACATGCTGGTCGAGATCGGCACCGTCATCGGCATCCCGTTCGTCGTCGGCATCGCGATCGCGACGAGGTGGCCGCGCTTCGCCGAGCGCGCCGGCAAGGTCGTCGGCCCGGTCGCGTTCCTCGCCCTCGGTGCGGTGATCGTGGTCGGGGTCGCCGGCAACTGGTCGATCTTCGTGAACTACATCGGCATCGTGCTCGTGGCGGTCTTCCTCCACGACGCCCTCGCCCTGCTGCTCGGCTACGGCATCGCCCGCGGCACGGGCCTGCCCGAGCGCAGCCGCAAGGCGATGACCTTCGAGGTCGGCATCCGCAACTCCGGCCTCGGTCTGGTGCTCGTGTTCGCGTTCTTCGACGGCCTCGGCGGGATGGCCCTGGTCGCCGCCTGGTGGGGCATCTGGGACATCATCGCCGGCCTCGCCGTCGCCCAGTGGTGGGGCATGCGGGCCGGGCGGCGTACGCCGGAGCCGGTCGCGTGAGCGCCCCCGGCGCCCGCACGGTGCTGGTCACCGGCGGCAGCGGCTTCCTGGGCTCCTCTGTGGTCCGCGGGCTGGCCGCGGCCGGGCACCGCGTCGTCAGCGGCGACCTGCGGGTGCCCGAGCAGCCGGTCGACGGGGTCGAGCACGTCGTCCTCGACGTCACCGACGCGGCGCTGGTCGACCGGGTCGTCGGCGAGCACGGCACCGAGGTGGTCGTGCACCTCGCCTCGATCGTGACGCCGGGCAAGGACTCCTCCCGCGCCAAGGAGTACGCCGTCGACGTTAACGGCACCCGGCACGTGCTCGACGCGTGCCTGGCCCACGGCGTGCGGCGCGTGGTGGTGTCGTCGTCGGGTGCGGCCTACGGGTACCACCCCGACAACGGGGCGGCCCACGACGGCTGGCTGCACGAGGACGACCCGGTGCGCGGCAACGAGGCCTTCGCCTACAGCCACCACAAGCGCCTGGTCGAGGAGATGCTCGCCGACCTGCGGGAGACCCACCCGGAGCTGGAGCAGGTGGTGCTGCGGATCGGCACGATCCTCGGGGAGAGCGTCGACAACCAGATCACCGCGCTCTTCGAGCGGCCGCGGATGCTGCAGATCCGCGGCTCGGACTCGCCGTTCGTCTTCATCTGGGACACCGACGTCGTCGCGATCATCGAGCGCGCGGTGACCAGCGACGCGACCGGGATCTTCAACGTCGCCGGCACCGGAGCGATGAGCATCCCCGAGATCGCCGAGGCGCTCGGCAAGCCGGTGCTCGCGCTGCCCGAGGGGCTGCTGCGGGTCGCGCTGGCGGTCGGGAAGCGGCTCGGCCTGACGGCGTACGGGCCCGAGCAGACGATCTTCCTCAAGCACCGCCCGGTGCTGGCCAACGACCGGCTGGTCGAGGTGTTCGGCTACCGGCCGTCGAAGACCTCGCGCGAGGCGTTCGACGCTTGGCGCACCGCCCGCGGCCTCTGACGGTTCGGGGTCGTGCCCCTGAGCGGGCGCCATGGCGCCCGCTCAGGGGCACGACCCCCTCACGATGCGAGAAGGCCCCGGTCGCTCTCGCGACCGGGGCCCTCTCAGTGGTGCTGTGGAGCGGTGGGACTCAGAAGTCCATGCCGCCCATGCCGCCGTCGCCACCGGGCATCGGGGCAGCCTTCTCGGGCTTGTCCGCGACGACCGCCTCGGTGGTGAGGAAGAGCGCCGCGATGGAGGCGGCGTTCTGCAGCGCGCTGCGCGTCACCTTGGCGGGGTCGATGATGCCGGAGGCCAGCATGTCGACGTACTCGCCGGTGGCGGCGTTGAGGCCGTGGCCGGGGGTCAGGTTGCGCACCTTCTCCGCCACGACGCCGCCCTCGAGGCCGGCGTTGACCGCGATCTGCTTCAGCGGGGCCTCGGTGGCCAGCTGGACGATCTTGGCGCCGGTGGCCTCGTCGCCGTCGAGCTCGAGCTTCTCGAACGCGCCCGCGGCGGCCTGGATGAGGGCCACGCCACCGCCGGCGACGATGCCCTCCTCGACAGCAGCCTTGGCGTTGCGGACGGCGTCCTCGATGCGGTGCTTGCGCTCCTTGAGCTCGACCTCGGTGGCCGCGCCGACCTTGATGACCGCCACGCCGCCGGCCAGCTTGGCCAGGCGCTCCTGCAGCTTCTCGCGGTCGTAGTCGGAGTCGGACTTCTCGATCTCGGCGCGGATCTGGTTGACCCGGCCCTCGATCTGCGAGGCGTCGCCGGCACCCTCGACGATGGTGGTCTCGTCCTTGGTGATGACGACCTTGCGGGCCTGGCCGAGCAGCTCGATGCCGGTGCTCTCGAGCTTGAGGCCGACCTCCTCGGAGATGACCTGGCCACCGGTGAGGATCGCGATGTCCTGCAGCATGGCCTTGCGGCGGTCACCGAAGCCGGGGGCCTTGACGGCCACGGACTTGAAGGTGCCGCGGATCTTGTTGACGACCAGGGTCGACAGCGCCTCGCCGTCGGTGTCCTCGGCGATGATCAGCAGCGGCTTGCCCGACTGCATGACCTTCTCGAGGATCGGCAGCAGGTCCTTGACGTTGGAGACCTTCTGGTTGGCGATCAGGATGTAGGGGTCCTCGAGGACGGCCTCCATGCGCTCCATGTCGGTCGCGAAGTACGCCGAGATGTAGCCCTTGTCGAACCGCATGCCCTCGGTGAGCTCGAGGTCGATGCCGAAGGTGTTCGACTCCTCGACCGTGATCACGCCCTCCTTGCCGACCTTGTCCATCGCCTCGGCGATGGCGTCGCCGACGGTGGTGTCGCCACCGGCGGAGATGGTCGCGGTGGCCGCGATCTGCTCACGGGTCTCGATGTCGGTCGCCATGCCGAGGAGCTTCTCGGAGACGGCGGACACGGCGGCCTCGATGCCGCGCTTGAGGCCCATCGGGTTGGCGCCGGCGGCCACGTTGCGCAGGCCCTCACGGACCATGGCCTGGGCCAGCACGGTGGCGGTGGTGGTGCCGTCACCGGCGACGTCGTCGGTCTTCTTGGCGACCTCCTTGACGAGCTCGGCACCGATCTTCTCGTAGGGGTCCTCGAGCTCGATCTCCTTGGCGATGCTCACACCGTCGTTGGTGATCGTGGGGGCGCCCCACTTCTTCTCCAGCACGACGTTGCGGCCCTTGGGACCGAGGGTCACCTTGACGGCGTCAGCGAGGGTGTTCATGCCCCGCTCGAGGCCGCGACGGGCCTCCTCGTCGAATGCAATCAGCTTCGGCATAACTCCTGCGATCTCCTCGCACGAAAAAGAGTTGTGGACGGCCCGGCTCGTCGCCCGCGACGGACGGCCGCTCCACCTGCGGACCCTTCCCGGAGGTGGGGTGCGACCTCGACTCCCCGGACCGGGGTGTCTTGGCACTCTCACATGGAGAGTGCCACCGTCATGTTTAGCACTCGCACAGGGCGAGTGCAAACGTCAGGGTCCGTCCGGCAGACCACGCAGCAGACCGGTCACCACCCGTGTCACGACGTCGGCGAAGAGCGCCGCGTTGCCGGGGTGCACGTCGAGGTAGAGACCGGGCTCGATCAGCTCGAGCTCGCTGACCGCCAGCCGCCCGTCGGCCAGCCGCATCATGTCCACCCGGGCGTAGGGCAGCTCCCGCCCCAGCAGTCGTACGCCGGCGGCGACCGCGGCCGCCGCGAGCTCGGCGCACTCCGGCTCGACGGGCACCGGGCGCGAGACGCCCCCGAAGTGCTCGTGCACGCGGACCTCCCCGCCGGCCGGCTGCTTGTCGACCTGGCTGACGACCTCGCCGCCGAGCACGAAGACGGACCGCTCCCCCTCGGTGCGCACCGACTCCACGACCGGCTGGGCCACCCACGGACCGGCCGTCAGTCCCTCCAGCCGGGGGTCGCTGACCGAGTCGGCCAGCACCACGCCGAGCCCGCCGGCGCCGGTGCGCGGCTTGACCAGGACCGTGCCGAGCTCCTCGATGGCGGCCTGGAGCGCCGGCACCAGGCCGCGGTCCTCCAGCAGCCGGGTGGGCACGACCGGGACGTGCTCGCCCAGCGCGAGCAGGTAGGACTTGTCGGCGTTCCAGGCGAAGACGTCGGCGCCGTTCAGCACCGGGGCGACCGCCTCGGTCGCGCGCGCCCAGTCGAGGAACTCCGGCAGCCGCCGGTGGTAGTCCCAGGTCGAGCGCACGGCCACCAGGTCGGCGGCCGACCAGTCCACGGCCGGGTCGTCCCAGGTGACCCACCGGGCCGTCACGTCACGCTCGGCGAACGCGGTGAGCAGGTGCTCACCGCCGTACTCGCCCTCGGGGAGCAGGGCGAAGGTGGCGAGGAGGACGGTCGGCATGCGGCCCAGGCTAGGCAGGGTCCCCCGGCGGCACAGGAGGGGGCTCGGGCGGCAGGTGCCCGAAGGGCAGCCCCTGGTGGGCGTCGTGCTCACCGAGCGCCGCCAGCACCGAGGGCAGCATCGCCTTCGCGGTGCGCTTGTAGCCCAGGGCGCTGGGGTGGAAGCGGTCCAGGCTGAACATCTCGTCGGGGTTGGTGATGAAGAACGGGCCGACCACCTCAGCCAGCGACACCGCGTGCGCACCCGAGCGGACCGCCGCAGCCGCCTGGGCGGCTGCCAGCTGGCGCGAGGCGCGTGAGCCCAGCGCGCGCAACGGCTGCGGCACCGGGCGCAGCGCCCCCAGGTCGGGGCAGGTGCCGACGACCACGGCGGTCCCCCGCTCGCGCAGCCGCGCGATCGCCTCCTCGAGGTGCTTGACGGAGTCGGTCACCGGCACCCGGTGCGTCACGTCGTTGCCGCCGACCACGATGACCGCGACGTCGGCGGCGTAGTCGCTCGGCAGTGCGTCGATCTGGCCGGCCAGCATCGAGGACTCCGAGCCGACCACGGCGCCGGTGCGCAGCCGCACCGAGCGGTGCAGGGTCTTCGCCAACGCCTTGCTCAGCCGTCCGCCGAGGGTCTCCTTGCGGATGTCGGCACCGAGCCCGGCGGCGATCGAGTCGCCGAGGAGCAGCAGGTCGACCGGGTTCCCGTACGACGGCTTCCACACCCGGTCCGCGTCCGGCGCCTGCTCGCCCAGGGGCTTGCCGATGATGCGCCGGGCGGTCTCGGCCTGGCGGTGGAGCAGCTCGCGGGCGGCGTACCCGAGTCCTCCGCCGGCGGCGCCCACCACACCGGCGACCGCGGCCACCGCGACCAGTCGTCCTCGCGCAGATCTGTCCACGGTGCATGGCTACCGGCGGCGCCTGAACAGCAGGCGAGGAGAAAGTTCACCGCACGTGTCGATCGAGCCCCGCCACGCCCGTCATCTCGGTGACAGACTCACCCCACCACCGAAGGGACCCACCATGAGCACCGAGCAGCAGACCGTGGAGTACGCCGTCCTCATCGTCGGCGACGAGGCCGCCTACCAGTCCGCCACCCCCGAGAAGCACACCGAGGTCATGGGCCGGCACATGGAGTTCGCCCGCCTGCTGGCCGAGCGCGGGCACACCGTGACCGGCGGTGCTGAGCTCACCGCCTCCACCACCTCCCGGATCCTGCGACCGGTCGGCGACGGCCACACCGTCACCGACGGTCCCTTCGCCGAGGGCGCCGAGCAGCTCGGCGGCTTCTACACCGTGCGCACCAGCGACCTCGACGACCTCGTGGAGGTCTGCAAGGTGCTCGCCGTCGACGGCGACACCCTCGAGATCCGCGCCTGCGTCGACCACAGCGGCGGCGAGTCCTGACCCACGCCGACGCCGCGCTGGCAGCCGCCGTCCGTGAGGACTGGGGGCGGCTGCTGGCGCTGCTGGTGGCGCAGTTCCGGCGCCTGGACCTGGCCGAGGACGGGCTCGCCGACGCCGTCGAGGCCGCGGCCCGCACCTGGCCGACGTCGGGCGTCCCCGGCGTCCCGGCCGCCTGGTTGCTGACCACCGCCCGCCGCCGCGTCGTCGACCGGCTGCGCTCGGAGGAGGTCGCCGCCCGGCGGCTGCCCGAGCTGGCGGTCGACCGCGCCCTGACCGAGGAGGTGGAGCGGATGGACCCGGCCGAGTGGGTCCACGGCGAGGTCGCCGACGAGCGGCTGCGCCTGGTGCTGCTGTGCGCCCACCCCTCCCTGGCCCGCGAGCACGCGGCCGCACTCACGCTCCGGCTGGTGCTGGGTGTGCCGACCGAGGAGATCGCGCGGCTCTTCCTCGTCCCGACCCCGACGATGGCCGCCCGCCTGACGCGGGCCCGCAAGAGGCTCGCGGACGCCTCCTTCGACGTGCCCACCGGTGCCGAGCTGGAGGAGCGGGTCGCCGTCGTGGGCGAGGTCGCCTACCTCGCCTTCACCGCCGGGTACGCCCCCGGCACCGGCGCCGACGTGCTGCGCGCCGACGTGGCCGCCGAGGCCATCCGACTGGTGCGGGTCCTGCGGGACGCGCTGCCGTCGTCGTACGCCGGTGGGTCGGAGCTCGACGCGCTGCTGGCGCTCATGCTGCTGCAGCACTCGCGTCGCCACGCCCGGGTCTCCGGCGCCGGGACGCTGGTGCTGCTGCCCGACCAGGACCGGTCCCTCTGGGACCAGCCCGCGATCGCCGAGGCGCTGGCGCTGCTGACGCCCTGGGTCCACGCCCCGCCCGCGCCGTACCTCCTCCAGGCGCTCATCGCCGCCGAGCATGCCGTCGCGTCCACACCCGACGAGACGGCGTGGTCGCGGATCGTCGCCCACTACGACGCCCTGCTCGGGCTCGCGGACTCCCCCGTCGTGCGCCTGCACCGCGCGGTCGCGGTCGCCGAGGCCGACGGCCCGCAGGCCGGGCTCGACGCGCTGGCCGGGCTGGTGCTGCCGGGGCACCGGCTGCCGAGCGTCCGGGCCGCGCTGCTGGCCCGGCTGGGGCGTGTCGAGGAGGCGCGTGACTCGTTCGAGGAGGCGCTCGCCCTGTGCGGCAACGCGGCCGAGGCCGAGCACCTCGCCGGCCGGCTCGCGGACCTGTGATCCCCGCCGACGGATCCCCGCCGACTGATCCTCGACGAGAGGGCGGGACGGAGGTCCCCAGGATCTGAGTACCTCGACTCACGCGCCCGCTCCGGCGCCGGGTCGACCCTGGAGCCATGAACACCACCACGCCCGCCCGGCTCTCCTGGCTCTCCGGCGAGGTCCGCTCCTGGCAGGCCGCGGGCCTGATCGCCGACGACCAGGCCGACGCGATCCTCGCCGGGTACGCCGCGGGGCGCCGCCTCTCCCTCGTCCGCCTGCTGCTCGGGGTCGGCGCCTGCTTCGTGGGCATCGGCGTCCTCTGGCTGGTGGCGGCCAACCTCGAGTCGCTCTCGCCCACGGCCCGGGTCGTGCTCGTGGCGACCGTCTGGCTGACCGCGCTCGCCGGCGGCGAGGTGCTGCACGCGCGTTCGGCACCGGCTCCCGTCGTCGGGGCGGTGCGGCTGCTCGCGGCACTGCTGGTCGGGGCGCTGGTGTTCCAGGCCGCGCAGAGCCTGCAGGTGCCGGCGTACGAGCCGTTCCTGCTCGCCTGCTGGGCCGCCGCCGCCCTGGTGCACGCCTACGCCGCCGGGGCCGTGACGCCACTGCTGGTCGGTGTCGTGACCGGCACCGTCTACACGCTGTGGGCGGTGCTCGGCAGTGCGCCGTCCGAGCTGGCGCTCGTGCTGACCCTCGCCACCGTCGGCCTCGCGGCGGTCGGCCTGGCCGCGGTGCACGACGCCCGGACCCCGGAGTTCGCCCGGGCCTGGCGACTCTCCGGCGTCGGGCTGCTGCTGCTCTCGCTCGTGGTGGCCGCGATCCCCGGGCTCGACCTCGGCGCCGACGCCCCGCCGCTCGACCTGGTCGTCGGCCTGGTCGCCACCGCGCTGCTGGTCGGCGCGGGGCTGCTGGTCGGTGACCGGCTCGCACGCGCCGAGCTGCTCGGCGGGCTGGCGGTCCTCGCCGTGGGTGCCGGGCTCGTCGTCTGGCAGGTCGGCACGTACGCCGCCAGCGACCCGAGCAGCCAGGACGTCGTGCGTGCGATCGCGGGCCTCGCGGCCTGCGCGACCGCCGCGGTGGGCGCCGCGGTGGTCGGCACCTGGCGCGAGTCCACCGCTCTGGTCGCGCTGGCGACGGTGGCGCTGGTCGCCACGACCGCTCTGCAGGCCTTCACCGTCTTCGCCCCGGTCCTCACCGGCGCCTGGCTGTTCCTGCTGCTCGGCGCGCTCCTCGTGGGCGTCGGGCTCGGCTTCGACCGGATGCGCCGCCAGGTCGCGGCCGCCCTCTGAGCCCTCCCCTCGACACCCCGGAGTCATGATGCGACTGCTCTCCCACACCCCCGCCCGGATCGCCGTCGTGGCGTTCGCCCAGCTGCTGCTCGTCGGTCTCGCGGTCGGGCCACGGCTCTCGGCCTGGGCCACCGGCGAGGAGTACCTCCTCGAGGTCACCGGCTTCGACCCGCACGACCCGTTCCGCGGCGCCTACGCCCAGCTGGACTACCCCGGGCTGCCGTCCGGGCGCCGGGTCCCCGACGGGACGGCGTACCTCCCCCTGGAGCGCGACGGCGAGGTCTGGGTCGCACGGCGGGTGCTCACCGAGCGACCGGACGACGGCCCCTACCTGGCCTGCGAGGGCGATGGGTGGGACCTGCACTGCGGCATCGAGTCGTGGTTCGCCCACGACGAGGAGGCGCTCGCCGTCGAGGACGCCCTGCGCTCGACCACCGGTGTCGCGGTCATCAAGGTCGACTCCCGTGGCCACGCGGCCCTGGTCGATCTCCGCCTCCCCTGACCTGCCGGGCCGGCGTATCACTACGCCGGTTCGACCCACGAGAGACGCCGAACCGGCGCGTCCTTCCGGAAAGGACGCGCCGGGTCGAGGTGAGCGACGGGAAGGTCAGCCGCCGGCGACGGCGGGGATGACCGAGACCTTGGTGCCGGCCGGGGTGGGGGTGGCCAGCTCGTCGAGGAAGCGGACGTCCTCGTCCCCGACGTAGACGTTCACGAAGCGGCGCAGCGCGCCGTTGTCGTCGAGGATGCGCGCCTTGATCCCGGCGTAGGAGGCGTCTAGGTCGTCGATGACCTCCCCGAGGGTCGCGCCGGTGGCGCTGACCTCGGACTCACCCCCGGTGTAGGTGCGCAGGATGGTGGGGACGCGGACGGACACGCTCACTTCGCAGGACTCCTGGGAGGTCGGGGGTTCAGACGAGGCCGGCGTCGGAGAACGCGGCGTACGTCGGCTTGATGGTCGCCGCGGGGCCGACCTCGTCGGCCACGGCGTCGAGGGTCTTCAGACCCATGCCGGTGTTGATGACGACGGTCTCCAGCGAGGTGTCGAGCTGGCCGGTCTCGACGAGCTTCTTCAGCACGCCGACGGTGGTGCCGCCGGCGGTCTCGGTGAAGATGCCCTCGGTGCGGGCGAGGAGCAGGATGCCCTCGCGGACCTCGTCGTCGGTGATGTCCTCGACCGCGCCGCCGGTCTCGCGGCAGATGTCGAGGACGTAGATGCCGTCGGCGGGGTTGCCGATGGCCAGCGACTTGGCGATGGTGTCGGGCTTGACCGGGCGGATGGCGTCGGTGCCGGACTTGTAGGCCGAGGAGACCGGCGAGCAGCCGGTGGCCTGGGCGCCGAAGATCTTGACCGGCTTGTCCTCGACGAGGCCGAGCTTCACCAGCTCCTGGAAGGCCTTGTGCACCTTGGTCAGCTGCGAGCCGGAGGCGACCGGGATGACGACCTGGTCGGGCAGCCGCCAGCCGAGCTGCTCGGCGATCTCGTAGCCCAGGGTCTTGGAGCCCTCGGCGTAGAAGGGGCGGACGTTGACGTTCACGAACGCCCAGCCGTCCTCCTCGCCCGCGATCTCCGAGGCGAGCTTGTTGACGTCGTCGTAGTTGCCGTCGACGGCGACGAGGCGGTCGGTGTAGACGGCGGAGTTGACCTGCTTGGGCTTCTCGAGGTTGCTGGGGATGAAGACCACGGTCTTGATCCCGGCACGGGCACCGGCGGCGGCCACGGCGTTGGCGAGGTTGCCGGTCGAGGGGCAGGCGAAGACCTTGGCGTGCAGCTCGGTGGCGGCGCTGAGCGCGCAGGCCACGACGCGGTCCTTGAAGGAGTTGGTGGGGTTGGTGGAGTCGTCCTTGACCCAGAGCTTCTCCAGGCCGAGCTCGCGGCCGAGGTTGTGGGCCTCGAGCAGCCGGGTGAAGCCGGGCTCGGTGTTGGGGCTCTGCTCGATGTCGGTCGGCACCGGCAGCAGCGCCTTGTAGCGCCAGATGTTGCGCGGGCCGGCCTCGATCTCCTCGCGGGTCACCGTCGGGAAGTCGTAGGCCACCTCGAGGGGGCCGAAGCACTCCGGACAGGCGTAGTGCGGGCCGAGCTCGACCTCGTGGCCGCACTCGCGACACGAGAGACAGCGCGCGTTGCCGAAGGCACCCTCGCGCAGGCCTGAGGCCGTGGTCTCCGCCGGGCTGGTCGCCTCGGTCGCGGTGGTGTCGGGCTGGGTGATGGTCGCAGCGCTCACTGAGTCCTCCTCCTCATCTTCCCCACCGCGTCTCTCGCGCCGGGCCGGAATTAGCACCGTTTCCACGAACGCACGACCAGCGGGTGCCGGCGCGGAGGCTCGTGGCGGTTGCCGGGACTTCGACGGGCCGTTCCCTCAGTCCCTCTCGATGAGCTGATCAGAACTGTACGGGCGGGTTCCGCCCGATCGCGAACCGGGGTCCGGAATGCGGACCGCCGTCTCGGGATGTGGAACATGTGGTGGGCGCCGGCCTGCAAGGTCGCCGACGCGGGAGATCCCTCGCGCGCAGCATTCAGGCACCCAGGGAGTCAGGAGCGCAGGTCGTGGGCGTCCGCGGTCAGCTGGGCGAGCAGCTGCAGCACGCCCTCGGGGCCCTTGACGACGACGTCGGACATCGGGACCAGTGCGGACTGCTCGCGAGACGCCGAGCACACCCGCAGGGTGGGCAGCCCCGCCTCCTGCAGCTCGCCCAGCGCCTCGAAGGCCTCCACGTCGCCGAGGTCGTCGCCGGCGAAGAGGAAGCCACCGGCGTCGAGCTCGTCGGCCAGGGTCCGCACTGCGACGCCCTTGTGCATGCCGGAGGAGCGGATCTCCACGACGTGCCGCCCGGGCTCCACGATCAGGTCGTGCTGCCCGGCGAGCTCGCGCAGCGCCGGGAGCAGCGCCTCGAAGGCGCGCTCGGGGTCGGGAAGACGTCGCGTGTGCACGGCGACGGCGAGGCCCTTGTCCTCGATGAAGGCCTCCCCCGCGTCGTGGCTGCGCAGCAGCCGGGGCAGCTCGCGCTCGAAGGTCGCCAGCCCCTTGGGCGGGCGCGGGGAGACGATGCGACGCCGCGAGGAGGACCAGCGCTCGTTGCCGTACTGCCCGAAGAGGTAGAGCTCGCTGCCCGCCTCGCCCACGGCGGCGCCGACCTCCTCCAGCCCGCCGAGGTCGAGCGCCTGCCGCGCCGGTCGACCGGTGATCACGGCGACGGCACGCACCTCGGCGGCCAGCGCGACCAGCACGTCGCGGGCGTCGGGATGGATGTGCGCCTGCTCCGGGTCGTCGACGATCGGCGACAGCGTGCCGTCGAAGTCGAGCCCGACGACGCTGCTCGCGGCGGCGCGCACGAACGCTTCATAGCGCTGCTCACCCTGCCCGGAGGTGAAGTCCATGCCCCCTAGTCCACCACGGGGGACCTCCACCAGGCGGTGGATGTGAGCCGAAACCCACGTGAACGGGTACGCCGACGGCGACCCACCCGGGGTCGGGCGTCAGCCCAGCTCGCCGGTGAGGATCAGCGTCAGCCGGTCCATCCGCATCGGCTCGACGGCCGGCGCGGTGCGCTCGATGCCCAGGTCGAGGGCCAGCAGCTTCGCCGCCCGCTCGAGCTTCTTGGGGTAGTAGACCGTGGAGGTGGGGATGGTGCCGTACCAGTTGTCGGCGCCGACGACCTGCCACCCGACGTCGCCGGCCTTCTGGGCGACGCGTCCGGCCAGGCCGGTGACGGCGGAGTTGTTGTAGACCTCGACGTAGACCTTGCCGCGCTCGACCGCCGGCTCCGGCGCCTTGGTGGGCTTCGGCTCCTTGATCGGCTCGGCGGCGGCGCTCGGCTCGGCCGACTCCCGCGCGGCCGGAGTGATCTCGCGCTCGGTGGGCTCCCCGCCGCGGGTGGCGACGAAGGCGATCGCGGCCATGGCGACCGCGATGACCGAGAGCATCACCAGCGGCGAGGGCAGGACCACCCCGCGCTGGTCGCGCACGCGCACCTCAGACCTCGAAGCCGAGACGGCGCGCGGAGCGCTGGCGCTGACGGGCGGCGCGCAGCCGGCGCAGGCGACGCACCAGCAGCGGGTCGGCCTCCAGCGCCTCGGGACGGTCGATGAGCGCGTTGAGGACCTGGTAGTAGCGCGTGGAGCTCATGTCGAACTTCTCGCGGACCGCGGTCTCCTTGGCGCCGGCGTACTTCCACCACTGACGCTCGAACTCCAGGATGTCCCGGTCCCGCTCCGACAGCGCGTCGGCGCCGGTCGGCGTCTCGAGGCTGGCGTGGGCCTGTGGCTCCATGGCGATCTCTCCGCACGTGTGGTCTGGTGGTCCGGCCCCACTGTAGTGCACGGAACTACACGGATGTCATTAGCCCGTCGGCCGCGTCGCTGGCAAGTCCGCGCGGGTGGGGCCCGGCGCCCGGGACGGTTCGTAGGGTGGGCCGGTGACCTCCTCGGACCCCGCCCACGAGCCCAGCACTGACGATCCCACCCCCGCCGGCGAGCCCGTCCGCTGGGGCTTCCTGGCCACCGGCAAGATCGCACGCTCCGTGGCCGCCGACCTCGCCCTGGTCCCGTCCGCGCGCCTGGTCGCCGTCGGCGCGCGCCGCCTGGAGTCGGCCGAGGCCTTCGTGGCCGAGCACGCGCCCGGTGCCCGCGCCCACGCGTCGTACGCCGACCTGGTCGCCGACCCCGACGTCGAGGTCGTCTACGTCGCCTCCCCCCACGCCCTGCACCTCGAGCACGCCCGGATGGCGATCGAGGCCGGCAAGCACGTGATGTGCGAGAAGCCGCTGACCCTCAACGCCCGCGACGCGGAGGAGATGGTGCGGCTGGCCCGCGAGCACGACGTCTTCCTCATGGAGGCGATGTGGAGCGCGTGCCACCCGGTCGTCCGCGAGCTGCGCGAGCGCCTGCACGCCGGCGACTTCGGCACCCCGCGCCAGCTGCGTGCCGAGCTCGGCTTCGTGGTCTCCGCCGGCCCCGACGACCGTCTCCTCGACCCCGCGCTGGGTGCCAGCGCCCTGCTGGACATGGGGATCTACCCGCTCACCTTCGCCCACCTCATGCTCGGCGCACCCGAGCAGCTGACCGCGACCGCCTCCCTGTCCGAGGGCGGCATCGACCTCGACGTCGCCCTCGCCGGCCGCTACCCCGGCGGCGCCCTGGCCACCATGAGCGCCTCGATGACCAGCTGGTCGGACCGCTCGGCCGCGATCGCCACCGACACGGGCCGCGTCGAGCTGCACGGACAGTTCCACCACCCCGACAAGGCGGTCTTCCACCCCTTCGACCCCAACTCGACCAACGACGTCAGCGGGCAGGCCGAGCCGGTCGAGGTGCTCGGCCGCGAGCCCGTCGTCGGCCGCGGTTACGCCCACGAGATCGCCGAGGTCGACCGCTGCGTGCGCGCCGGCCTGCGCGAGAGCCCCCTGGTCCCCCACGACCAGACGCTCGCGATCATGCGCCAGCTCGACGACGTACGCCGCCAGCTCGGCGTCACCTACCCCGCCGACGACTGAGGGCAGGACGACGGG
>Ga0208057_1000176_pt1 | contig 22112 bp, 18 predicted proteins | sample DeeseametaMP1649_FD_184183 | JGI IMG/M metagenome (GOLD analysis project Ga0208057, IMG submission 184183) | Marine microbial communities from the Deep Pacific Ocean - MP1649 (SPAdes) | ecosystem: Environmental > Aquatic > Marine > Oceanic | place: North of Tokelau, South Pacific Ocean...
AAACTATAAACTACCCCTTTGAAAAAGGAAAAATAAGCCCGCGGTTTAGAGGGGAACATGCTTTAAGAAGATATCCAAATGGAGAAGAGAGATGTATAGCATGTAAATTGTGCGAAGCTGTTTGTCCTGCCCAAGCTATAACAATAGAATCAGAAATTAAAAATGACGGAAGCAGAAAAACAACAAGATACGACATAGATATGCTTAAATGTATTTATTGTGGTTTATGTGAAGAGTCTTGCCCAGTAGATGCGATTGTTCAAGGTCCAAATTTTGAATTTGGAACGGAAACTAGAGAAGAACTTTATTACAACAAACAAAAACTTTTAGAAAATGGAGACAAATGGGAGACCGTTTTAGCTGAAAATATAAAAGCAGATTTACCTTTTAGATAAATGTTGGCACATTCTTTATTTTTTTATTTTTTTTCTACCATAGCTGTGTTTGCTTCAATAATGGTCACGGTTTCAAGAAATACAGTTTATTCCGTTTTTTTTTTAATCTTAGTTTTTATAAGTATTTCAATCTTATTTATTATGATAGGTGCAGAATTTTTAGGAATGATAATGCTGATTGTTTATGTAGGAGCTGTTGCGGTTTTATTCCTCTTTGTGGTTATGATGTTGAATATAACTGAACAACTAGCAAAACGGCCCAGCAGAAAGGGTCTTATTAATAATATATCCGTTGGTTCAATTGTTGGTGTAATTATCTTTCTTGAATTATTAGTTGTAGTTGGTGGATGGAAATATAAAGGTACTTTTGTTCCTCTATCAGCCACAAATTTAAATATGGATATTAGTAATACTCATGCATTGGGTAATATTTTATACACAGATTATATTCATCTTTTTCAAGTATCTGGAATGATCCTCCTTGTTGCAATGATTGGAGCAATTACTCTCACATTTAGTAAGAGAGAAAATATAAAAAGACAGAGTTACTTTGATCAAATACAAAGAGAGAAAGATAGTGCAGTTTCATTAGTTGAGGTTGAGAGCGGCAAGGGAGTAAAACTTGATGATTGAAATAGGATTAGGGCACTATTTAACTTTAGCAGCAATTATTTTTACTATTGGAATAATTGGAATTTTCTTAAATAGAAAAAATGTCATTATTATTTTGATGTCAATCGAACTAATCCTTTTAGCAGTAAATATTAACTTAGTGTCTTTTTCTATTTACTTACAAAATTTGGTTGGCCAGGTATTTGCAATGTTTATTTTGACAGTAGCTGCAGCAGAATCTGCTGTGGGTTTAGCAATAATAGTAATTTATTATAAAAATAAAGGTTCAATTAATGTAGAACACATCAGTTCTTTGAAGGGCTAGTATGGAATACGCAATAGTATTATTACCTTTACTAGGTTCAATTATTTCAGGTTTTTTCGGAAAAAGATTGGGGGCGAAATCATGTCAGATTTTAACAAGCTCATTTGTATCAATTTCTGCAATTTTATCTTTCTTTATTTTTTATGATGTACTAACACAAGATTATTCTAGCAATAAATTAATATTTACTTGGATCAGTTCAGGAAGTTTTCATGTCAATTGGTCAATAAATATTGATCCGTTAACATCCGTTATGCTAGTGGTTGTAAGTTTAATATCATCCATAATTCACTTTTACTCAATAGGTTATATGGACGATGATCCGCACAAAGCACGTTTTATGGCATATTTGTCGTTGTTTACTTTTGCCATGCTTACTTTGGTTACTGCTGACAATTTTTTACAATTATATTTTGGCTGGGAAGGTGTTGGATTATGTTCTTATTTATTGATTGGTTTTTGGTACAAAAAACCTTCAGCTAATGCAGCGGCTATTAAAGCGTTTATTGTTAATCGGGTAGGTGATTTCGGATTAGCTATTGGTATTTTTTTAATCTTCTTTTTTTATGGAACAGTTAATTACAATGAAGTCTTTCAGCAAACTCCTCTGTTAATACAAAAGCAAGTTATTTTTTTGGGTATTGAATTTAATTTAATTACACTAATCTGCCTTCTCCTTTTTGTTGGTGCGATGGGAAAATCTGCACAAATTTTATTACATACTTGGCTTCCGGATGCGATGGAAGGGCCAACACCTGTATCTGCATTGATTCATGCAGCTACAATGGTAACCGCTGGTGTTTTTTTGGTGGTTAGATGTTCACCAATTTTTGAATATTCCCAAGTGGCATTAAACGTAGTTACTGCAGTAGGAATGACAACAGCATTTTTTGCTGCAACAGTGGCACTTGTTCAAAATGATATTAAAAAAATCGTTGCCTACTCAACTTGTAGTCAATTAGGTTATATGTTTTTTGCAGTTGGTGTAGGCGCTTATCACGTCGCAATTTTTCATTTATTTACGCATGCTTTCTTTAAGGCACTTTTGTTTCTTGGTTCCGGATGCGTAATACATTCGTTTAATAACGAACAAGATATTCGTTCAATGGGAGGGGTTTGGAAAAAAATACCCTTCACCTATGTCTTAATGGTAATAGGAGCATTAGCTTTGACTGGATTTCCATTTTTGTCAGGTTATTACTCAAAAGATGCAATTATCGAGTTTGCTTATTTAAGAGGTAGTACCATCGGTTACTTTGCTGCTGCAGTAGGAATTTTTACGGCTTTATTAACTGCAATTTATTCATGGAGATTAATTTTTAAAACTTTTCATGGAAAATATAATAATAAAGAAAGTAACTTAAGCTCAATACACGAGTCTCCTCTAACAATGTTGATACCATCTTGTTTGTTAGCAATTGGTGCAATTTTAACAGGTATATTATTTAAAGAAATGTTTATAGGGTATGATAGTTCACAGTTTTGGAATAGTTCAATTTTATTTTTGCAATCCATTCCACATGAATACCCGCCAACCTGGTTACTTGTTATAACACCTACAGTAGTTATTATTACGATTCCAATTGCATATTATTTATTTGTAGCAAATGAAAAAATTTTGAAAAATTTTGTTTTAAAAAATCAAGTTATATATAATTTTTTGGTAAACAAGTGGTATTTTGATGAGTTTTACAATTTTATTTTTGTAGAGCCACTAAAAAAAATTGGATTATTTTTTTGGCAAAAAGGAGATATTAATACCATAGACCGTTACGGTCCAGATGGTCTATCTAAGTTAGTTAAAATTATATCTGATAAAGCAGTACATTTTCAAAGCGGATACTTGTACCACTACGCCTTTGTAATGCTGATCGGTTTTTCTATTTTGTTAACTTATTTAATTTTATACTAAATGAATTTTCCTATCCTTTCTGCAATCATATTTATTCCACTTATCGGAGCCCTGTTTATTTTGGTTATTAAAGGAGAACAAAAGATTGTTGAGAAAAACTCAAAATATGTAGCAATTTTTTCTTCCTTAGCAAATTTTTTCCTTTCTATTTTCCTTTGGTATTCTTTTGATACGTCAACGTCAGACTTTCAATTTGTTGAAAAAAAAAATTGGATGGAAGGCTTTATTAATTTCCAGCTAGGTATTGATGGAATTTCAATTTTATTTATATTACTCACCACATTTATAGCACCCATATGTATTTTTTCAGGCATTCATAGCATTAAGTTCAAGATCAAAGAATTTTTGATTGCAATCCTTGTAATGGAAACTCTGATGTTAGGGGTATTCTGTTCTCTCGATCTTGTTATATTTTATTTATTTTTTGAAGGTGGACTCATACCGATGTTTCTAATCATTGGCATTTGGGGAGGGCCAAAGAGAGTTTATTCAGCCTTTAAGTTTTTCTTATTTACATTACTCGGTTCTGTTTTGATGTTAATTGCCATTATTTCTATTTATTGGATTACGGGTACTACAGATGTAATTCAATTATTAGATATGAGAATACCCCAAGAGTATCAGTATTTGCTTTGGTTAGCATTTTTCAGTTCATTTGCCGTTAAATTGCCAATGTGGCCTTTTCATACTTGGCTACCAGATGCACATGTTGAAGCACCAACTGCCGGATCGGTAATTTTAGCAGCTATACTTTTAAAGATGGCAGGATACGGATTTATACGATTCTCATTAGGTTTATTTCCAGTAGCTTCAGATTATTTTACTCCATTAATTTTTACTCTAAGTATTATTGCAATAATCTACACATCTTTGGTGGCATTAATGCAAGATGATATGAAAAAGTTAATAGCTTATTCTTCCGTGGCGCATATGGGTTTTGTCACAATAGGTATTTTTTCATTAACCAAGCAAGGACTAGACGGAAGTATCATTCAAATGATGAGCCACGGCTTAATATCTGCTGCACTCTTTTTATGTGTAGGTGTTGTCTATGATAGATATCATTCACGTATGATTTCCTCTTACGGCGGATTAGTAAATATTATGCCAAAATATGCTTTGGTATTTATGATTTTTGCTTTAGCTGCGCTAGGATTACCAGGAACAAGTGGTTTTGTAGGGGAGTTTTTAGTTTTAGTTGGAACTTTTCAGGTAAATATTTTTGTTGCAGTTCTAGCTAGTTTGGGAGTTGTTTTAGCAGCGGCATATATGCTTTGGCTGTATAAAAGAGTAATTTTTGGAAAAATGGCCAGTCCTGAAATAAAAGAAATGGCAGATTTAAATAAAACAGAAATATATGTTTTTGCATCCTTGGTATTTTTGACACTTTTTTTTGGTATTTATCCAGAACCATTGTTTAATACTATTGATATTTCCGTAAATAATTTGATTGATAATTATCAAACAGATTTGAATTTTCATTTAGCACAAGTAAATAATTAGATGCAAACAATTGTTTATATCTTGCCTGAATTATTTTTATCAATAGCAATAATGTTTCTTTTGATGCTGGGCGTTTTTATTAAAAAAAGTTTTAAATTAGTAAGCTTGCTAACAATTTTAAGTTTGATATTTGCAATAGCCCTGGTTCTAAACCAACCAAACGAAATAATAAAAATTTTTAATGGAAGCTATATAATAGACAAGTTATCAATTTTTATGAAAGTACTTACTTTGTTATTTTGTGTATTTGTTTTGCTTTTATCCAAAGATTACATCAAAAATAATAGTATTGATAAAATAGAATATCCAATAATTATTCTAGCATCGACGCTCGGAATGATATTGATGATTAGTTCTTATGATCTAATTGTTTTTTATCTAGGTTTGGAGTTACAATCCTTATGTTTATACATATTAGCTTCTTTTAAGAGAGATGATGAACGATCCACCGAAGCTGGTTTGAAATATTTTGTATTAAGCGCTCTTGCATCAGGTCTTTTACTTTATGGTTGTTCCCTTATATACGGATTTACAGGATCTACGAACTTTGAAATTATTTCAGAAAATTTAAGTGAAGGAAATACAGGCGCAGTCTTTGGTATGGTTTTTATAATTGTTGGTTTAGCTTTTAAGGTTTCTGCCGTACCATTTCATATGTGGACACCAGATGTTTATGAAGGATCACCAACTTCCGTCACTAGTTTTTTTGCTCTTGTTCCGAAAATAGCCGCTTTAACAGTTTTTATTAGATTTATGTATGTTCCATTCATAAATGTAATCAGCCACTGGCAAACAATAATTATTTTTTTATCAATAGCGTCAATGATACTAGGCGCTGTTGCAGCAATAGGACAATCTAATATTAAGAGACTGATGGCTTATAGCTCTATAGGCCATATGGGTTATGCTTTAGCAGGATTAGCTCCAGGAACTAACGCAGGAATTCAGAGCACAATAATTTATTTAACAATATATTTAGTTATGAATCTTGGTGCATTTGGCTGCATTTTTATGATGAAGAGAGAAAATGTTTTTTATGAAAAGATTAATGACTTATCTGGGTTATCAAAAAATCATCCTATGTTGGCCTTAGGTTTTTTAATAATACTTTTCTCATTAGCTGGCATGCCTCCTTTGGCCGGTTTTTTTGCAAAATTTTATATTTTTATGGCTGTCATTGAAGCTAAAATGTATACACTTGCAATCATCGGTCTTGTAACAACAGTTGTTTCGGCATTTTACTATTTAAGCATTATAAAAGTGATTTATTTTGATAAACCGATCGAACCTTTTGAGGAGAACTATGATTGGGGTCTTAAAGCTTCACTAGTTTTATCTAGTATATTAATTTTAATTTACTTTATTTATCCATCAATCCTTACAGAAGTAGTTTCTTCGATTGTAATTTTTTAATGAAATTTAAAATTTTTAAGTTCAAAAGCGTTACAAGCACTAATGATGTGGCTTTAAATTTAATCCAAAAAGAAAAAAAAACAATCGGGTGCGTTTATGCCGACATGCAAACAAAGGGGAGAGGTACACACGGAAGAAAATGGATTTCAGATAAAGGAAACTTATTTGGATCTCTTTTTTTTCCGTTAGAAAATAATTATCCAGCATTTAATGAATTTTCGATAATAAATCCTGTAATACTTTCTGGTGTTATTGAGAATTATTGTAAAAAAAAAAATGTATCCTTTAAATGGCCAAACGATGTACTTGTAAATAGAAAAAAAATTTGCGGAATTTTACAAGAACTAATAACTTCAAATAATAAAAAATTTTTAATTATAGGAATAGGAATAAATATTGTTTCTCATCCAAATATCAATAATGAATATCAAGCTACAAATATTTTTTTGGAAACCAAAATTAAACTTCCAATTAGAGAAATAATGGACAAAATAATTTTTTCATATGAAAATTTTTTTTTAAATTTAAATTCATATAATTACTCAAGTTTTAAAAAAAAGGCTGACTTAATGGCTGAGAATTAAAAATATAAAATGAATGTATTAATCGGAGATATTGGTAATACTCTTACAAAAATTTGTGTTATTGAAATTAATTCTTTTAAAATATTGAAAACAATTTATTTGAATACTAATAAAATTTTTTCAAAAAACTTTTTAAAAAAAGCCCTAAAGAAAATTTTTAAGAAAAAAACTATATATAGAGTTGCTTTATTTTCAAGTGTAGTACCGAAGTATCAAAAAATTTTAGAAAATTTTTTAAAAAAAGAATATGCAATTAAGTTGAGAGAAATTAAGGAAAAAAACATAAAAAAGATTGTTAAAATTAATATTAAAAATAAAAATCAAGTTGGTTCAGATAGAATTGCTAATGCGGTTGGTGTATACAAATGGTATAAATCTAATTGTATTGTTTTGGACTTCGGTACTGCAACTACATTTGATGTTGTGACCAAAAACGGAATTTATAATGGAGGAATAATTGCTCCTGGGATTGATCTTTCATTAAAAAGTTTAGTAAGTGCAGCTGATCAAATACCTGTTTTTTCCATCACAAAACAAAAAAAAATAATTGGCAAAAATACACTCGAAGCTTTACGTTCAGGTTTTTATTGGGGTTATTCTGGGTTAATTAATAATATTATATTAAAAATTGAAAAAGAAACAAAAAAAAAATATAAAATTATTTTTACAGGAGGCTATGCTGATTTATTTAAACAATCTATCAGAAGATCTTTTACCGTTGATAGAAATATAACAATTAAAGGTATAATTGAGATTTTTAAAGAAAATAAAGAACAGCTTAAATAGATGAAAAAAGAAGAATTTATTTTTTGTCCCTTAGGGGGTTCTGGAGAAATAGGAATGAATATGAATTTATTTGCCTACGGTAATCCAGAGAACAGAAAATGGATTATTGTCGATATAGGAGTTACTTTTGCTGATGAGACAATACCGGGTATAGATTTAATTTATCCGGATCCAGGTTTTATAGTGGACAAGAAGGATGATTTAATTGGTTTAGTCTTAACCCATGCTCACGAAGATCATATTGGAGCTATAGCACATATTTGGCCTAAACTACTTTGCGATATCTATGCTACTCCGTTTACAAGCGTTTTGATTAATGAAAAGTTCAAAGAAAAAAAAATTGATATAGGAAAAAAACTAAAAGTTGTTAAGCTTAACGGCACTATCCAACTGGGTCCTTTTAAAATCGAATTTGTTACATTAACACATTCTATACTTGAACCTAATGGTTTAAGTATTGAAACTCCTGTGGGTACTGTTTTACATACCGGTGATTGGAAATGTGATCCTAATCCTTTAATTGGCGAAACAATTAATGAAAAAAAACTTAAACAAATTGGTGATAAAGGAGTTTTGGCGATGATTTGCGATTCAACAAATGTATTTAATGCTGGACGAGCAGGATCAGAGCTGGATGTGAGGAAAAGTTTATTAAAAATTATGGAGAATAAGCAAAAAAGAATAATTGTAACTTCTTTCGCATCAAATGTAGCAAGAATGGAAAGCATTTTTTATTGTGCTGAAAAAATAGGAAGACAAATATCTTTAGTAGGCAGATCTATGCATAGAATTTATAAAGCAGCAAAACAATGTGGCTATTTAAATAATTTAATCAAGCCTATTGATCCAAGAGAGGCCAAAAAAATTTCAAGAGAAAAAATAGTATATTTATGTACAGGTAGTCAAGGCGAACCAAATGGAGCAATGATGCGTATTTCTAACTATATTCATCCAGATGTGTTGATTGAATCTGGCGATACAGTAATTTTTTCATCAAAAATTATTCCTGGAAACGAAAAGAAGCTTTATAAATTACATAATCAGTTAGTTAAAAACGGTGTTGAAGTTATTTCTGAGGAAAATGAATTTGTTCATGTATCAGGACACCCAAATAGGGAAGATTTGAAGGATATGTATCATTGGGTTAAACCCAAATCAGTTATTCCTGTCCATGGAGAACATAGGCATATGTTTGAACATATTAATTTTGCAAAAGAAATGCAGGTTCCATATCCGGTTAAAGTTGAAAATGGAGATATAGTTCAATTATTTCCAGGAGAAAAACCAAAAGTAGTTGATAAAGCTCCAGTTGGCAGAATGTATGTAGATGGAAAAATAAGTGTTGGAGAAGAGTCTCAATCAATAAAAGATAGAAAAAATTTGTCCTATAATGGCTTTTTAGAAATAACCATAATTATTAATGATATTGGCTCAATAGTAAAAAAACCTATTATTTCTTTTAAAGGAATTCCAAGCAGTGGAGAAAATAGCAATTTTATTTTTGATTTAGAGGATCAAATTCAAAAAATATGTAAAACTTTTTCATTAAAAAGCTCTCATCAAGAATATCATTTGATTGAGGCACTTAAGACTAATTGCAGAAAAACCGTTAAAGAGAAGACTGGAAAGAGACCTTACACGAACGTAAATTTGGTAAGAATTTAATAATTAGGAGTTTATTTATTCAATATGTATCTATCTAAGCTATTTATTCCACTATTAAAAGAGACACCATCAGAAGCAAAAATTAAGTCCCATCAGCTTATGCTTCGGTCAGGTATGATTAAACAATCTTCTGCGGGAATATATTCATGGTTACCTTTGGGATTTAAGATTATGAAAAAAATAGAGCAAATTGTAAGAGAAGAGCAAAACGAAATTGGGGCCCAGGAATTGTTGATGCCGACAATACAATCAGCTGAAATATGGAAAGAAAGTGGAAGATATGATGATTATGGCGAAGAAATGTTAAGAATAAAAGATCGTCAAGGTAAAGAAATGCTTTACGGCCCTACTAATGAAGAATTAATAACTGAAATTTTTAGGGCTAGTGTAAAATCTTACAAATCTCTACCTCAGCTTCTCTATCATATTCAGTGGAAATTTCGTGACGAATTAAGGCCAAGATTTGGTGTTATGAGATGTAAAGAATTTCTTATGAAAGATGCTTATTCCTTTGATTTGAGTGATGCTGAAGCAACCAGATCTTATAATAAAATGTTTTTCGCTTATTTGCAGACTTTTAAAAGATTAGGACTTACAGCAATACCGATGGCAGCTGACACAGGACCTATTGGAGGGGATCTTTCACACGAATTTGTTATTTTGGCTGAGACTGGTGAAAGTAAAATCTATTCAGATAGAAGAATTTTCGATGTAGATATTAGCCAACATAATAGTGAAGATAATTCAATTAAGGAATTAAGAAAAAAATATGACGCTTATTATGCGGTTACTGACGATAAATTTAAAAAAGAAGATTTTGAAAAAAAAGTAAAAAAAGAACATCAACTTGTCACCAGGGGAATAGAAGTTGGGCATATTTTTTATTTTGGTGATAAATATTCAAAACCTCTAAAATGTGCCGTTGATTTACAAGACGGAACAAAAGTGGATGTTAAGATGGGATCTTACGGGATAGGGGTTTCAAGATTGGTTGGTGCAATAATTGAGGCCAAGTTTACCAATAATGTTATGAGATGGCCGCAATCGGTGACACCGTTTGAAGTTGCAATAATTCCAAGTTTGCAGAAAAACGATAAATCAAATTATTCAAAGGCTGAGACAATATATAACTTATTAAAAAAAAATAACATTGATGTTTTGCTTGATGATACTGATGAGCATTTATCAGCAAAATTTAAAAAATTCGATCTTATAGGCGTTCCGTACCAAATAATTTTAGGTTCTAAATCTACTGATAATAAATTTGAATTTAAAGAAGTTAACGGTAAAACTAAAACGATGTCCTTGGAAGAAATTAAAAATAAATTGCTCAACAAAAGAAATTTAAATTGATTTCAAAAATCGAACGAACCATAGCTTTTAGATATTTAAAACCTAAAAAAAAAGAAGGTTTTTTAAAGGTAATTTCCATTTTTTCTTTTACCGGTATAGCTCTTGGAGTGGCTATTTTAATTATAGTTATGTCTGTTATGAACGGATTCAGAACAGAGTTAATCAACAAAATTTTAGGTTTTAATCCTCATATTATTGTCAAGCCTTATGAAAATAAAATTAACAAAGAAGACCTCGATAAACTCAGTGAATTAAAAAATAATATTCTAAAAACTGCTTTTACTTTTAGTGGTCAAGGAATCATACTTAATAAGGAAAATACGGTTGGTATATTAGTACGTTCCTACCTTAAGAATGATATTCATAAAATTGAGTTAATTAAAAAAGGTATTATTGATGGTTCATTGGAATTATTTAATAAAAATACACTTTCTATAGGAAAAGAATTAGCAATATCATTGAATTTGGTAGTAGGAGATCAAATTACTATAATGTCTACATCAAATCTTCAAACGCCCTTTGGGAATTTGCCTCTCCAAGAAAAATTTATAATTTCTTCCGTCTTCAGTAGTGGACTTGCAGAATTTGATCAAAATGTTGTTTTTATGCCATTTGAAAATGCTAATTCTTTATTTGAGTTATCCGACACAGATATAGATCTCGAAATATTTTTAAAAAATCCTGATAAAGTTCAATTAGTTAAAGAGAAAGTACAAGGCATATTTAGCGAGCATTATGTTTATTCATGGGCGGATTTAAACAAATCCTTTTTCGGAGCATTGAAAGTTGAGAGAAATGTAATGTTTATTATTTTAACTTTAATAATAATTGTTGCGGCGTTCAACATTATTTCAGGATTAACAATTTTAGTAAAAAACAAAACAAAAGAAATTGCTATACTCAGAACTTTAGGTATTAGCAAAGCATCTATCTCAAAGATTTTTTTTCTTACAGGATTTACTATAGGTTTTCTTGCTACAATTACAGGAGTAATAATTGGTATATTATTTTCATACTATATTGAAGATATAAGAGTCTTACTAACTTCAATTTTTGATATACGATTGTTTCCTGAGGAAATTTATTTTTTAAGCCAAATGCCTTCAGAAATAAATTTGGGTTATATATTTATTATTTCGCTTTTCTCACTTTTAATTACTTTTTTGGCTACGATTTTTCCATCTTTATCAGCAGCAAAATTAGATCCAGTTAAGGCTTTAAAATATGAGTAAAGAAATAATTAAATTAGCGAAAATCTCTAAAAAATTTGTTGGAGCTAACAAAGATATTATTGTTCTTAAAAATATTAATTTAAAAATTAATAGTGGAGAACTAGTTTCATTAACGGGACCTTCTGGTTCTGGTAAATCCACTTTATTACATCTTATTGCCTTATTAGATCAACCCACATCAGGTGAAGTTTTTTTCAAAAAAAAAAGTTTTTCGAAATCAACAGAAGGTGAAAAAGATTTGGTAAGAAGACAAGGAATTTCAATAATCTATCAACAAAATAATTTACTTAGTGACTTCACTGCTTTAGAAAATGTTACAATTCCACTAGTTATTAATGGGTACAATTGGAAAGATGCAACCAAAAAAGCTAGTAAAATTTTATCTTTAGTTAATTTATCTAAAAGACTCAATCATTTTTCAACAGAGTTATCTGGTGGAGAGCAACAAAGAGTCGCTGTTGCACGAGCATTAATTACTGAACCAGATTTAATTTTAGCAGATGAACCTACCGGTAGTTTAGATAGAAAAACTGCTAATGAAATATTTTCTTTATTTTCAAAACTTAAATCTAAAAATAGAGCAATACTTTATGCAACTCATAATAGAGAACTAGCAAACAAAGCAGACTATAAGTTAAATATTTTAGATGGTAATATTACTAGGAAAAATGCATGAACTTACCAATAAGCAATTTACTCATCTAAAAATCCACACGCAATATTCCATTTGCGAAGGTGCATTAAAAACAGCAGATCTTGCAAAATATTGCAAAACAAATAAAATTCGCGCTGTAGGATTATGTGACTCAAATAACTTATGTGGTGCATTAGAATTTTCAGAATTCGTAGCAAAATCCAAAACGCAGCCAATTATTGGGACACAAATTAATATTGAATATAAAGGCCTGAGTGGAAAAATCCCATTATTTGCGAAAGATTTAGAGGGTTATAAAAATTTAATTAAACTATCTTCAAAATCTTTTTTAGAAATAAAAGACAATGAAGAACCACATTGTAAGATTGATGATATAGAGTCGAACTGTAAAGGCTTGATTTTGTTAACAGGATCTTTTGATGGCTTAATAGGAAAGCTGTTTTTTAAGAATCTTACAGATGAAATAATTGCTTTGCTTAAAAAATTAAAAAAAACTTTTAATGACAATTTTTACCTTGAGATACAGCGACACAATGATGATGGTGAAAAATTATTCGAAAAATTTCTACTCAATGTTTCTAATAAATTAGAACTGCCTATAATCGCTACCCACGAGGTGTTTTATCTAGATAAAGATATGCACGAAGCTCACGATGCTTATCTTTGTGTTGGTGAAAAAACTTATGTAAATGTAAAGGATAGAAGAAAATATTCTGATGAACATTATCTAAAGACTGCTGAAGAAATGTATAAACTTTTCCATGACCTTCCCGATGCTGTAAAAAACAATGCAAATTTTCCATTTAGAATTTCTTATAGGCCAAAAAATTCTGTACCAGTTTTGCCTAATATACAAGGAAGTAAAGTTGAAAGTGTAGATAATGTATTAATTAAAGAGTCCACGGAAGGTTTGAAGGAAAAACTGAATGAGTATGTTTTTCCATATTGTAATAAAGAAGACTTAAAAAAAATATCAAACACTTACAACGAAAGACTAAAGCATGAAATTAATATTATTTCTAAAATGAAATATGCTAGTTATTTTTTAATTGTTTCTGATTATATCAAGTGGGCAAAAAAAAATGATATTCCCGTTGGCCCTGGAAGAGGATCAGGAGCTGGCTCTTTGGTTGCTTGGGCACTTTCTATAACTGATATCGATCCGATTAAGTTTGATTTAATTTTTGAAAGATTTTTAAATCCTGATAGAATTTCAATGCCAGACTTTGATATAGATTTTTGTGAAGAAAAAAGAGATAGAGTTTTTAACTATTTAAAACATAAGTATGGAAAAGGTGTTGCTCACATTATTACCTTTGGAAAACTAAAAGCTAGAATGGCTTTCAGGGATATCGGTAGAGTTTTGGGTTTGCCCTACGGATATGTAGATACTTTATGCAAAATGATTCCATTTGATCCTTCCCGACCTCTTTCTTTAGAACAGGCTATAGTTCGAGAACCTAGAATAAAAAAAGAAGAGAATAAAGATCCAAGGGTTAAAAAACTAGTAGAATTATCCCTTAAACTAGAAGGTCTATATAGAAACATGGCAACGCACGCAGCTGGAGTCGTTATTCCTGAAGAGAATTTAGCTGAATTTGTTCCATTATATAAGGACCCTTCATCCAGTTCACTTTTACCTTCAACTCAATTTGATATGTATGCCTCCGAAAACGCTGGTCTTGTAAAATTTGATTTGCTTGGTTTAAAAACTTTAACAGTAATAAATAAAACAATATCACTTCTTAAAGAAAAAAAAGTAAAATTAGATATAAAAAAAATTAAACTTGATGACTCAAAGATTTTTGAACTGTTAAGTTCAGGCCATACAGTAGGCTTATTTCAATTAGAAAGTGCCGGAATGAGAGACGCTTTAGTTAATATGAAACCAAACAAGTTTGAAGATATTATTGCTTTAGTTGCCTTATACAGACCAGGACCTATGAGCAATATAGCAATTTACAATCAGTGTAAGCATGGCAAAAAAGAGCCAGATTATTTACATCCAAAACTTAAAAAAATCTTAGAACCAACATATGGAGTTATTATTTATCAAGAGCAGGTTATGCAAATAGCTCAAATTTTATCGGGATTTTCTGCTGGTGAAGCAGATATTTTGAGACGAGCAATGGGAAAGAAGAAAAGAGCAGAATTAGAAAAACAAAAGGAGAGATTTGTAAACGGAGCTACCAAAAATGGTATACCAAAAGATACAGCAATTTTTATTTTTAAAAAAATTGAACCATTTGCAGAATATGGTTTTAACAAAAGTCATGCAACCGCTTATGCAATGATAGCGTATCAAACTGCTTATTTAAAAACTTATCATCCAAACGAGTTTATTGCGGCATCCATGTCAAATGAATTATCCAATACGGACAAATTAAGTGAATTTTTTGAAGAATTAAAAAGATTAGGAATTAAAGTTTGTCTTCCTTGTGTCAATGAAAGTTTTGCTGAGTTTGTGCCACAAGGTAGTTCATTGCTCTATGCTTTAGGAGCGATTAAAAACGTTGGTTTTGAAGCAATATCTCAAGTAGTACAAGAAAGAGAAAAAAATGGAAAATTTAAATCTATTAGTGATTTTATAAACCGAGTTGATCCAAAAAATATAAATAAACTTCAATTAGAAGGATTAGTTAAAGCAGGAGCATTTGACTCAATTTTTAAAAATAGAAAAGTTCTTTATGATAATATTCCTAATATTATTCAGAATTCCAAAACTATGCATGAAAATAAAATTAATAATCAATCAAGTTTGTTTTTAGAAGATAATCATAAAATTTCTTATTTAATGACAGACAAAGATTCTTCTTGGTCAAGCGATGAAACTTTATCAAAAGAATTCGAGTCAGTTGGATTTTATTTATCCAACCATCCTTTAAAAGATTATGAAAGTATACTTGAGCAATATCAAGTTAAAACATTTAAAGAATTTGAAAATACTAATGAAAGCCAAAGTTTTCTAGCAGGCACTATTATGTCGGTAAAAGAAAAAAAAACTATAAAAGGAACTTCTTTTGTCATTATTAAATTTAGTGATTTAAGTAAAGTATTTGAACTTTTTATTTTTTCGGAGATTTTAGAAAAAAATAGAAAGCATTTAGTTGAGGGACAATCTTTTTTATTAACTGTTATAAAAGATAAAGAAAATCAGGAAAATCGATTTAGAAGAATAAGTGTAAGAAAGATTGTTAGTTTAAAAGAAATTACGAAAATGGGTTATAACGATGTTTATATAGAAATAGACGAGTCTGATAATTTGAAAAAGCTTTATGAGGCTATTAAAGAAAAAGGAAATGCTAAAATTAAAATTTCTATTAATGATAAACATAAAAATTATTTATTTGAATTAAAGGATAAGAGAAAATTTGATTATGAAACTTTAAAGTACTTAAATAAAGAGCGTTATATCAGGAAAATAAGAGTTTAAATTTGATATTGAATTTCTGCTTGTAAAAAGGTAGAACGTCTAGCTTAAATACGCACACAGTTGTTGGTTGTAAAACCTCCGGTCCTTAAATGGAAAAAATTGTGGTGGAATAACCGGGAAACAATGAAATTACCAAGTGTTACTATAAAACAATTACTAGACGCCGGCGTTCATTTAGGCCACAAAACTTTTAGGTGGAATCCAAAAATGAGTCCGTATATTTTTGGATCAAAAGATTCCATACATATTATTGATCTTGTACAGACTTTGGAAATGACAAATGTTGCATTACACGAAATACACAAGTGTATTGTTGCAGGAGGTAAAATATTGTTTGTATCAACAAAAAAACAGGCCACAGAAACAATTTCTGCTCTAGCTAAGGATACTTCACAATTTTATGTTAATCATAGATGGCTTGGTGGAATGCTTACTAACTGGAAGACTATATCCAATTCAATAAAGCGTTACAAAAAACTTTCCGAAGACTTAAAACAAGAAAGCACAGGTTTCACAAAAAAAGAAATTTTAAAAATGGGTAAACAAAGAGACAAACTAGAAAGATCATTGGGTGGTATAGCCGATATGAAAAAAACACCGAATATGATTTTTATAATTGATACTAATGTTGAAGATTTAGCAGTTAAAGAAGCTGTAAAATTGAATATTCCTATAGTTGCAATAATTGATACCAACTCGGATCCCACAGAAATCAATTTTCCAATACCTGGAAATGATGATGCAAGAAGAGCCATAAATTTGTATTGTGAGCTAATAAAACAAACGATACTAGATGCTCAGAAAAATATATCCACAAAATATTCTGAAGAGATTGAATCTAAAGAAAAAAAGGAAGAACCTAAACAAAAAATAAAAGTAGAAGTGTCTAAACCCAAAATAAAAAGCGATGCAACAGAAAAAAAATCCACATCCATTTTCTCAAAAATTAAAACGTTAGCATCCAAAAAATAAGAATAAAAATATATAATTTTTATGTCTTCAGGTAATTTATTAGAAAAGGTTAAGCAATTAAGAAAAATTACTGGAGTGGGATACAAAGATTGTAAGAATGCAATCGATGAAACTCAAGGAGATATTGAAAAGTCGGTAGAACTATTGAGAAAAAAAGGTATTGCAAAAGCCAGTAAAAGAATGTCACGAGTAGCGGCTGAAGGTCTGATTTGTATTTATGAGCAAGATAATCAATTTTCAATGATAGAAATAAACAGCGAAACAGATTTTGTTGCAAAAAACAATCAATTTGTAAATTTTGCTGAAGAAATCTCCCAATTAGCATTAATCAAATCTGGAAAAATGGAAGATATTTTAAATTCGACAATGACAAACAAAAAAAATGTTAAAGATAATTTAGTTGATTTAATATCTAAAATTGGAGAAAAAATTACTTTAAGAAGAAGCGCTTTCATTGGGAAAGATAAATCAATAAATTTTTCGTATACACACTCTTCACTTAAAAAAAATGTTGGAAAATTGGGAGTGTTATTAAGCATAGAAACTACAAAGCCAAAAAATGAAATATTGAATTTAGGAAAACAGTTGGCGATGCAAGTGGCTGCTTCCTCACCACTAGCAATAGACAAGGAGAGTTTAGATCAAAATATATTACAAAAAGAAAAGGAAATAATTAAAGAAGAATTGAAAAATAGCGGAAAGGATACTAAGATTGTAGAAAAAATAGCTATAGGAAAATTGAATAAATTTATTGCAGATAACACTCTATTAAACCAAGAGTGGATTATGGATCCCAAGAAAAAGGTAAAAGATGTGCTCAAAGAAGTTGTCGGCAAGGATAAAATAGAAATAAAGAAATTTATAAGATTTAAGGTTGGTGAAGGAGTTTAAATATTGTGACTTCAGAAGATATATTAAAAAATTGCATATCTAAAATGAAAAAAGCCTTTGATGTTTTTAATCAAGATTTATCATCATTAAGAACAGGTCGAGCTAATATTCACATGTTGGATATAATCAAAATTGATGTTTATGGGCAAAGCATGGCAATTAACCAATTGGCAAACATATCAATTCCTGAGCCAAGACTTCTTACAGTTCAAGTTTGGGATCAAAATAATGTCCCATTAATTGACGCAGCGATTACAAAATCCAATCTTGGTATTAATCCTCAAATAGATGGTCAGTTGCTGAGAATTCCAATTCCTAGTTTAAATGAAGAAAGAAGAGTTGAATTAAAGAAAATTATGCGTGGACTAGCAGAGAAAGCGAAAATATCTATAAGAAATATTAGGCGAGAGGCCAATGATAATTTAAAAAATAATCTTAAAGATAAAAAAATTAGTGAAGATGAATTGAAAAATTTTGAAAAAAAAATCCAAAATTCAACCGATAAACAAATATTAGAACTTGAAAAAAAATTAGAAGAAAAAGAAAAAGAAATAATGACAATATGAATCAGTTAAATCATGTCGCTATAATCATGGATGGAAATGGGCGGTGGGGTTTAAAGAAAAGAGGATCTAGAAATTATGGCCATCTAAAAGGGTTGAACACTGTAGAAACTGTAATTAAATCATCGCTTGATCAAAAAATTCCTTATTTAACACTTTATACTTTTTCAACAGAAAATTGGAAAAGACCAGATAATGAGATTAATTTTCTTTTTGATTTAGTAAGAAACCACATTAAAAAAAATTTAAAAAAAATTAATAAACAAGGAATTAAAATAAATATTATTGGGAAACAAAATAAACTTCCCCCAGATATTATTCAATCCTTAAAATTAATTGAAAAAAAAACCAAAAAAAATAATGCAATTACAATAAATCTTGCATTAAATTATGGATCAAAAGAAGAAATTGTTGATGCCTGCAGGAAATTTGCCTTTGAGAAAAATAAAAAAATAGATATAAAAAATTTTCAAAAAAAACTTTATACAAAAAATATGCCAGACCCCGATATATTAATCAGAACAGGCGGAACCAGAAGATTAAGCAATTTTTTATTATGGCAGCTAGCATATGCAGAGATTTTTTTTATAGATAAATTATGGCCAGATTTCAATGAAAATGATTTTAATAAAATTATAAGTAAATTTCATAAGATAAAAAGAAATTATGGAAAAATTTAATGAGTAATGAATTAATAAAAAGAATGATGACATCACTCATTTTGTTTGTAGTTGTAATTTTTTGTATTTTAATTAATAAAATAATTTTTTTAATCGCTGTTTGTATGACTGCATATTTATGCTTTAGTGAATGGTGTAACATTAATTATAAATTTTTTTCAGGTCAATTTTGGAATTATTTTTTAATTAGAGGTTTTGGATTGTTTTATTTATTATTCCCTTTTATCTTGGGTGCGTTTTTTTTAAGAGGAAATAGTTTTGAAAGTGCACTGTTTTTTATTGTTGTTTTATGCATATGTATTTGTTCTGATACAGGTGGATATGTTTTTGGCAATATTATTGGTGGTAAAAAATTAACTAAAATTAGTCCAAACAAAACAATCTCAGGAACTATAGGTTCTTTTATTTTTTCTATATTGCCAATATTTTTAATTGATTTGCAAAATTATATAGATATCAATTTTGATTTTTCTTTAAAAAATATATTATTTTGTTTAATTATTTCCTTAACTTGTCAGTTAGGCGATTTATTTATCTCTTATTTTAAAAGATTAAATAAAGTTAAGAATACAGGAAGTATTTTACCTGGTCACGGAGGTTTACTTGATAGAATTGATGGCATTATTTTTGCAATACCAACAGCATCTATTTTAAAACTTTCACAAATATTTTGATATGAAAATGAAAATTGCAATACTTGGATCTACCGGATCTATTGGAACATCCACATTAGATGTTATTAGAAAGGATAAAAATTTTTTTGAAGTAGTTTTTTTGTCTGCAAATAATAATTATAAAAAATTAATTCAGCAAGCAAAAGAATTTAATGTTAAAAATATTCTAATTAAAAATCAAATTTTTCATGAAAGAACAGAAAGAAGTTTAAAAAATAGCAAAACAAAAGTTTATTCAGGGGATATTTCTTTAACTAATATTATTTCTAAAAAATTAGATTATACAATGGCTGCAATTGTTGGAGTGGCTGGATTACAACCAACAATTGATGCTATAAAAATTAGCAAAACTGTAGCTTTAGCAAATAAGGAATCTATTATTTGTGGTTGGGAAATTTTATCCAAACTCATAAAGAAATATAAAACTAAAATACTACCCGTTGACTCAGAACATTTTTCAATAATGGAGCTTACTAAAGATATAAGTGATGAGGAGGTAGAAGAAATAATAATCACTGCTTCTGGCGGTCCCTTTTTAAATATACCACAAAATAAACTAAACTATGTCAAACCTACACAAGCTATCAATCATCCAAATTGGAAAATGGGAAAAAAAATATCTATTGATTCTGCAAACTTGATGAATAAAGTTTTTGAGGTAATTGAGGCTTGTAGAATTTTTAAATTTAACAAAAAAAAATACAGAATAATGATACATCCCCAATCTTATGTTCATTCTATAATTCGATTTAAAAACGGTCTAATCAAAATGATTTTATATAATACAGATATGAAAATACCTATATCTAATACTTTATACGGTCGAAAGAATCATGTTTTGAATGTAAAAAAAATTGATGCCAGAATTTTAAGCAAATTAAGTTTTCAAAATGTGAATACAAAACGTTTTCCATCAATCAAATTAATTAACAAGTGTTTAAACTTAGGTTTTTTAGCACCAACAATAGTTAATGCATCAAACGAGGTATTGGTAAGTTTATTTTTGACTAAAAAAATTGGCTTTCTAAAAATTGTTAACACAATAAACAAGATTTTTAGGGACAAAGATTTCAAAAAGCATGCTAAAAGAAAACCAGAATCAATAAAAGATATACAAATAACTGACAATTGGGCTAGATTGAAAACACTTGCGATGTGTGTAAGATAATATTTTATGGAAAATTTTAAAAAGATATTTTTTATATTTATTCTGTTTTTTCTTGCTTTCAGTGCTAAATCTTATGCAGAAATAGTTAATAGAGTTGAAGTCAAAGGAAATGAAAGAATCACTTTAGAGACAATAGTAATTTTTGGGGATATCACAATAGGTAAAAATTATGAATCATCGGATATTACTTTGTTGATTAAAAAACTTTATGAAACCAATTTTTTTTCAAATATAGCTATTGAATTACAAGATGGTCGACTGAACATTATTGTTAAAGAAAATCCGATTATCAATTCACTAGTTCTTAAAGGAGAGAAAGCAGAAAAATATAAAACAGTCATTACAGAAAAACTTATTCTTAGGGAAAAAACTTCATTTTTGGAAAATTATATTAAGTCAGATATTAATTTAATAAAAACTTTTTATAGGCAATTAGGATTTTACTTTGTAAAAATAGATTTAGATGTAGAAAAGTTGAAGAGAAATAGAGTAAATTTAATTTACTCAATAGATAAAGGGGAAAAAGCTAAAATCTCTAAGATATATTTTTTAGGCGACAAAAAGATCAGGGATAAGAGATTGAGAGATGTTATTACCTCCCAGGAAGCTAAATTTTGGAAATTCATTTCAAAGAACGTTTATCTAAATAAAGGTAGAGTTGAATTAGATAAAAGATTATTGAAAAATTATTATAAAAATAAAGGTTATTATGAAGTTGATATATCATCAAGTAATGTTGAATATTCCGAAGGACAAGGTTTTATTTTAACTTTTAGCATTAATGCTGGAAAGAGATATAAATTTAAGAAAATTTTTATAAACGTTTCGGAAGCATTGGATCAATCCGCTTTTATGTCATTAGAAAAAGACTTTAATAATATTATTGGGGACTATTATTCCCAGAAAAAATTAACATCTCTTTTGGAAAAAATAGACAAATTGAGCCAACAAAAGGAATTGCAGTTTATTAACCACCGAACAGTTGAAACATTAGATGGTGAAGGTGTTGAAGTTAAAATAGATATTTTCGAAGGTCAAAAATTTACAATTGAAAGAATAGATATAGCTGGTAACAGTGTAACAAATGACTCGGTAATAAGAGGTGAAATGGTTGTAGATGAAGGAGATCCATATAGTGCTCTTCTTGTTAATAAATCAATCAACAGGCTTAAGGCTAGAGGTATTTTTGGAAAAGTTGAAAAGAAAATCACAGAAGGATCTTCACCTAATTTAAAAGTTTTAGAAATAACAGTTGAAGAACAAGCTACAGGCGAACTTGCAGCAGGTGCGGGAGTT
>Ga0208057_1000181_pt1 | contig 21911 bp, 20 predicted proteins | sample DeeseametaMP1649_FD_184183 | JGI IMG/M metagenome (GOLD analysis project Ga0208057, IMG submission 184183) | Marine microbial communities from the Deep Pacific Ocean - MP1649 (SPAdes) | ecosystem: Environmental > Aquatic > Marine > Oceanic | place: North of Tokelau, South Pacific Ocean...
AAAAGTATGAACCTGTAGATTCAGAACAATTAAGCTTTTATAGGGAAGATAAAAAAGGGCAAGTATTAGAAGAGGGAATTACTGAGGCAGGAGCAATGTGTTCGTGGATCGCGGCAGGAACCGCTTATACCAATCACGATTTAGAAATGATCCCGATCTACCTATTTTACTCTATGTTTGGTTTTCAAAGAGTAATGGATTTTGCTTGGGCCGCTGGAGATGCTCAAACCAGAGGGTTTCTTATAGGGGCGACATCAGGCAAAACCACTCTAGCTGGAGAAGGGCTGCAGCACCAAGATGGCCATAGTCATTTATTGGCTTCAACGATTCCGAATTGCATAAGTTATGATCCAACGTTTTCCTATGAGTTAGCAATTATTTTACAAGAAGGATTAAGAAGAATGCATGATAAGCAAGAAAATATTTTCTATTACATAACAGTGATGAATGAAAACTATCAACACCCTGAGATGCCTAAAGATTGCGAAAAAGGTATCCTTAAAGGTATGTATTTATTTAAAGAATTTAACAATAAAGGAAAAACTAAAATTCAATTACTAGGTTGTGGAGCGATTTTAAGAGAGATAATAGCGGCAGCAGAAATTCTAAGCAAAGATTATAACATCGATAGTGATGTTTGGAGCGTTACGAGTTTTAATGAGTTAAGAAATGATGGTATGAAAATTGAAAGAAAAAATCTCCTAAATCCAGGAAAGAAACCGGAAAAATCATATATAGAAAAATGCTTAGGAAATAAAGAGGGTCTGATTGTTGCAGCTTCTGATTATATTAAAACTTATGCTGATCAAATAAGACCTTACATTTCCAGATCTTTTTATTCTTTTGGAACCGACGGATATGGCAGAAGTGATGGTAGAAAAAACCTGAGAAAATTTTTTGAAGTTGATAAAGAATATATTGTAACTTATGCATTAAGTGCATTGGCTAAAGAACAACTCATTTCTTCAAAATATGCTGAAGAAGCAATGAAAAAGTATAAGATAGATAAAGATAAGCCTATTCCAACGGCATTGTAAAGATGTCTGATAAAAAACAAATCATTAGTGCAAGTCCAAAAGTAAGAAAGTTTGCAAGAGAGCTAGGAGCTAACCTATATCAAATACATGGATCGCAGAGGGAAGGAAGAGTTTCTGAAAACGACGTTAGGTCTTTTATCAAAGAATCGCTTTCGGGAGAAATTGCAAAAAAACGAACTGTAACACCTCAAGAATATGAGCATTCAGAATTTGGCGAAATTGATGTCCAGCCAATTCCTAGAATCAAAAAAATTGCTAGATCACATTTAGAAAAATCTTGGAATGAAATTCCGCACGTTACCCACCATGATGAAGCAGATATTACTGAAATGGATAAATTTAGAAAAACTTTAAGAGACTTGTATACGGGAGAAAAAATTTCAATTACACCATTGACGTTTATTATAAGAGCGGTTGTAAAAGCTTTAAAAGATTATCCAAATTTTAACGCTTCTTTAGATTTAGAAAATGGAAAAGTAATCTATAAAAAATATTTCCATGTAGGAATAGCAGTAGATACTCCACATGGTTTAATGGTTCCCAAAATTAGAGATGCAGATAAAAAAGATATAACGGCATTAGGAAAAGAATTAAAAAAGGTAAGTACACTTTGCAAAGAACTTAAAATTGATAAAAAGGAATTTTTTGGAGGATCAATTACAATTTCAAGCTTAGGAAATATCGGAGGAAGTTTTTTTACTCCAATCATTAATCAACCTGAGGTTGCTATTCTTGGTGTTGGTAGAGCAGAAACTAAACAAGTATTTATGGATGGAAAATATCAAAGTAGAATCATGCTTCCATTGTCGCTGTCTTACGACCACAGAATCATTGATGGAGCTGAAGGCGCTCGTTTTTGTGTACATTTAAGAGAAAGTTTAGGAAAGGATTTTGCTTATAAATTAGCAGTATAGTCCTTCCCCAATGAAAAAAACAATATCGCTTATTTGTTTAGTTGTTTGTACCTTCATTTGGGGGACGACGTTTATTGCTCAAGATACGGGTATGGATAATATAGGCCCGTTTACTTTTAACTCTGTTAGATTTTTTGTGGGCTTTTTAACAGTAACTCCATTTGTTTTATTATTAGAGAGAAAAAAAATTAATGAACAAATAAAAACTAAACCAAAAAAATTTTCAAAACTTATAATAATTATTGGAGTATTTTTATTTTTCGGAACTGTATTCCAACAAGTTTCATTGCTTTACACCGATGTAGCCAATTCTGCTTTCTTCACTATTTTTTATGTACCAATGGTTCCAATCATTGTTTATTTCTTATTTTCCAAGAAATTACATTGGTCTATATGGCCTTCTGTATTAGCGTGTATAATTGGAGGCTATCTTTTAAGCGACATTAGTAATGCCAATATTAGATTTGGCGATGGTTTAGTATTAATCGGCGCTTTATTTTGGGCCCTTCACATTATTTATATAGGAAAAATAATAGAACACTTTGATTTACCTTTTTTTATTGCTTTATTACAAAATCTGATTGTTGCCACATTATCCTTTTTATTAGCAATTATATTTGAGGAAATAGATATTTCAAAAATTAAATTGGAAACTTTTGAAATCTTATACGCGGGCATACTATCCGGCGGTGCTGCATTTGTTTTACAAATTTTTGGTCAGAGAAATATTTCACCAGCTCCAGCAGCAATTGTTATGTCACTTGAGGGAGTTTTTGCAGCAATTGCTGCATGGTTAATTTTAAGCCAGATTTTAGGTTTAAATAATATTATTGGTTGTACGCTAATCCTTGGAGGTGTTTTATTGTCTCAGGTCGCACCAGTTTATGAAAAAAATTATAAGTAAGCAATAAACAGCAATAGTAATGAAAGTAAAATTCTATAAATTACAAATATATTCAAACTAAATTTTTTAATATAGCTTAGAAAGACTGCGATTGTAAAATATGAAAAAATAAAAGAAAATATAACAGCGATAATTGCTAAAAAGTTAAGTTCAGCGCTACCCACCTTGTAAATATTATAAATCCCTAAAAGACTAGCGGCCGCTAAAGTTGGTATTGATAAGAAAAATGAAATTTTAGCTGAATCAAACCTATTAAATCCCAATAGTCTTCCTGAGGTGATAGTAATTCCGGTTCTGCTAACTCCAGGTATTAAAGCTATAACTTGAAACAAACCAATAATAATTGCCGATTTATTATTAAATTCTGTATCAATTTTTTTTGTAATTTTAACCTTATCACTAACATATAAAAGAAGGCCAAATATCAAACTTGTCCATCCAATAATTTCTAAGCTTCTTAAATGATTAATTAATCCTGTTTGATAAAGAATGTAACCGACAGGAATTATTGGAATGGTGCTTATGAGAATTTTGATTAAGAAAGTTTTATTTTGAATGAAATTAAATAAGTCTTTTCTAAAATAAAATATGATTGCTATTAAGGACCCAAGATGTAAGCAGATATCGATTAATAAGTTTTGATTGTTAAATGCATAATATTTTGAAACTAAAACTAAGTGAGCAACAGAACTTACTGGTAAGAACTCAGAAATACCTTGAATAGCCGCTAAAATTAAAATTTCTATGGATGAAAGCATTGATTTTAGGCATTGCATAACAGATATGCAAAAATAAATCATTAATTTATTGGATTTTTCAATATATAGGTCAGCTTTTATGTCCTAAAAATCCTTTTAGCCTTATTTTTATTGGTATAAAAGATAACGGTTATAGGGAAAATATTATGTCGGATAAAATGCTTAAATTTGTAAATGTTGGAATGCAAATGCCAGCTAAAAGAGCCGGTGGTCTAAGAACTAAAGATTTTAAAAAAATCTATGATCAATTTATTCACGAGAAAGCTAAAGAACAATCGAGCCGATGTTCACAATGTGGAGTTCCTTTTTGTCAAGTTCATTGTCCTTTGCATAATAATATTCCTGACTGGTTAAAGTTGACCGCCGAAGGGAGGCTTCAAGAAGCTCATGAATTAGTTCATAGCACAAATAATATGCCTGAGATTTGTGGAAGCATTTGTCCGCAAGATCGTTTATGTGAAGGTAATTGCGTTATTGAAAGAGCAGGACATGGAACTGTTACAATCGGATCTGTTGAAAAATACATAACAGATACTGCATGGGAAAAAGGGTGGATTAAACCAATTAAAGTTTTGAAAGAAATAGATCAATCCGTTGGTATCATTGGAGCGGGACCAGCGGGATTAGCTTGCGCAGAAGAGCTAAGAAAATCAGGATATAAAATAACTATTTACGATCGATACGACCGACCAGGTGGGCTTTTGATTTACGGAATACCAAACTTTAAACTAGAAAAATTTACTGTTGAAAGGAGAACCAATCTTTTAAAAGAGAGTGGAATAAAGTTTAAACAAGATTTTGAGGTTGGAAAAGATATATCGCTCGATGAATTAAGAAAAAAACATGATACAATACTTATTGCAACTGGCGTTTATAAACCTCGAGAAATCGATTTGCCGGGCTCTGATTTAAAAAATATTTTTCCAGCTATGGAATTTTTAACGGCATCCAATCGAAAAGGTTTGGGAGATAGAGTAAACAATTTTGATAACGGGACACTCAATGCTGAAGGCAAGAACACTATTATAATTGGCGGAGGTGATACCGGGATGGATTGCGTGAGAACTGCAGTAAGACAAAATGCAAAATCAGTAAAGTGTTTGTATAGAAGAGATAGAGAAAATATGCCCGGTTCTGCACGAGAAGTACATAATGCAGAAGAAGAAGGAGTTGAGTTTATATGGTTATCAAATCCAAAAAAATTTATTGGTACATCACAAATTTCATCAGTGTTAGTTGAGAGGATGAAACTTGGTAAACCGGATTCATCTGGAAGAAAAAAACCTGAGCCTATCCCAAATTCTGGATTTGAAATGAAGGCGGATATGGTAATTAATGCTTTGGGTTTTGATCCTGAAGATTTACCAAAATTATTTAACTCCCCAGATCTATCTATTTCTAAATTGGGGACTATAAAGATCAATTTAAAAACTATGGAAACAAATCTCTCCGGTGTTTTTGCCGCTGGAGATATAGTCAGAGGAGCCTCTTTGGTTGTGTGGGCAATTAGAGACGGTAGAGATGCAACTATTTCAATTCAAAAATATTTAGAACACAAGCGAAGCAAAAGTGTAAAAGCAGCATAACTATGAATCTTTATAAAAAAAATTTAAAAAAACTAACTGAAGCAGGTGCATATTACCCAAGTCTTGAACACGATGCTTGTGGAGTTGGTTTTGTGGCTTCAACAGAAGGAAAAAAGTCAAGAAAAATAGTCGAATTTGGCATACAAGCATTAAAAGCTGTTTGGCATCGTGGTGCGGTAGATGCTGATGGAAAAACCGGAGACGGTGCTGGAATTCAAATTGAAATTCCAGCAGATTTTTATAAAGAAAGGATTGCATTTGCAGGTCGCAAACATCACGAAGGAACAATTTGCGTTGGTATGATTTTTCTTCCCCGTAATGATTATAGTTCGCAAGAAAATTGCAAAACTTTGATTGAAACGGAACTTTTAAGTAAAAATTATTATGTTTATAGATGGAGGCAAGTTCCAATTAATACTAGTGTCCTTGGAGTTAAAGCTGAAAACAATAGACCTGAGATTACTCAAATAATCTTTAAGTCAAACAATAAAAATTTGACGGGAGAAGAACTCGAAAAAGATTTATTTGTTGTGAGGAAAAAAATAGAAAAGCAATCCAATATATTACAACTCAAAAATTTTTATATTTGCTCTTTTAGTTCACGTTCGATTATTTACAAAGGAATGTTTTTGGCAGAGGCATTATCCGAATTTTACCCCGACTTAATGGATAAACGTTTTATTTCCAGATTTGCAATTTTTCATCAAAGGTATTCAACCAATACTTTTCCGAGCTGGGATTTAGCCCAGCCCTTTAGAACATTGGCCCACAATGGTGAAATTAATACTCTGAAAGGAAATATCAATTGGATGAAAATTCATGAACAAGATATGAGCAGTAAACTTTTTGATGATATTGAATCACTAAAACCGGTTATTACACCTGGGAATTCAGACTCAGCAGCCCTAGACAATGTATTCGAATTACTAGTTAGATCAGGAAAATCGATCCCATTAGTAAAACTTATGCTTATTCCTGATGCTTGGTCGAAAAGAAGAAAAACAGTTCCAAAAGCTCATCAACATCTATTTAATTTTTTGAATAGCACAATTGAACCTTGGGATGGACCTGCGGCTATTGCTGCAACAGACGGAAAATGGATTATTGCAGCTACAGATAGAAATGGACTTCGCCCGTTACGTTATACGATATCCAAAGATAAGCTTTTATTTGCAGGATCTGAAACTGGAATGATACCAATCCCAAACGATAAAGTAATTTTTAAAGGAAGACTCGGACCAGGACAAATTATTGCTGTTAATTTAGATCAAGGGAAAGTTTATGATAGCAAAAGTATTAAAAATCATATCTCAAAAGATTATAAAAAATACAATAAACAAATCATAGACCTTGATAAAAAAATTAGTATTTCAAACGAAAAATTTATTTATTCTGGTGATGAATTGAGACGCAGACAATATTTAGCAGGAATGAATATTGAAGACCTAGAACTAATTTTGCATCCAATGGTAGAGGAAGCAAAAGAAGCTGTGGGATCCATGGGCGACGACACACCTACTGCAGTACTGTCAGATAGATACCGACCTCTATCACACTTTTTCAGACAAAATTTTAGTCAGGTAACAAACCCACCAATTGATTCACTAAGAGAAAATGAAGTGATGAGTTTGAAAACTCGTTTTGGAAATCTTAGAAATATTCTTGATTTTGAAAATGTACCTATAGACAACATTTATGTATTGGATAGTCCAATTTTGTCTAACTCACAGTTTAAAAAATTTACAGTTTTTTTTAAAAATAACCTCAAAGTTTTAGATTGTACATTTAACGTTCAAAATAATTTAAAAGAAAGATTAGATCAATTAAGTTTTGAGGCTGAGATTGCAGTTCGAGAGGGGTGTAAACATTTAATTTTAAGTGACAAACAACTTTCTGAAAAAAAAGCAGCAGTACCAATGATACTTGCGTTTGGCGCAATAAATTCAAAGTTAGTTAATTTAGGAATAAGAGGTTTTGTTTCGATTAATGTTCAAACAGGAGAAGTGCTAGATACGCATTCTTTTGCTGTTTTATTAGGAGTTGGAGCGACAACTATTAACCCTTATTTGGCCTTTGATTCAATTTATCAAAGATATGAAAAAAAACTATTTGGGAAGTTTAGGTATGAGGAATGTATTCAACGATACATTAAATCCGTAAATAATGGTTTGTTAAAAATTATGTCTAAAATGGGTATTTCAGTTTTAAGCGCCTATAGAGGTGGATGTAATTTTGAAACTGTCGGACTAAGTAGAGCAGTTGTAGCTGAATATTTCCCAGGAATGATATCTCGAATATCGGGTATCGGTATTTTTGGAATTGAAACAAAGGTAAAAGAACTGCACAAAAAAGCTTTTCAAAAAAATGTATCAATTCTTCCAATCGGCGGCATTTACAAATACAGAAAAAACGGTGAAAATCACCAATATCAAGGCCAACTGATTCATATGCTACAACATGCGGTAGCCATTAATTCTTATGAAACTTATAAAAAATATGCTCAAGGAATTTATAATTTACCTTTAATCAATTTAAGAGATCTTTTAATTTTTAAAAGTCCAAGAAAATCAATTAACATTAATGAAGTAGAATTAGAAACCAGCTTAAGAAAAAGATTTGGAAGCGGAAGTATGTCCCATGGAGCTTTATCAGCAGAAGCTCATGAAACTTTAGCAATTGCAATGAATAGAATTGGAGCTGCTTCTTGTAGCGGAGAAGGAGGAGAAGATCCAAAAAGATTTGTTAAAATGAAAAATGGCGACAGTGCTAATTCAAGTGTTAAGCAAATCGCCTCGGCAAGATTCGGAGTAACTATTGAGTATTTAAATAATTGTAACGAAATTGAGATAAAAATTGCTCAGGGTGCTAAACCTGGAGAGGGAGGTCAGTTGCCCGGTTTTAAAGTATCAAAAGAAATTGCAAAATTAAGACTTTCGACCCCGGGAGTTACTTTAATATCACCACCCCCCCACCATGATATTTATTCTATAGAGGATTTAGCTCAGCTTATTTACGATCTTAAACAAACTAATCCCAAGGCAAGAGTGGGTGTTAAGTTGGTAGCATCAACTGGTGTTGGAACGATTGCTGCTGGCGTTGCAAAAGCAAAAGCGGACGTAATTTTAATTTCAGGGCATTCTGGGGGTACGGGCGCTAGTCCACAAACAAGCATAAAGCATGTTGGAATTCCTTGGGAGATGGGACTTACTGAAGCAAACCAAATTTTGACTTTAAATGGACTTAGGCACCAAATAACTTTAAGAACTGATGGTGGCATAAAAACCGGTAGAGACATAGTAATGGCTGCTATGATGGGGGCTGAAGAGTTTGGAATTGGCACCACTTCTCTCGTAGCAATGGGCTGCATTATGGTGCGTCAATGTCATTCTAACACTTGCCCAGTGGGGGTTTGTACTCAAGACGAAAACTTGAGAAAAAAATTTACTGGAACACCTGAGAAAGTCGTTAATTTATTTACCTTTATTGCTCAAGAGGTCAGAGAAATCCTAGCAGAGTTAGGTTTTAAAAATTTGAACGAAATTATTGGAAGAACTGACCTTTTAAGACAAGTAAGCAGAGGCACATCTAATTTAGATGATCTAGATCTCAGTCCATTATTGGTTCAGGCTGATCCAGGAAGCAATGACAGGTACTGTGCTACTAATTTAATAAATGAAGTCCCTCCAACACTAGATGAAAAAATTTATAAGGATATAAAAAATTCTATTGGCAAAAATAAAGTGGAATCAAGTTATGAAATTAAAAATGTTCACAGAGCTGTAGGAACGCGACTATCACATTACATTTTTAAAAAATTCGGCAATAAAGGTATTGAAGAAAATATAGTTGAAATTAATTTGTCAGGATCAGCAGGTCAATCACTTGGCGCTTTTGGGATAAAAGGTTTGAAGTTAAATGTTACTGGAGATGCAAACGATTACGTTGGAAAAGGACTTTCGGGGGCAACGATTGTTATTAAACCTCCCGCAGATAGCAATTTGGTTAGTAATGATAATACAATTATTGGTAATACTGTGCTTTATGGCGCTACCTCAGGAAAACTCTTTGCAGCAGGTCAATCAGGAGAAAGATTTGCAGTTAGGAATTCTGGAGCTGAAGCAGTTGTAGAGGGTTGTGATTCTAATGGATGTGAATATATGACTGGAGGTACCGTGGTCATTTTAGGCAAAGCAGGTGATAATTTTGCAGCAGGTATGACTGGTGGTATGGCGTTTGTTTATGACCCAAAACATGAATTTGAAAACTACGTTAATCCCGGTTCTGTTATTTGGCAAGTACCAGAAACTGATTATTGGAAAAGTTGTTTAAATAATTTAGTTAATCAACATTTTGAAGAAACACAATCTCACATCGCCAAAACAATACTTGAGAATTTTAACAACGAGGTGCAGAATTTTAAACAAGTTTGCCCTAAAGAAATGCTAGATAAGCTTACCAATCCTTTATTATTAAAAACCAAAGTTTCGAAAGCTGTTTAAAGAAATATGGCAAAAGAACTTAAATTATTCTGTTTTGGTTTTGGTCAGGTAGCACAGTATTTTGTAAAAAGTTTGGTATCTCAAAAATGTGAATTTGATTTTGTAACGACCACAACTTCTAAAACATCTTTTAACAAAAAAATTTTTGGTAAAAATTATAAATCTCTATTTTTTGAGGGAAATGATTATGACCCAGATATTTTAAATGAACTATCTAATTCAAATAACGTTTTAGTTTCAATACCTCCAGTTTCTGATGAAGATTTGGTGTTAAAAAACTTTACTGATGAATTTAAAAATAATAAATTTGATTGGATTACTTACCTGTCTTCGACAAGTGTCTACGGTGATAAAAATGGTGAATGGGTAGATGAAAATTCAGAGACTTTACCAACTTCAAGTAAAGGCAAAGCAAGGCTTAAATCAGAAAAATTATGGATGAACTTGTGCAAACAAAATCAAATGCCAATTAGAATTTTTCGTTTGGCAGGCATATATTCTTTAGAACACAATGTGATAAATAAACTAAAAAATAATACAGCCAGAATTATTGATAAGAAAAACCAGTTTTTTTCGAGAATTCATACAGATGATATTGCGCAAGCGTTAGTTAAATCGATTGAACGACCCAGTTCTGGTGAAGTGTATAATATTTGTGATGACTATCCGTGTTCTAATGAAGAGGTAACAGTTTATGCTGCTAATCTATTAAAAGTCCCCATTCCGCAAAAAATTAAGCTAGATACTATAGAAAATGAAATGTCTAAAAGTTTTTATAAAGATTCAAAAAGAGTTAAAAATACTAAAATGAAAGAAAACTTAAAAGTTAAATTAAAATACCCTACTTATAAAGAGGGACTAAGCAATATTTGTAGTCATCTTTCTTAATTCTGAACAGATTCTTCTCAGATCTTTTTTTCTGGAAAGACTATGATCGCCATCTTTAATTTTAATAATTTTTTTGTTTTGAGTTTTGAATAATTTAAATGTTTTTTTAGAAAATTTTAATGGAACTAACTTGTCTTTTAATCCATGAAAAAGAACTACAGGTATTTTTGCATCTATTTTTTTATTAAGGACTTTGTTTTTTCTTCCATTCATGATTAGGTTTTTTGTAATTGGATAAGGAGCGTCATAATCGTTGTCTAAGTAGTAAATTTTGTTTTTAAAGATAATTTTTTTTATTTTTCTACTGAAATTTTTCCACATTATTTCTTCCGTAAATTCTGGCGCTGAAGCAATTCCTATAAATCCTATTAATTGTCTGTTAAAACTTTTAAATAAATTGAGCACTATCCAACTTCCCATGCTTGATCCAATAAATATTAATTTTTTTTTACCTTTTATTTTTGTCTTAATTAATTGTTTAGCATCATTAGTCCATTTGGATATATTACCATCAGTAATTTTTTCTGAAGATTTGCCATGGCCAGAATATTCGAATTTTAAAAACCCTATTTTTTTTTTAGTGCAAAATTTTTGAATTGTATTTGGTTTTTCTCCTACCATATCAGACATAAACCCGTGAAAAAAAACCACAGTTATTTGACTTTTTTTATTCAAAAACAAATATTTGATTTTTCTTTTGTTCGAAGTTAAAAAATATTTGGATCTTTTGTAACTCATTTGACATACTATAATATTTCAAAATAATGAAAAAAAAAATCAAAGTTTTACAGGTTATACCTAAATTGGGCTACGGCGGAGCAGAAACGGGATGCTACGATTTAGCACATTTTCTTCCAGAACAAGGTTGCAAGTCCTTTATTGTTACAAGTGGTGGAGTATTACTTAAGTTTATCAAAAAAGAAAAAGTAAAAGTATTTAGATTACCAGTTCAATCTAAAAATCCTATTTTAATTTTATTCAATGCAATAATAATATCTTTAATAATACTTATTTATAATATAAATATTGTTCATGCAAGAAGTCGAGCTCCTGCCTGGTCTTGTTTAATAGCTACAAAAATTACATCAAGAAAATTTGTGACTACATTTCATGGCACTTATAATTTTAGTAATCGATTTAAGAAGTTTTACAATTCGGTAATGGTGAGATCTCATTTAATTATCGCGGGTTCAAATTTTATTTTTTCCCATATAAATGAAAATTATGGAGATTTTTTTTTAAATAGAAAAAGAAAACTTTTAGTAATTTTTAGAGGTATTAACGCAAACTATTTTAATCCTCAAAAAATTTCACTTTCAAAAATAGAAAAATTTTCTAAAAAAAACAGTATCGATAGAGACAAATTTATTATTTTACTTCCTGGAAGACTTTCCTTCTGGAAGGGTCAAAAAATATTTATTGAAGCACTTAAGTTACTTTCGGAACAAATTAATAACCAGCCTTTTGAAGGAATTATTATTGGTGGCGACCAAGGAAAAAGTGTTTACAAAAAACAACTTATTGCTTTAGTAGAACGATATAGATTAAAAAAAATTATCAAATTCATTGATCACTGTGATGAAATGCCTGTTGCTTACAAAATTGCAAACTTAGTTTGTTCATGTTCTTCTGAGCCAGAAGCTTTTGGACGAGTTTCCGTAGAAGCTCAATCAATGGGAATTCCAATTGTTGCGAGCGATATAGGAGGTTCAACAGAAACAATAGTTAAAGATAAGACAGGCTTTTTATTCAAAAGTGGCGATTCGAACGCATTAACAAATGCAATCATTATGGTTATGCAAAAAGATTATAATTCATTGAAATCCATCGGGTTTGAAGGTAGGAAAAATATATTAAAAAAATTTGATGTTGATAAAATGTGCCACACTACCTTTACTGAATATAAAAAATTGATAGAGTTATCTTAATCGATGCCAGATATAAAATTGCCAGATGGTAAGAAAATTCCATTTTCAAAGACTATTGATGGCTTTGAAATAGCAAAAAAGATCAGTAAGTCTCTAGCTAAAGATGCTTGTATTATAAGTGTGAATGGCAAACTTAGAGATTTAAGTTTTTCTATTGATAAAGATGTTCAGGTTAAGATAATTACCAAAAAAGACAAAGAAGGCTTAGAAGTAATTAGACATGATGCTGCGCATGTTCTAGCAATGGCAGTGCAAGAATTATTTCCAGGAACTCAAGTAACAATTGGTCCGGTTATTAAGGATGGGTTTTATTATGATTTTTCCAGAAAAGAAACCTTTACAGATGAGGACCTCAAGAAAATAGAAAATAAGATGAAAGAAATAGTTGACCGTGACGAACCAACCAAAAGAGAAGTCTGGAAAAGAAATGAAGCAATAAATCACTTCAAAAAAATTGGAGAACATTATAAAGCTGAAATAATAGAGGACATTCCAAAAAATGAAGAACTTTCTATTTATTATCATGGTAAATGGCATGATTTATGTAGAGGCCCTCACCTACCCTCAACGGGAAAAATTGGAAAAGCCTTTAAGCTTACAAAAGTATCAGGAGCATACTGGAGAGGCGATTCAAACAATGAAATGTTACAAAGAATATATGGCACGTGTTGGAGTAATAAAAAAGAACTGGATGAATATCTTTTTAGATTAGAAGAAGCGGAAAAAAGAGATCATAGGAAACTGGCTAAAGAAATGGATTTATTTCATTTTAGAGAAGAAAGTCCTGGTGCAGTTTTTTGGCACCATAAAGGTTGGACTTTATTTCAAACTCTTGTTGGTTATATGAGGTTAAAACAAAAAAGAGCAGGTTATAAAGAGATTAATACTCCAGAAATATTGGACAAAAACTTATGGGAACAATCGGGCCATTGGGAAAAATTCGGTGAAAATATGTTTACTTCTGAAACGCCTGATAAAAAAACTTTTGCAATTAAACCAATGAATTGTCCAGGGTGTTTACAAATATTTAACCAGGGACTTAAAAGTTATAGAGATCTTCCTCTTAGGCTATCAGAGTTTGGCAAAGTTCACAGATATGAACCCTCAGGTGCTTTGCATGGTTTGTTGAGAGTTAGAGCCTTCACTCAGGACGACGCTCATATTTTTTGTACTGAAGATCAAATTACCGATGAATGCTTGAGTGTAACAAATTTGATATTAGAAATTTATAAAGATCTCGGCTTTAAAAACGTCTTACTACAATATTCTGACAGGCCTCAAAAAAGAGTTGGAGATGATAAAATTTGGGATAAAGCGGAATCTGCATTGCTAAAAGCAATAAAACAATCAAAATTAAAATATGAAATTAATAAAGGCGAAGGAGCATTTTATGGACCCAAAATAGATTTTGTACTTAGGGATACTATTGGACGTGATTGGCAGTGTGGAACTTTACAAGTAGATTTAAATCTTCCTTCAAGACTTGGAGCTTCCTATGTTGCTAGCGATGGATCAAAAAAAGTTCCTGTAATGCTACATCGAGCTTTATTTGGTTCTTTAGAAAGATTTATTGGAATTTTAATTGAACATTATGCTGGAAAATTACCGTTATGGTTAGCTCCTTTACAGGTTGTTGTTCTTCCTATTGCTTCAGAATTTGATAATTATGCAAAAAAGATATTTGAACAATGTATGAAAGCAGGTATAAACACCGAAGTGGATTTAAAAAATAAAAAGATAAATTATAAAATTAGAGAACATTCACTATCTAAAGTACCTCTTTTATTAATTTGTGGTGAAAAAGAAGTTAAAGGTAAAAGCGTTACAATTAGAAAATTAGGATCAGAAAAACAAGAAACCCTTTCGCTTGATCGAGCAATTAAAAAAATATCTCAACAAAATAAATTCCCAATAAACTAAGTGGCATTCCAGAAACAAAATTATTTTCAAAGAAGAACGAAACCAAAAGGTCCTAGAACAAATGAAAGGATTCGAGCACTAGAAGTTCAAGTTATAAGTAGTGATAAAAAAAATCTAGGTACCTTTTCTATAAAGGAAGCAGTTGAAATGGCGAAACAAGAAGGGTTAGATTTAATCGAGATTTCTCCAAAAGCTAATCCTCCAGTTTGCAAAATAACGGATATTGGAAAATATAGATATGATTTACAGAAAAAAGCAAACAAGGCCAAAAAAAAACAAAAAATTGTAAATTTAAAAGAAATTAAACTTAGACCGGTTACAGATATCCATGATTATAATTTTAAACTTAAAAATGCTCAAAAATTTTTGGAAAAAGGAGATAAAGTTAAATTCACAGTAAGATTTAAGGGAAGGGAAATGCAACATACAGGTTTGGGCAAAGAACTAATGAAGCGTATAATTAGTGATACTGCAAGCCTTGGAAAGGTAGAAGTAGACCCCAAGCTTGAAGGAAGGCAGATCACTATGATAGTCCAACCCTTATAGTTTTATAATTTTATTGTAAATCAAATATAAAATTTGTATAAACTGCATTGATTTTATGCCAAAATTAAAGACTAAAAGTTCAGCAAAAAAAAGATTTAGATTAACTGCTAAGGGCAAAATAAAAATGCCCCAAGCAGGAAAAAGACATGGAATGATTAAAAGAACTAATTCACAAATAAGAAAACAAAGAGGCACAACAATTATGTCTAAGCAAGATTCAAAAATTGTTAAGTCATATATGCCTTACAGTTTGCGAGGTTAAAATGGCAAGAGTAAAAAGAGGAGTTACAAGTCACGCTCGACATAAGAAAGTCTTAAAACAAGTCAAAGGTCAATACGGTAGAAGAAAAAATACAATTCGTGTTGCAAAACAGGCTTTAGAAAAAGCAATGCAATATGCGTATAGAGATCGAAGAACAAAAAAAAGAGAATTTAGATCGTTATGGATACAGAGAATAAATGCTGGCGTAAGAGCTGAAGGTATAACCTATTCCAAGTTTATCAATGGACTAAACAAGTCCGGTATTAAGCTGGATAGGAAAGTGTTGGCTGATATTGCTTATAATAACCCGGAAGCATTTAAATCTATTGTAAAAAAAGTACAATCCTCCCTTAACTAATAAAATCCTACATAATTCTTTTTAATCCTTTATCCGCTCTAGTTTCGGGTGCCTGTTTAAAGTATTAAAGTACGGATAGCGGTTAGTTTTATTATATATTTAAAAACCTACAGAAGAATATTTTTTTAAAAATAATACTTTAGTTCGAAATAAAATGAATTGGTCAATCTACCAAACTCACTTTGTATATTTGGATTTTGCCAGTTAGCGCCATTAGGTCTGTCTCCTATATTGATCTGGCCACCCGCTATTAAATCTACATTGTCCTTTATTGATTGAACAAATGAGAAGTTGTGTTGATGAGAAGAATCAGCCCAAGCTAACTTAGCGTCGTATCGTCCTATTAGTAATGGATTAAAGTCGTAACTTAATGATACTCCACTCAGATGATCGTTTAGCGAAGTACTCACCCCATTTTTATAACGAATATTAGAGGCATCTAGATTATTAGAATCGCCTATTCCGTTAAATAGATGTTCCGCTGTAATTTGTAGACTGTTGTTGAAACGATAATTAACTCCTAAAACATTCATTAAATAATTTTTGAGTAAATTTCCTTGATACGATCCTGGCATCGAAATTTTCTCTGATCCCCATAGGTAAGTAATTTCATCGTAAAAATTTACGGAGCCTATTTCCCCATCTACCTCAATTCCAATACGGTGTCCTTCTGGTTCCCTTTTATATAACAAAGCATAGTCCGTATCTTTAACAGTCGTATAACCTCTTAATAACAAGCCTACTTCTTTCTTCAATCCCACTCGTTGGTAGGATTGAACAGCATTATTCTCTAAATAACTTCCTGATTGGGTTAGTATTTTCTGTTTATTAATAACCATATTTACACCACTAAAATTGCTGATTGCTTTATCTAATCTTAGAGCATCTATGCCAGCCTTGTATTCTTGGTTAAGATATGGTTCTCCATAGTAATCAAAAAGATTCCAAAATGTAGGTTTGCCAAAACTAACTGCAAGCCTACCAAAATGAATATCTAAATCCTGTGCTGCAAATTTAATATTAGCCCTATCAAGATAATAATAGGCCGCTTGATCGGTATCGGTTTTCTCTGTCCAATTATCATCGAGATCAACGAACAACATCGATGTATCTCTACCAGTCACACCGGTATAAACATTAGAGTAATTATAAGCTTGTACAGCGTGTAGTTCATATGAATACTTGTTATGACTATTCAATTCAATAATAATACGAGCTACTGATGAAAAATCTTGCGCTATATCTTTATCAAAATAGGGTGCAAAACTATAATTATCATAAAGTTTATAACCAGTTTGAATACTTCCGCTAACATCTATGTGAGAATCTTCCGCAATAGATCGAAAGGGAAAAAATATTAGAACAATTAATAAAATTTTAATATATTTGTATAAAAACATTAAATAGTAAAATTTATTTTTGTGTATATTTTTCTATATTTTCTGAGGACGTATGCTCATGAGAAATTTTTCCGTCTTTCAATACAATAACTCTTTTTGCAAATTTTATTACCGTAGGATCATGAGTTGAAAACAGAAAAGTTGTCTTGTTATTTTTGTTTAATTTTTTCATTAATTCCAATAGCGATTGGGCCGTTTCTGAATCAACGTTGGCTGTTATCTCGTCAGCCAATACCAATAAAGGATCAGTAACAACTGCTCGAGCGATGGCAACCCGTTGTTGTTGACCACCACTTAATTCACGAGGAAATCTATGTTCAAGACCATCTAAACCCATTTCTTGAAAAAAATGCATGACTTTTTCTTTTCGTTGAGAAATTGGTATCTCTTGTAACATTAACACATATTCTGCATTTTCATAAGCAGTCAAAACAGGAAGTAAATTATAATTTTGGAATACAAACCCTATATGATTACGACGCATGATGCTTAAAGCTTTATTTGATAAGATATTAAAATCTTTACCATTAAATTTTACTTCACCACTTGTCGCTCTATCTAGGCCGCCAATGATATTTAGTAGAGTACTTTTCCCACTGCCTGAAGGACCCATCATTGCTGAAAATTCACCTTCAAGTATTTTTAAGTTAATCTCTCGCAAGGCTTTTGTTATAATTTTTCCATGGCCGTAATTTTTTATAACATTATGTAATGACACAATTTCTCTTTTTGTATTCATATAGACCTCAACTCATCAGTAATCGAAATACGTGATATTAAATACACTGGTAAAACACTTAACAATTGAACTGCTAGAAAGAAAAAAATGCTTATTTGTAAAATCAGAGGAACGGAAAACAAAGGTGTAATGATTGTATCCATTCCAAATCCTCCTACACTCATGTCTTCTACTTTGCCTCCAACTACATCCATCATGTCATAGCCTTCCGTCCATTTTGCTACACCAACACCCAACAAAGATCCTAATGGACAAGCAATGAGTCCAAATATTATTGTTTCGATAAAAATTTGAAGTTTTATTTCTATTTGTTGTGTTCCAATTGCCAATAGAGACGCAAATTCTCTTTTGCGTTCAAGAGTAGACATTAAGATAGTACTAAACATAGTAAATAGCACAATCACAACCAGCAAAACCATAATAGATGTAATAGCAGTTCTATCCATACGAATTGTCGTTGCTACATCAGGCATTATTTGCTGCCAAGATAAAAACACTCCATTTTTTTTCGCTAGTGTTTTCTGCATTTCTCGAAGAAAGCGCTCGTGAGTATCAGGATTTTTTACAATAATGCCTAACTGTGAAACATCATTGCTACTTAAACCTGCAACCATTCTAGCAAGTTCGATATCACTTTGTACAAAATGACCATCAATCTCTTTAGATCCAGTTTTAAAAATCCCTTTGACACGAAACAATTCCTCAACCAATTCGCCTTTAATATCGCTTGTAGTAAAAACAAATTTTTTCCCAACATTGACATTGAGGTTTTCTGCTAATTTGTTCCCCACGATAACCCAGCGACCATCTCCTTCTGATAAATATTCTCCTTCGACAATAGATTCTGGTAAAAAAGAAATTGCAATTTCTTTTGATGGTTCTATTCCCATTAAAGATATTCCAACAGAACCTTTGGCTGTATGAGCTACTCCTTGCAAATTAACTATTTGTTTTGTAGATAAAACTTCAGCATTACTATTTAAAGTTTTATTAATTTTTTGAATATCACCTACCCAAAGATCATTAGAAGGTGAATTACGATAGTCGACATGTTCATATGTTACATGTCCTGACATTAAGCGCGCCACATCATCAATAAGTCCTGCATAAAATCCCCACGCAATACATACAAAAAAAGTTGGGATTCCTGTGCCAATTACAATAGAAAACAATGAAATTAATGTACGTCTTTTGTTGCGCCAAATACTGAGCCACCCAATTTTTATGATCATTAATAATTTAGATTTCATGGTTTATAATGAATAGCCTCCACGGGTTTAATACGAGCTGCAATGCTTGCTGGATATATTGATGCAACAATACTTATTAACATCATTAACACAACTGGTAGAAAAACAATCCCTACAGAAACACTTGCTCTCCAAATTGGATCCATAACCACCCCTCCAAAAGATATATTTCCACTGCCACTAACATCAAATCCATATTTTTGAAAATATAAAGCTACGCTCAATCCAACAACTACACCAATGATTGAAGCAAAAATTGTCATTAATATTGCCTCTAAGGATACCTGTTTTAAAATTCGCCAGGGTGTTGTTCCAATTGCTCTAATGATGCCAAATTCTCTCATCCGGTCATACGTTGACATGATCATTGTGTTCATTACTCCAAGGCTTGCGGCAATACCAAATATTAAACTAAACAAGGTTCGCATAAAAACAGTCATTTTTTCTGTCATCAAAGCAATAGTTGGCATCAGTTGCTGCCAAGTTTCTACATCTACGTCTGTTGTCTTGGCAGATACAAGTTTTTGTATTTCTTCGGACTCAAGCCTTCCCTTTGAATTTAGAGCAATTTCATGAATTAAATTATTGGCAGAAAATAAAATATCAAAATCTTCTCTTAAAATCATAGCAGCTCCCCTATCAATGTTATCAGCCACGTTTTTTAAGATGCCTGAGACATAAAAAAGTTCATTACCTAACGAACCATCTGCACCTTGAACAAACACTACCAATTCTGTTCCTATATCAGCTGCTATTGAGCTAGCTAATTTTTTACCTAATACAATCTTTTTTAAAGATGTATTAGTTAAAAAGTTTCCTTTATCAATATGGTTAGCAAAATCAAAATACTGAAGTTCCGACTCTGGATTAATTCCCCAAAACTGCGCGCCTGCTGATTTTGTTCCTGAAGAAATTAATCCAAACCCATAGCTTCTTTCGACTAAACCTATGTTATTTTCTTTTGCGACAGAATGTATTTCTTCTATATTTTGTAGTGATTTATATATTGAACGATCATCAAGATAGCCCTTGGCATGAACCTGCACCTCACCAATAATTAAATTCGTCGTGTTAAATTCAGCCTTTTCAATCAATCCCACGATCATAGATTGAAAAATAATTAAAATAGCAATGCATATAGCAACAGCTGAGATTGTCACATTGGTCCTTATGGGATTGCGCCATAAGTTACGCCAACTGACTTTTATTATTTTCATATCCTTTTTCCCATTCCTTATTGTTGTAACTTACGTAAAGAAAAAAAATCATCATTAATTACTAAATCAAATTGAATTTTTTTCCATTGAATAGCTGTTGATTCACCCGGTTCATCAACTGGAATCATTGTCATCTGAGTTGGTATCATCTTACCACCCATCATTTGAATATTTGTAAAATCGAGTGTACGCGAGAGCTGTAAATCTTCATCATAATAGATTATACGTAATGGAATATAATCATCACGATAAACAATAACTTCTACCTTGCCCCAAACAACCGCTGCATCCTTTTTTGGAAAACATGAAATTTCTACAATATTCTTTCCCTCTCGTTTTCCTTCGTAAGTTATAGAAAAAGTATAATCTTTAACCATACGTGATTGTTTGACCAGATCATCATTGGTAAAGTGTGATCCCATCCAAGAAGATGCCATCATGGAAGAAGGAATTTTAACAACACGCTTAACCTTGGGCATATAGTTCCAAACATTATTGTCAACTCGAAGTGTAGTAAGGCCTTTTTCTTTTTTTGGCTTGAGCACTCTAATCAAGTGCTTATCTTTTCCTTTGGACCATTGCTCTAACGTAAGAGTTCTTTGCCAATTCGTTGTTGTCACTGATAAGTTAAGAATGCCGTAACTTGCATTCGAGCGGTAAACATCATCGACGCTATTAAGAATTTTTTCAGGATTTAAATTTGATGCAAATGCAGAGGAAGCAACCAACAAACCAAGAACTAAGATCACCCAAATCTTTTTCATGAACCAATGCTACATCAGATTTCTTGGAGAGTCAGTTTGCAATAATTGTAGGATTTAAATAATAAAACACCTTTTTTTCATATCAGTTGTCGTTAATCATCATAACCATCCTCAAGTTTTTTTAATGCTTCTAGCTTTTGTTCTCGCGTCATAATCCACCAATCTTGTAATTCCTGTTTAGTTCTATAACATCCAATACAAAATTCTTCTTCTTCATCATACGTGCAAACCTGTATACATGGAGAGTCTACAGTTTTATCTACTTGTTTGTGTGTAAGTTTGTATTTTTTTTTGTCTTCAGTTGTTGCTACCATTATCCTTATAATGGCTGCTTTTTTTATTTCTCTCTAATTGTTTAGAGCTTTTATTGGTATGCTTCACGCTCATCTTTATTATCTATCGTTACTGATTTGTTATTTATCGTTACTGGTTGACCGCAATGGCACCACTGACAAGGACATATTCCAAATATATTAGAATGGTTCTGCACAGAACAGTGACAATTACAGTTACAATGTTTACATTTATTTATTTTCATTACTCGTCTGACATAGGACTATTAATAGCTTCTAATTCGTCCTGTGATTGTTCCGAAAGTTTCATTTCCCACTTTGTAATAATGTCGCTAAGCTCTTGAGATGGATAATTACGAGCAACCATACTATTACGATATGCTTTAATTTCTTTTAATAAATTTTTAATATCATTCCTTCTATAAATAAATATAGTTTCTAATGCTTTAATCCTTTGAGCACTCCATTGTTCATTTCTAATCTTGTCTGCTAGTTTTCTAAACTTTATTATTGTCATAATCAGATAATAGAATAAGACGAGTAAACAGCTATTTTAAGGCAAGTACGGTCTATGCTTCATCGTAATTTTTGATAAGATAGTGTTTATAATGGAAATATTAATAATAATTGTTTTAGCGATTGGTGGTT
>Ga0208057_1000196_pt1 | contig 21450 bp, 20 predicted proteins | sample DeeseametaMP1649_FD_184183 | JGI IMG/M metagenome (GOLD analysis project Ga0208057, IMG submission 184183) | Marine microbial communities from the Deep Pacific Ocean - MP1649 (SPAdes) | ecosystem: Environmental > Aquatic > Marine > Oceanic | place: North of Tokelau, South Pacific Ocean...
ACAACTTGGGAATTGAAATTGACAAGATAGTAGCCTTAGTATGAGAAAAAAATATTATTGGTTAATTGGCCTGTTGTTAATTGCCCTGATTACCGGAGGAAAAAATTATATACCCTTATTTAATGAACCGATTGCATTGGATTCATTCTCAGAGTATGATGTAACCATTTATCGTGATACATGGGGTGTACCCCACATCTTTGGAGAAAAAGATAAGGATACGGCATATGGTTTAGCCTACGCCCATTCAGAGGACGATTTTAAAACCATTCAAAATATTTTAATGGCTACTCGAGGGAAATTGGCGACGATATATGGTAAAGATGGCGCCGCTAATGATTATATGGTCCAGTTGCTTCGAATATGGGACGTGGTTGAAAGTGGCTACGAAATGCAATTATCTGAAGATGTTCGTGCCATTTGTGATGGATATGCCGATGGGATCAATCATTATGCAAAACGTCACCCAGAGGAAGTCCTTAAGGGGATATTTCCTGTTTCAGGAAAAGATATTGTGGCGGGATTTGTTCACCGAACACCCCTCATGTTTGGTTTAGATCGCGTTCTTGGGAAGTTGGCTTCAGAGGAAAAGCCAAAATTCGCATTTGACCGTGAGGCGATAGAATGGGGCCCATTTGACCAAACATTGTTGGGATCGAATGTTATTGCAGTTGCTCCAAGCCGTTCTGCTGACAAATATACCCGAATTGCTATTAATTCTCACCAGCCCTGGACCGGACCGGTGGCGTGGTATGAAGCTCACCTCCATAGTGAAGAAGGTTGGAATATGAATGGGGGGCTATTCCCTGGATCTCCCGTAGTGTTTGTAGGTCATAACGAAAATATTGGGTGGAGCCATACAGTGAATTCACCTGATTTAATTGATGTTTATGAGTTGGAAATACATCCAGAAGATGAAAATCAATATTTTATTCATGGGAAATGGGAAGCATTGGAAGTTCGGGAAGCAAAAATCACGGTGAAACTATGGGGCCCATTTAAATGGACATTCAAACGAGAAACACTTTGGTCCATTCATGGCCCAGTCATTCGGAATCCCCATGGAACGTATGCGGTTCGGTTTTCAGGGTTTGGAGAAGTCCGGCAGGTTGAACAATGGTTCAGAATGAATAAATCGCGAAACCTGGAAGATTTTGGAAAAGCCATGAGTATGTTGGCGCTTCCCATGTTCAATACGGGATATGCGGATAAAAACGGAAATCTATTTTATGTGTATAACGCATTGCTTCCCATTCGCGGAAATGATAACTATGATTGGCGTGGCATTGTACCGGGAAATACAGCCTATTCATTGTGGCGTGGTTATCTTGCCTTTGATGATCTACCTCAGGTGGTGAATCCACAATCAGGCTTTATCCAGAATTGCAATAGTACGCCATTTTTGGCCTCCATAGGTGGGGACAATCCGGATGGGTCATTTTATCCGCAGAATTTGGGGATTGAGATGTTCCAAACCAATCGGGCGTTGAGGGCTCACGAAACATTTGGCAAAGATAAATCCATCACCCGGGAAGAATTTTACCAATATAAATTTGATACCAAATATTCCGAAAAGTCCGTTATGGCGGTGAATTTAAAGAAGTTTTTAGCAGAAGCGTCCAGCGAAGATCCTCACATTACCAAAGCACTGGAATTACTCCAAAACTGGAATTTGGATACGGATAGTTTAAATACAGCCGCTCATTTAGCCATTAGCGCTATTCGCCCAAAATTCAATCCGACTAAATATAAATATGATTACTCACGCATTATGAAACGATTACAAAAAACAGTCAATACATTAAAGAATACATTTGGCAGAGTTGAAGTAAAATGGGGTGATATTATGCGGCTTCGAAGAGGGAATACGGATTTGCCATTAAGCGGAGGCCCGGACATTTTACGCGCTATTTATTCAAAGGAAAAAGAAGGCGTCCTAATCGGAACTGCTGGAGATTGTTATTACGAAATTGTGGAATGGGACCCAGATGGAAATGTATTTGCTCAAAGCATCCACCAGTTTGGTTCGGCCACACAAGATTCCAATTCTATTCATTATGATGACCAGGCCAAATTGTTTGCAAAGCACCAAATGAAACCTGTGTGGATGGATCTGGAAGATATTAAATTAAACTTGGAAAGTTCCTATCGCCCCGGAAAAGAAAACCCCCTTTAAGGAGAACATGATGAAACGACAATTAACCCTATTTATATTTTTATTGTCTATCGGTTGGGCGGGCCGTCCCATTACAGCGGAGGATATTGTGAATATACGCTATATCGCCCAACCTGTCATTGATCCCAGTGGCAATTATATCGCTTACGTGAAAATCATCCCTCGCGGTACCGATGAAAAACGGGGTGGCAGTTATCGCGAAATTTGGGTTACCAAATTGGATGGAACTGATCAGCGACAATATACTTTTTCTCCGGTGAATAGCTGGTCTCCTCAATGGACCCCTAAGGGGAATCTGTCATTTTTGTCCAGAAGGAAAGATCACAACCCTGGAACCCAAATTTATATTATGCCCTTCAAAGGAGGGGAAGCAAAATTGTTAACGGACCATAAAACAGGGGTGGGTTCCTACCAGTGGTCCCCTGATGGGAAATGGATTGCCTTTACTTCTCGGGATCAAAAATCTGACGATCAGAAAAAAGCGGAAAAAGAAGGGCTTGATATGATTGTGATGGATCAGCTGCATATCTATACTCGTTTGTGGGTTTATAATGTAAAAGCCGCTACCTACCAGAAAGTGTTTAAACAAGATTTGAATGTGGCCAGTTTCAAGTGGTCTTCGGATAGCAAAACAATTGTATTCCAGGCTACGGATAAAACGGGGGCTGACAGGGATTTATTGGAACGTTCTATCTATCGGGTAAAAACCCCCAGTGGACACCCAAAGAAAATATTGGAAACACCGGGGAAACTGGGTGATATGGCTATTTCACCAAACAATGAGCGCCTGGCTTTCTTAGGCGCCACCAGTTATAATGATCCTTTAGCCCAAAATATTTATGTTGTTCCAGTCAAAGGAGGAAAGGCCAGCTTATTGACGCCGGATTTTAAAGAATCATTTGTAACAGTAGACTGGGTTGATGATCAAACAATATTGGCAAAATCTTATCGCGGAACCAAAACGGTTCTTTCAACCATAGATACAAAAGGAAAAACTCCGGAAGGGATTGCCAACCAAACCGATGTGTTGTCCCCGGGTGAAATCCTGTCCTCTATTTCTTTTCACAAACCATCTGGGAAACTGGTTATTACGGCCAGTACCCATGTTCACCCCAATGAATTATATGTAGGATCTTTAGGGTCAAAGGTCATTAAAAGACTTACCCACACAAACAAAGGGTTTGATGAAATTGATTTGGCAAAACAGGAAACCATTTCATGGTTCGGACCAGATGGGCTCGAGATTGAAGGAGTACTTACCTATCCCTTGAAATACAGAAAAGGAAAGAGATACCCTCTTGTTTTACAGATCCATGGTGGCCCTGAAGGCACCAGTCTGGATGGGTGGAATACCCGGGCCACTTACCCGGTTCAGCTTTTAGCAGCGGAAGGATTTGTTGTTTTAGAACCAAATTATCGGGGTAGCGGTGGTAAAGGTGTTGCCTTTTCAAAAGCGGATCATGACGATTTGGGCGGGATGGAGTTTGAAGATGTACTCTCAGGAATTGATTACCTTGTTGCGGAAGGAATTGTGGATAATAATAAAGTAGGAACCGGTGGCTGGTCCTATGGTGGGTATTTTTCCGCCTGGGCAGCAACCAAACATACAGATCGCTTTAAAGCATCAATGGTGGCTGCGGGACTTACAAACATGATTAGTTTTACTGGCACCACGGATATCCCTTATGAAATGTCCGTTGTTCATTGGAATCAGTGGTGGTTTGATAACCCAGAACTCCATTGGGAAAGATCACCCATTTCACATATCAATATCGCCCATACACCGACCTTAATTATCCACGGACTGAAGGATGATCGTGTACATCCTGAACAAAGTATGGAATTGTGGCAGGCATTAAGAATTAAAGGAGTAGATACAGAATTGGTACTCTACCCCCGTGAGCCCCATGGGTTGATTGAACGGGCTCATAAGCTGGATTATATGGATCGTCTTGTGGGTTGGTATAAGAAATACGTGAAGTAAGCTTAGGATAAAAAATGAAATTAATAATTACGATTCTATTTTCAATTCAATTCATGTCAGCGGATGAAGTGCTGCCGATTGAAATACCTTTAAAAGGCGAAGCGGCAGAACGAAACTTGGAAATGTCTGGCTTGGCATGGTATGGGGACAATTTAATTTTGATGCCCCAATATGTTAATAAAGAAGCACCGGGATTTTATTTTCTTAAGAAAGACCAAATCAATAATTGGCTGGAAAGTGATCGTGTTGATGCACTGATACCTGAAAAAATAGACTTAATTTTTCCCAACTTCGATGATGCGATTGGGGGATTCCAAGGGTTTGAAGCGGTTTGCTTCAGCGGAAATAACGCATATCTGGTGATGGAGTCGAAACATGATGGTGTCATGCATAGCTTTCTCGTTTCGGGTAAAATGGATTTCAAGCAGAAAAGATTAACTATTAATTCTGAAAAATTGGAACCCATAAAATTACCTGTAAATATTAAAAATATGGGCTATGAAAGCATTCTTAAATATAAATACCGACTCATGATTTTATTTGAAGCCAATGGCGCCAATGTTAATGCTGACCCAAATGCAGAATTGTACACGACTTCTCTAAAACATAAAGCCTCCGTATCTTTCCCAAATGTAGAATATAGAATTACGGATGTAACAGATATAGATAGTCATGGCCGCTTCTGGGCATTAAATTATTTTTGGCCGGGAGAAAAGAAAAGACTACTCCCAGCAGAAGACACCATTTTAGATGTTTTTGAGGAAGGGTTAACGCATCAGCAATATGATCATGTGGAACGGCTAGTAGAATTCAAAATTAACTCAAAAGAAATTGTCCGAACAAACACAGCGCCGATTCAACTTGTAATGGAAGAAAAATCCCGTAATTGGGAGGGCTTAGTTCGGCTGGATAAAAAAGGATTTCTCATGATTACAGATGAACATCCTCGAACTATTTTGTCTTTTATACCTTTCCCTAAAAATTAAAAATTCAAAAACCGGATTCCCACAGTAAGAAATAACCCAGATGGATTGATGGTAGGCGATGGCCCCATTTTGGAATCCCATATTGCTGGCTCTGTATCCACATTATCTCCCTCACCTTCTGTATAACCCCATCCGCCTGTAATGGAACCCACGGCATATTCAATGCCCAAGATCCAATCCCTGTGAGGAGATGTCATAAAGGTTGTTTCAGCGCCAATTTTAGGTACTCCATAAAAAGCAGATGCAGAATGATTATCGTCATCCTGTCTGAAAACCGCGTTGGCATGAAGGTTAATTGTGCCTCCAAGCGTAAAGGAAGGTGTATGAATAATATTAGTGGTTAGACCAAAAGGTACGCCTAAAATAAAATCGTGATTGTTTCTGCTGTCTTGGGCAGATCCGATTTGAACCCCAATTTTGAAATTAGTTTTATTAAAGGGGTTAAAGTTAATTCCGCCTCCAATATTAAAGTCATTTTGATCAGCACCCAAAGAGCCGGTTAAATAGAAGGCTGGTATAAAATGCGTCTTTTCTGTTGCCTTATATTCTTTTTTGATTTTTCCCCAGCGCCGGACTATTTGGCTGCGATTTGCATCCCCACTCAATTCCATTACTCGGACAAGCGCCACCGATCTGCCAGGGACATCGATTTCATGATTATCGAATATTTTCGTCTCATCCAATGAAGAAATTTCAAAGATGGTTCCCTTTTTAACACCCATTTCTTTGCCTAAGAGCAGCATGACTTCTTTTCGATCAAAACCGATTACCTGACTGGTTAGCTTATACATTTGGCGCAATTTCAAGGATAATTTTCGCCGGGCTTGGCGCAAAGTTGTTTTTAAGGATTTTCCACGGCCGCCACCGGTATGTTCGGCACTGATATAATGAGAGTTCAGCGTTTGCCCCGTTTCCACATCAATCGTTTTAATAGAAAAAGTCAGAACAGTTTGAATATTATCAGCATGAGGCTCTTCTTTCTCCTTTTTCGACGAAGCATCGACAATGGCCACAATTACGTCAAAAAAATTAGTTTCTTCTTCTTTTTTATCAGGTTTGGGTATACCGTGTTGGTCAAATTGAATCAGTTTAATAAGCATCGCTTCTTTCGCCCCAGCGATTTGTCCAAATTTTATAATAGACGAATCATTAATTACACCAGCCATATACAATGCTTGTTCTTCAAATATTTTCTTCAAATCTTGCCGGTTAAACACATTATACCTTCCCAATTGGGTTGCCTCAGCGGCGACAATTTCTACCAGCTGATATTGAATGGATGATTCATCATCCCCCCTTTCTGAAGGCAGAATGATGAGTCTTTGCTTTTTGTTGGTAATTTCCGGTTGGATTTTTTGCGATTGCCCAAAACTCAAAAATATGCAAATGATAAATACATATTTATATAATAATTTCACTATTTTAAAAAGTCCATTTCAAATTTCCCCGCCAATCCAAAGCAACGGAAAAAGATGATATATTTGTCTGGCTTTGGCCTAAATAATCTTCCAATTCATAGTTCATATTTATGGATACCCCATTTTTAATGGGAAAAATTAATTCAAAAAGATATTGGTTACGTGTGAGATTGCTCACATTGATTTCACTGATTTGCTGAAAATGTTCTACTTCTAATTTGGTTGAAAACCTGGAAGCATTATGATCCCAAAAAATGCCGGTCTTTAGGTAAGATGTTTTTCTTTCTTCATTGAGGTAGTCAGACATATCAAATGCATGGCCGATTTCCATATTCACAAGACCCTGTTCATATTCTTTTAAAAATAGACCAAACCCCTGATTGAAGTGGTATTGGAGTTTTACGCCAGCCCGTGTATTTTTCCGATAAGAGGTGACTGTATAGCGGTAAAAACGTGGAGCAGAAACATATTTATCGCTGGATTTATACCGAATATAAATAAATGATTCTTTTTGCAAACCATAGGCGAAAATCCTTAGATCTCGAAATGTATTATCTGTTCGCCGGTTTAACCGATAGTATCCAAATCCACCATTTATTTCTTCTGCACTTGCACCCCCTATGCGGGCGTACTGTTTCCAATTAAGAGAATCCGTTTGAGAACTGACAGTTGCGAGCCCGATAAAAAAAAGGACAACAATTCGGTTCATTGCTTTATTTTTTTACCGCTTTCCATCATGAGAACAGCGGCAAGGAAAAAACCAACGGTCATGATGAGTGCAACGATAAAACTCGTCATGGGTGGTGAATCAGATACACCCAAAATGGTGAAACGAAGTCCATTAATCATATAATAAATGGGGTTATAAAAACTGGCTGCCTGTGCCCAGTCGGGGAGCATTTTAATTGAATAAAAAATACCGCCGAGAAAGCTGAGAGGTGTGAGTAAAAAGTTTTGAAGTGTAGCGAGCTGATCCCATGTATCAGCCAATTGTCCTAATAAAAAGCCAATGCTAGAAAAAGCCACAGAAACCAGAATAATAAATCCCACCGTTGCGAAAGGCTGTATCACAGAAATACCACCCAAAGTAATTCCCACCAATAAAATTAAAAGACCATTCACCGTCCCCCTAATTGTTCCACCAATGATATATGCCATAGAAATTTCAAAACTTGACAAGGGAGCTTGAAGGAGATCTGGCAGTTGTCCTAACAATTTCATCTGGAGCATGGATGAAGATGTATTAGACGACGCATTGGTTAGGGTATTCATCATAATTAGGCCTGGTATAATAAACATGGTATAGGGAATGCCATCAATGGTAGATATGCGTCTTTCCAAGGTAAACCCGAATATCAATATATATAAAATGGAGGAAATGAATCCCGGAATAATTGTTTGCCGGTAAACAGCAAAAAAACGACCCACTTCTCGGGATGTGAGTGTCCAAAGTCCAACCCAATTCATTCGTTAATTCCTTTCCCAGTGAGGCTTAAAAAAACATCCTCCAAAGAAGATTTGGTTGTTTCAACTCGCTGAACATGGCATCCTTGTCTGGTGAGTGCATTAATGATTTCGGGAAGGGCTTCTTCCGGATCTTGCGTCGTGAAATGGAGTCTTCCATCATCCTGAGTATAGGTAAAATCTTTCAAGCAGGATTCAAGTTCTTCTCCGGGGTCAGACACATTGATTGTGATACCGGCCTTGCCAAGCTGGCTGGTAAGTTCTTTCGGGGTTCCCTCTTTAATGACTCGTCCCTTATCGATAATGGCCACTTTATCACATAGCATTTCAGCTTCTTCAATATAGTGGGTTGTGAGAAGAATAGTCTTTCCCTTTTTATGAAGGTTGCGAAAATAATCCCAGAGTTCGTGGCGGAGTTCAACATCTACACCAGCCGTAGGTTCATCAAGAATAATGATATTTGGATCATGGACCAATGCTTTGGCAATTTGAAACCGACGCTTCATTCCGCCGGAAAGTTGCCGAAGACGGGCTTTTCGTTTTTCTACTAATCCTAATCTGTTTAATAGCTCTTCAATGCGGTCTTTTGCTTTAGCTCTAGGTATTCCATAATACCCGGCCTGAAAATAAAGGAGTCTATCTAGTGGAAAGAACCAATCTTGAGTAAATTCTTGTGCAGAGATACCCACCTGAGATCGTGTAAATCGATAATCAGAAACGGTATCTCTTCCAAAGACTTCTATTTCCCCTTCATTTTTTCTAACGAGTCCAGTAAGAATATTTATGGTGGTTGTTTTACCGGCGCCGTTTGGCCCGAGCAATCCAAAAAATTCTCCATCCCCGATGGTGAGATCCACACCTCTTAGGGCGACGGTGTCCTCGTAACTTTTTTTAAGATTTCGTATGGAAATGGCAGGTGTCATTATTTCTCCACATCGAATCCAATATGGATATCAAAGGGGAATGGAAAATCAAATCCTTCTACACCGGGGAAGTGAACGACAGAAGCAATAAATCCCCAGGGAATTAACATGGTGGCTGTTACTTCTTTTTCGCCGGCGGGTTTTCCCTTTTTGAACAAGGGGACTTGAAAGGAGGGATGCTCCACCCATAATCCGTATTCATCATAACCCATCACTTTTACATAAATTTTATTTTTCTCGATTCCCAATTCTTTTAGCGGGTCATGTCCGTCTAGGACGAGTAAAACCACATCATTCAAAATTTCATCTATTTTCATGGGAGGTTTATCCATTTTCAGCTCCTTTAGTTTTCGCCAACAATTTTATACACACCACCATTGTAATCAATAATATATAATTCACCATCTGCATCTTCTCCAAAGGAAGAAATATAGTTGGTGAACTCTCCGTCGGCGATATTGATTTCCTCCGTTCGGTTTTGGAATTCAACTGCTTTGCCGTTTTTTACTTTAAACGTCCAAATATTCCCGGAGCAGTAATCCCCAAAAAAGTACGTTCCTTTTAATCCTTTAATTTTTTCCCCTCGGTAAACATATCCCCCGGTTACAGAACATCCATCAACATCGGGCTGGTCCATTCCTGTTAAGGTTCGCATATAATTGGCATCGTTTGGGTATTCAAGGATCGGAATCGTCAAACCGTTTTTGGGACAATTCTCTTCAGGATCATAGCAATGATTGGCTTCCATGATCCGCCAACCATAGTTGATACCACCCTTGCTGCTCCCCGGTTCATAATTAATTTCCTCCCATTTATTTTGGCCCACATCTCCAATATATAAATCGCCATTTTCCCGGTCAAATGAAAAGCGCCAGGGATTCCGCAATCCCCAAGCCCAGATTTCTCCCCGCTTGTTTTCTTGTCCGTAATAGGGGTTTGTTTCAGGGATGCCATAGGGAATTTGATTTACGTCAATTCGGATCAGTTTCCCAAAAAGGGTATTTAAATCTTGCCCGGCCTTGAATGGGTCTCCAGCCTTTCCCCCGTCGCCCACGGAAATATATAAGTACCCATCAGGTCCAAAATCCATGTGGCCGCCATTATGATTTGAGAAAGGTTGTTTCAGGTCAAACAAAATACGTTCAGACGTATGATCAGCTCTTTGCTTATTTTTTATAATGAATTCTGACACTACTGTATAACCGTCATTGTTCATATAATTCACATAAAATTTTCTATTTTTTCTATGATTTGGATGGAATGCAAATCCCAGCAATCCCCGTTCGTCTCCTGGGCGATTTGGATTCACCACGCGTTTTCCGATATCCAAGAATGGCGTTTTAAGTTTTTCTCCATTCTGAATAATCATAATTTTCCCAGCTTGTTCAACCACATAAAGTAGTGTTGCATCGTTGGGATGTGATGCGACATAAAGGGGTTTTTTAAAACCGTCGGCAATTTCAATAGATGAAAGTGCTGACGTTTGGCTAAATAATAGAATGGGAAGAATGAATATGAATTGTTTTAACATATGGGAAATTAACAAAAGATTATCAAAGTCTTCTGACTTTGATTTGGGGGTAGGAGATCCCAAAAAATCTTTGTTTTGTCTCTTAATTATTTGTTGTTGATTTATTATAAAGGAATTGAAATTTTTAGAAGAGGTGTTCTTGTTGGTTTGTTTTGATTGGTTTCAAATATGGAATGAATATATCTCCCCGTTATCCAACCCAATACCCATCCAGCAAGTACGTCAGAGACATAATGGTTTCCCACATAAACTTGGCTGTAACCACTCAAAAGTGTATAACCAATCATGATAGAGGTATTTTTTGGAGAAGAAAGCGCCAATGACGTTGCCCATGCAGCCGTTGTGGCCGCATGACCGGAAGGAAAAGAAGGTGTAAATCGTGTATTCCAAAGTCTGGGATTATATTGTCTTTCTGGACGGCTTCGTTTAAAAGCATATTTAGAAATAATAATGGGTAGTTGAACAATCATAGCAGTTGCCAAGTGTGGTCTCAGTTTGTCGTGACCAATCTGATCAAACCCGGAAAATCCGAATTCAATGAAGGGAGTAGCCAGGGCGAAGCTTTCCATGGCAAAATCCATCGGTGGGGAATTATTTTTCCCTTCAAGAAAAGATGACAGAGATTGATCTGTTTGTGTCATTTTATTTTGAGTGAAGGAAATAGAACTATATAAAAGAAATATGGTAAGGATTTTCATTTTAGCCTATCAAGGAATTCTGCTTCAGATAAAACAGGGATATCCAATTCAGTTGCTTTTTTTAACTTAGATCCGGCGCCTGGCCCTGCCACAACAAAATCAGTATTTTTACTAACCGATCCGCTGACTTTTCCCCCATGTGCTTCAGTCATTTCTTTTGCTTCATTCCGGCTGAATTGGGTTAAGGCACCTGTAAAAACAAATGTTTTTCCTTGAAGCAACAGGCTTTTGGGTTTTTCAACTTTTTTTAATCGAATGCCTAAAGATAAGCAGGATTCTATTACATTCGTATTGGTGCAGTTAGATAAAAATGTCGTAATAGTTTCTGCCACGATGGGACCCACTTCATCAATGGCTTCCAGTTCTTCTTCAGCAGCTTTCATAAATTTTTCTATGTCACCCACAAAAGCTTTTTCAAGGACCTTAGATAAATGTGCTCCCACATTTCGAATGCCAAGCGCATAGACAAATCGTGCAAAAGTAGTTTGTTTTGAATCTTGAATAGCTGTTAAAATATTAAGTGCAGATTTTTCTGCCATACGATCTAGGTTGACCAAATCATCAAAATTGAGTTTAAATATATCATCCACAGTCAGAATCAATTTTTTATCAACCAGTTGATCTACCAGCTTTTCACCAAAACCATCAATATCTAATGCCCCTTTGGATACAAAATGTTCTATGCGGCCTTTTACCTGGGCAGGGCAGGAGAGGTTTTGACATCGGGTTACCACTTCTCCTTCTGGCCGGGACACCTCTTGCCCACAAGAAGGACATTCTGTTGGAAGTTGATACGTTTTTGTTTCTGGAGGGCGTTTGGCAGGGATGACTTTCACCACCTCTGGTATTACATCTCCCGCCCGCTGGATTAATACCGTATCGCCAACTCGGACATCTTTTCGATCAATTTCATCCTGATTGTGCAAGGTTGCATTGGTCACAACCACACCACCAACATTGACAGGCTCAAGACGGGCAACCGGCGTTACAGCACCGGTCCGGCCCACGGATGGAATAATATTCTGAACCAGGGTAGTGGCTTGCTGAGCTTTGAATTTACCTGCGATTGCCCATCGCGGGGATCGGCTGCGGATACCCAATGCGTTTCGTTGATTGATTACATTTACTTTAAATACGGTGCCGTCAATTCCATAGGGTAATGAATCTCGTTTGGCTTCCAGGTTACGATGAAACGCAACCATCGTCTCAGCATTGTTTACCTTTTGTATTTCTGGGTTTACCGGGAATCCCCATTCTTTTAATGTGGACAAAAAATCCTCGTGTGTATCAAAAGAAATACCATCAATTCTTCCTGCTTCATAACAATAAATAGATAAAGGTCTTGTTGCCGTAATTTTTGAATCGAGTTGACGAAGACTTCCCGCAGCAGCATTTCTTGGATTGGCAAAGGGGGAGAGCTCCTCTTTTTCTTGATTCCGATTCAGCTTCTTGAATCCATCCTTGGTAATAAAGACTTCTCCTCGCACTTCTAACAAAGGTGGGGTTTTTTGCCCGTTTTTTCGTAAAGACAGGGGAATCGCCGTGATTGTTTTTAAGTTTTGGGTAATATCCTCACCCGTGATTCCGTCTCCCCGAGTGGATCCATTTACGAAAAATCCATTTTCATACACCAGTTCAACCGCAAGCCCGTCCAATTTTGGTTCCGCCATATATTCAAGATCTTTTTCTGTATCCAGGCCTTTTTTGACCCGGGTGTCAAAGGCAGCCAATTCATCCTCATTCATGGCGTTTGCCAGAGACAGCATGGGCATGCGATGTGTCCAGGAACCAAAAGAAGATAATGGTTCTGCTCCCACACGGCGTGTGGGAGAATCTTCTGTAATTAAATTAGGATTATCAGTCTCAAGCTTTTGCAATTCTCTGAAAAGCTGATCATATTCACTATCAGAAATGAGAGGATCGTCCAATACATAATAGCGGTAGTTATGATCATTGAGCTGATCCCGAAGGTCTTGGATTTGATTGTCAGTTATAGACAAAACTAATTTCTAAAGGAAGCGCGTTGTTTATAATATTCCCTTGGGTCCCATAGATATTTTGTAACGGATAATAACTGACCAACACTATCCACTGGCGTTCCATATAGTTCCCCATTCGTCAGACTTATTGTAAAAAAATAGGTAATTTTATTTGCTGGATATTTTCGAGGGTCATAGCGATAAGAGAATCTTTTTTTATGAGGATCAAATGGAATTTCCTGATATCTTGGTACCGTATCTGTTTTATAAAAAAGAGAAATGGATTGGACACTGTCCCGGGGAAAATCTGAAAATACTTCCAAAACAAAAGTCCTTGAATTAAATAAAACCCGCTGGGGATGATGGAATAATTTTGGCGTGAAGGAAAATATTCGATCTGAAATTTTCATGGGCGTTTTTAAGGAATCGGTCGAACAGAAGATTAGACCAGTACACAGGATTAATTGAATCATTTTGTCATATACTGGTCAACAAATTCCGGAACGCTAAAACGGTTTTTTGCATCCATCTCGAATGTGTTATGAACATAGTCGGGGCTGGCATCTACATGGTAATTTTGAGTTAGTTCATCTTTTCGGGAAACAACTTCTTGTAAAGCATCAATAAGGGCATCCACATCATTAGATGTATTGTATATCCCAAAAGAAGCTCGAACCATTCCTGCGATGAGTTTATAATCGTTTTCCAATTCTTCATCTGTCATGGATTCGGATGCCACCAGCATATCATCCAGAATCATTTCTTTCACATATGGATGGGCACAAAAACACTCGTTACGAACAGCAATATTGAAATAATCATTCAAAATAGCCGCGGTCAAACCATGGTGCATCCCTTTAATATTAAAAGATATTGATCCGGCCCGCGGGCAAATATTGCAATCGGTTTCTCCATAAATTACAATGTCGGGAATGTGTTTCATTCGTTCCAATGCATCCTCAATGAGGATAGTTTCTTCTTCCAAAATATAATCCATCCCAATTCTTTCTAATACCTCTAAAGCAGTGGCAAGAGCGATGGCACCGGGGATATTGGGCGTTCCAGCCTCTTCACGATCAGGGAAATAATCTTTCACAATATAGCGGTCTACAAATACATCGTCCACCATACCGCCGCCCACTTCTTCCGGTTCGATTGCTTTTAAAATATCCTTGCGACATACCACAACCCCAGGGGATCCAGGGACATAAGTCTTATGGCCGGAAAAAACAAATGCATCTATATTACAATCCGGATCATCATGACCAGATAACTGGATGGGGAGATGGGCCGCCATTTGGGCACCGTCAATCAAAATGAGTGCACCATATTTATGAGCCAGTTTTGCAATATCGTTCACGGGGTTAATAATACCGGTGACATTACTCACACCTGTAACGGCCACATAATTGATCCGATCCTGGTATTCCTGCAATTTATTTTCCAACGCTTCCAAATTCATACAGCCCGGCTGGTTTCCTGTGTTGCTGTCCAGTGGAATATGAATAACCTCACCTGCATGTTTTCTGTGGGGGAGATCGTTGGAGTGATGTTCCATAAGAGAAACAAAAGCCACATCTTTTTCCGGACGAAAGTCACGAAATACGCGCGCAATTCGATTGAGGCCCGCCGTGGCGCCGCTACCTGTAAAAAAACAGGTGTAAGTTTCAGGGTCAGCCTTTAAAAAAGAGAGGATTCGCTCATGGGCCCAGCCATAGACTTGCGTAGATATTTTTGCTGAAAAATGCAATGTGCTATGGGAATTGGCATAATGATCTAAAAACGATTCCAGTATATCATGGGCCGCACCCATCATAAGGGTAGAAGCAGTAGAATCTAAATAAATCCGTTTTGTTTTTCTTCCGTCGGCCAAGGTGTAGACCGTATCCAGCCCAATAAAATTAGATTGAACTTTTTTGAGTAATTCCGGGGATGCGGTTTGAGTAGTCATTGGGGGATATTCAATCAGGAAGTTGTTTCAAATTTAATACACTTTTTATACCAATGATCATAAGTGATCTGTTTGCGGATCATATAATCGGCAGTACAGCGCGCATTGGCTTCACAAACATCCGGCGTCTGTCCACGTACATCATAATGCATGACTACCACATATTTTTTGAATGGTTTCTTCGCATATTGCCCCATGTTTGCCAATGCAGATACGGCAAAACTTAAATCTTCACTGGAACGGTTTCGATCTGCCTTAATTTCAACATGGTAAATCCGCTGACCATTATCCGTATAAATTTTAAGCCCAACCAATTTGGGTGCCGAGTGATTTCGAGAAAAATATTGGGGTGTCATTGCTGCAATTTGTTTATCGGTGAATTTAGGCTTTGCAACCATAAAAGATGTGAACAATAATAAAATAGTGATGAGTTGTTTCATGAAGTTTTCCTTTTTATGAATGTGAAAATTAAGCCTATCAATAGGATCAATGCACCTGCGACAATGGCCATTTGAATCTTTTTAGGATGGTAAACGATGGATGCAGCTTCTATAATATAGTCATCATTTAGAAAATGCTCATAATTAAACGCCCACCATAACGTATCATTTGAAATTGAATCGGCATTGGTGTGGGTAATTTCCCCGGGAAGAATCCCGGAAAATTTGAATGTGTCATCATGGAGATTGACTGTGATATTGGCTTCATTAATATAGGGTATCATGGCATCCATACATGCTTCCGTAAAGTTTTGTGGCAGGTCCGTTAAAAAGGGTCGAAAATTTGTTTCGATCAATTGTTTTGGTAAAACGAATGTTTCTTCCTTTTTGTCATGACTGTCATCCATGATGCCAAACAACTTGCCCTCTTCTTCTGCCTTGTAAAATACACCGCGGAAATGATTCAGAATGCGCTCTTTCATTAAATCTGACACTGCCATTTTACCCTGAATGTCTTCGATCCCTGCTTTCAGGCAATACATGATAATTTCGGTTTCTACAATTTTTCCAGTGGAGTCGTTTCCTGTATCCTGCATTTTGATGGCCATAAGCGGATATTTTTGATGCACATGGCGGCCCTTAAAAATCTGACGAAGGACATATTCGGTAGAAAATAACCGATCCTTTTTTTGAACCGTGATGGGATGCCGCAGGGGTGCCGGATCATTTATGTTTGTATGAAATAACGTATTGCCTGCTAAAACAGCCTCAGAAATAATGATATGGACTGTTTCATCGCTGTCCTCTTTCCCTTTTTGAATTATTTCTGCCGCCCAGGGGTTGGACATAGGGATGGGGAAGTCTTGATTAAAGATATCTTCTTTGTCACCTTCAGTCCGGAATTTCATATGGTATTTCCCATCAGGAAATACGCGAACAGTGATAAGCGTTTCCACACATTGCATGGACATGAACGCAATTAGAAATAAGGTGGTTATTTTGATCTTTCCCATAAGCCTTAATTTACGAGAGATGGCGTGGGTGAAAAAACAAAAAGGGCCACAATTGTGGCCCTTTTATATAGGTAGGTCAATCGTTTTTTAGAATGTCATTCTTAGGGAAGTCTGGAGTTCCCGGATAATGAGCAGTGCATCGGCCCCGGTCACATCTCCCGCTGGATTGAACTTTCGTGTCATCATATCGACCTGCATAATGCCCCGTTCCGTACATAGGGCCATGGCGTTATAAGCGAAATGACTGCTGGGAACGTCACTAAATCGACTTTGGGCTTCACCAAAATATTGTGTTTCTATACTTTCATCTCGCGTGGCAACCACAAGCAGTCGCTGTACAGCCAAGGCATAGAGGGCGCGATTGATGGTGTCATCAGGGTAAAAATTACCGTCTGGTTCTATATCCATAATACCGTAGCGAATCATATCTTTGATCCAAGTTTCAGCCCAGTGGTTTATGGCATCATTTGGAACCGTAACGTTGGCTGTTTGTGTCGCTTGCCCCGGTGTTTGAAAGCCGGTATTTTGCACGGGCATTCGATCAAATAAAACGCCAATTTTCAATTCTTCAGCAAAGAGGACTGCCAAGTCAGCGCGATTAATTTTTTCTTTTAACGCCATTTTTTTACCGGCGGGTGTTCCGGGCATGGCACGAACAATTTTTTGAGCTAATTTCCATTTGGCATCTGCTTTGCCAGCATAATCACCCCGTTTATTAACCACTTTACGAAAATAGTCTTCTGCTTCGTCAAATTGGTAATTATAAAGATGGGCGACACCGGACCAATACATGGCGCCTTCATGCGCTTCATCCCGTTTAAGCGCTTTTTTCAAATGCGAACTGGCACGCTTAAACCACTTTTTTTCTGAATCACGCATGGTGATCCAAATCTGACCACTCAGGGCAAGTGCTTCCGGGTCCTTAGAACCGCGACTGGCGCATTTAGATGCATAATCTTTTGCCTGGCCATTTTGCTCTAAATAGGCATGGGCCAACCCAAGTCCGCCATATCCCAGGGCAAACTTTTTATCCAGATCAACGGACCGTTGGAAGGATTTGATTGCCTGTTGATAATCAGCATTGTCGATGGCGCGCATCCCAGCTTTAAAATGATATTCAGGTGTATCTACGTCACTTTCGGGGGCCGTTGCGCAGGCCACCAAAAGCAACAGAGTAAAAATAGGTATTAATGATCGATGTTTTCTAAGCATTGTGATCTCCTCAAATAGATTATACACCGCGAATATAACTGTAATCAACCATAAATGAAAATAGACGGAATGGGGTGATTTGATCTAAATCACATTATTTCTATTTTTTTATTATATAATTGGTTTATGGCGTCGAATTGGATAATTTTCGGCGTAACTGTATGTAAACAATGATTGAATGAATATGATAAAAAACTTATATAAAATAATGATTATCTTATGCTTGGTCGGTTTTGCAGCACTGCAAGGTCAGGTTCTTACGGCCACTGGAACCGGTTATGGCCTCACCAAGGATGCAGCCACCGAGCAAGCCAAACGGGATGCGGTTGAACAGGGTCTCGGCGCCTATATGACCTCCACCACTACGGTAACAGCCACCTCTATAGAGGATAATATTTACTCCAAAGCTCAGGGATTTGTTAAGTCCTTTAAAGTGACGAAAGAAAGCAAAGGGCCCGATGGTAACTGGGAAATCACTATCGAAGCAGAAGTGACGGATATGATTGATCAAGTCATGGCAGATGAAGCAGCCCTTCAGACATTACTCAACGCCATGAACCGTCCCAGGATTATTTTTATGGTTCGGGAACAAAACTTGATTGATAACACGCCCACCGATTTTGCTGAAACCAAACTGTTAGCCATGTTTTATGAAAAAGGATTTGATGTGGTAGATCGGCAAATGGTTCAAGCTTTGAAGGGTGATGCAGATTATGGCCAAGCTTTAGCGGGGAACGTATCCGCGGCTGCCAAGATCGCAAGCCAGCTTGGGGCTGAGATTATTGTTATTGGTACAGCCAAAATTTCTTCCGGAGGTAAAATCTATAATATGACTTCTGGTCAGGCCGATATCAATGCAAAAATTATTCGGGTAGACACGGGTGAAATCTTAGCGGTTGTACCTCAGGCACGGGGAAAGAAACCCCATATATCCCCATCCACGGCCGGCGTGAATGCCGCCAATCAGGCCGCGGAGGCATTGGGGAAAAATATCATTTCCCAATTGATCATCAAATGGAGTACACAGCAGTCAAATTTCACCAAAATATATATTGTGCTTAAAGGGGCAGATTTTATGTCTTACATGACATTTGAGTCATTCTTAAAAGCCCAGACGGTTTCAGGAATTCGGAATGCGTACGCGAAAAGTTTGAATGATGGCGTGGCGGAATATGAAGTGGAATTTGAAGGCAAATCTCAAGCCTTAGCCATGGGGTTGGCCCAAACCAGTCCCGATGGGTTGAATTTTAAGGTGACCGGATTGACCGGGAATCGAATTACAGCAGAAATTGTACAATAATTGAGGTATTCTATGAAAAGATTATTCGGAATATGCACCCTATTAATTGGTATGGCCTTTTCTCAGGGTGTGGTGACCCAATTGGACAAAGGTAGCATCAATTATTCAGATCAATCCATTTCGGCGATAGGGATTGGATTTATCCCAGTAAATGTGATCAATGCAGGGCAAGCCCGCCGCTTGGCTTTACGGATTGCCAAACAGGATGCGCTTCGCCAGCTAATTGAAATTGTAAATGGGGTAACACTCACCAGTGAAACCACCATGAGCGGAGCCATGGTTGATGATGTGATTAACACGAAGGTCCGCGGATTTATTCGTGGTGCCCGTCAGATGGGAGGTCCAAAGTATTTAAGCGATACATCTGTAGAAGTAGAATATTCTGTTCCCATGAGTGGTATTTCAGATATTATGCTTCCACCACTTACAGTTGCGGTGGCACAGCCCGGTGCTCCGACGGAGGCGGCAACGGCACCAACAACGGGCGGTATTACCGGTGTGATCATTGATGCCCGCGGACTCAAAGCACGCCCTGCCATGGCACCCAGAATTTTAGATCAAAATGGCAATGCAATCTATGGCCCTGGTAAATACAGTAGAGAATATGCAGTAACCAATGGGGTAGTGGGATATTCTAAAACATTAGAAGCGGCTCAAAATGACGACAGGGTCAAAGGGAATCCGCTGGTGGTAAAGGGGGTCTCAACTGCGGGTAAAAACAGAACCGATGTGGTAATCAGCAATGCAGATGTTTCAAAAATTGATTCGGCGAATCGCAGTTACAATGTACTGAAAGATTGCAGAGTGTTAATTCTCCTGGATTAAAGTAATTTTATTAATTAAGATAGTAAAATAAGGATGCGGAATAATATGAGATTAAAACGTATCTCAATGTTAATCATTGGGTTATTGGTTAGTGGTGTTGTAGGGCAGGAAGAAGCCAAAACGCCAGGAATAGGAAATATTGATGAAAAGGATTTAAAGGTTGGTGACATTGCACCATCTTGGGCATTAATGTATGCGCCAGGTAAGTTTGAATTCCTGAAAAACTGGTCGGAAGAAGACGGAAAGCGTCTTCGAAAATTTACATCCCAGCCGGATAGACATGCCGTTCTCATGAGTTTTTTCGCCACTTGGTGTCAGCCCTGTATGAAGGAATTGCCCATTTTAGAAGATGTGTACCAAAAGTATAAAGATGAGCGTATCAAATTTTTTCTGGTGGATATTACGGAAGCAACTCGAACCAATCCAGGATATGAAGATATGCCAAAGGCTGGACCTTTTTTAAAAAAGAAGGGTGTATCCATGCAAATTTTATTCGACACTCGCGGAACAGTAATGAAGCGCTATAATGCCCAGACATTGCCTCGATTGTTTATGATGGATGGGAATCGGATTATTTCACAGACAAGACGGGGCTTCCATGCTGGGGAAGAGGAAAAATTTACCAAAGAATTGTCTGAAGAAATTGAACGTCTTTTAGCGGAATTACCCCCACCTAAGAATGGGAAAAAATAGGCTGTGAGCCAGCCCACAGGGAATTGCTCTGTGGATGTTTTAAGTTTTAAAACAAAAGTGAGCTAATTATGAGAGTATTTAAACAGATTATTATATGGTGCATGGTTATGAGTGCCGGTTGGGCGCAAACACCGGGAACCCAATCCGTGATAAATGCAGAAACGTCTGCCCAGTTGGCGGAAGGTAAACAAACCGTCGCTATCTTAGACTTTGAAGGGCGGGGTATATCCCAGATGGAAGCGGCCACTCTCACAGACAGACTCATGAGTGAAATGGTATCCACCAATGCGGTGATTATGGTGGAACGGAACCAGATGAAGGAAATCCTGGAAGAACAGGGCTTGCAGCAGTCCGGCTGTACTTCTGCGGAATGTGCCGCCGAAGTGGGTGCCCTGTTGGGTGTACAAAGCATGATTTCCGGTTCCTTCGGAAAATTAGGTAATACTTTCACAGTGGATGCCAAAATGTTTTCCGTGGAAACGGGTCAGACCACGCGCAGTGTAAGCAAGACTTATAAGGGAGAGGTGGATGGATTATTGCCCATCATTGAAATTGTTGCCTGGGAACTGGTCGGGCTCCAGGCTCCAGCGGATATATTAGCCAGGGCAGGAATAAAAGCTCCAGAGCCAGTTGCACCACCAAAAGAACCACGTAAACCCATGAGTAAGGGTGTGAAACGATTATTATGGGCGGTATTGCTGGTCGGCGGCGGCGGCTATGGTGCTTATGCGGCGGGATTATTTGATGTGGCCCCCTCTCCTTTACCTGAACCGCCAACCTTACCGGAGGGTTAAGCCATGATGAAAAAATATATTTTTCTTATAACAATTCTTACATCCATTGCATTAGGTCAGTCC
>Ga0208057_1000207_pt1 | contig 21049 bp, 18 predicted proteins | sample DeeseametaMP1649_FD_184183 | JGI IMG/M metagenome (GOLD analysis project Ga0208057, IMG submission 184183) | Marine microbial communities from the Deep Pacific Ocean - MP1649 (SPAdes) | ecosystem: Environmental > Aquatic > Marine > Oceanic | place: North of Tokelau, South Pacific Ocean...
CCATGCGGGCGTCCGCCGGTCTAAGTGTTTTCTGGGACTCTCCGTTTGGTCCCATTCGGTTCGATTTCTCTCAAATTCTCAAACGGGAAGACTATGACCGGACGGAAACGTTCCGGTTCTCGACCTCAACAAGATTCTAATTTCAAGCTGAAAGACAGGAGACTAGAATGTCCCGACTCAAGAACTTCATTTTCGCCATGGTGGCGTCACTCGCCGCAATTGCCTTGGTTGCGCCGGCATCTTTCGCTCAGGGCACCACGGTCATTACGATCGATGAGGCAAAAATCCTGCGCGACAGCAAAGCTGGCAAAGACATTCAGGCCAAGCTTCAAAGCATCGAATCTCAGATCAATACCGAGTTGACGCCAACCAAGACGTCGCTTGAGGCTGAAGGCAAGGCGCTGAATACTGAACTGCAAGGTAAGACACGCGAGCAGATTGCCGGCGACGCAGCAATGGTTGCCCGCCTCAACGCGTACGACAAGAAGGCCGGTGATTTCGGCAAGGCCCGCCAAAAAGCTGCCAGTGAGTTTCAGCTGACCGAACGTCAGGCTCTTATCGATTTCAACAAGGCGCTTGAGCCGGTTCTCCTGCAGGTCGTGAGTGAAAAAAATGCACAGATCGTGCTGTCCAAGAGCGCTCTGATCTATGGCGTGGATTCTGTTGATGTCTCCGCACTGGTCATCAGCAAGTTGGACGCTACGACGCCTACACTTTCGGTCGTCCGCAAGCGCATCCCTGACCAGCCAGCGCAGTAAATTGAGACATCCGTGCCAGTAGACGTTCGATTTTTCGCGCCATTGGGATCTCTTTCTCTTGGCGAACTGGCCAAACAGACCGGGTCTGGTCTCTTCGGAGATGAAGATCTGGAACTGACGGGCATCTCCTCGGCTGCGAACGGCCGCCGGGGAGACCTTGGATTTCTCGATGGAGACGGAAAGTCTGCTATCGAGATCAATCCCGACATCTCAGCCCTTGTCGTTAATGATGCCAATGTGGCCCGCATTCCCGACGGCATTCCCTATATCATTTCAAAGTTTCCCCGACATGTTCACGGAACAGCTGCGGTAAAACTGTTTCGTCCACGTCATTTGGATTGGCATGGTGAGTCTGCCATTTCGCCCGATGCCACGATAGACGAGAGCGTTAAGATCGCACCGGGTGCTGCCATCGCACCTGGCGCCGTGATCGGTGCCGGCACATTCATCGGGGCGAATGCTGTTATTGGTCCAGGCGTCCAGATTGGCCGCAATTGCGTTATCGGCCCTGCCGCGACCGTATTCTGTGCACTTATAGGGGATCATGTGAGACTGCTGTCCGGTGCTCGGATAGGCGAGGCGGGGTTCGGAGTCATGCCTGGTCCCAGCGGGGCGGAGGATGCTCCACATTATGGCCGCGTCGTCCTGCAGGATCACGTTACCATAGGTGCCAATTCCTGTGTCGATCGGGGGGCCTTTGACGACACAATTCTCGGGGAACGAACACGGATCGATAATCTGTGCCAGATCGCTCACAATGTGGTGCTTGGTCGCTCGGTTCTCATGGCGGCATTCGGTGGTATTTCGGGATCGGTTCAGATCGGTGATGGCACGATGCTTGGTGGACGCGTTGGAATCGCGGATCATGTGAAAGTCGGCGAGGGTGTATCTCTGGCGGCCTCTTCGGGTTTGTTCAGAAACATCGAAGACGGCGAAACATGGGGCGGAACACCTGCCAAACCTCTCCGCCAATGGATGCGCGAGATCGCGTGGTTGCAGAAGAACGCAAACCCGAAGAAAAAGGGTTAGTCAGCGCGTCCCAGCAGCTTTTGGAAACTCATGTCCACACAAATTCATCCCACTGCCTACATTGAGGACGGAGCCGCTCTCGGTGATGGTGTCGTTGTCGGGCCATTCTGTCATATTGGTCCACACGCACGCATTGGGGCTAATTCCGTCCTGATGACGCATTCTGTCGTGACCGGTCACACAGAACTGGGGGAGGGGTGTGTCCTGCACCCGCATGCGGTATTGGGTGGTGTGCCTCAAGTTATAGGGTTTGAATCGACACCGGACTCTCGACTGGTTGTCGGTGAGAACTGCGTCTTTCGTGAGTATGCAACCGCCCATTCGGGCATGCCCAAATTTGGCGGCCTTACAGTGATCGGGAACAATTGCTTTGTCATGATCGGGGCGCACATCGCCCATGACAACCACATTGGTAATAATGTCGTCATGGCAAATAATGTTTCTCTGGCTGGCCACATCACAGTCGGGGACAATGTGTGGTTCGGCGGTCTTGCCGCCGTTCACCAATTCTCTCGCATCGGACGGAATGCTTTCGTCGGCGGGGGAGCGATTGTTGTGGAAGACGTAATTCCGTTTGGATCGGTCGTCGGCAATCACGCCAAACTGTCGGGCCTGAACATGGTCGGTCTCAAGCGCCGAGGCTTCTCGAAAGCAGATATCCGGGACATTCGCGCCGCTTACAAAGCCATCTTTCTTGGAGATGGCCTGTTCAAGGATCGGCTGGAACAGGCGTCGCAGGATTATGCGGAGAATCCGCTGGCCATGGAGATCATCACATTCATCCGTGAGGGCGACCGCCCCATCTGCAAACCAGGTTGATGATATAATGGCTCCACTCGGTATCATCGCAGGACTGGGCGACCTACCAGTTGCCATCGCAGAGAATGCCATTGAGGAAGGGCAGGGTGCCTATGTGCTCCGCCTGAAGGGCTTTGATGATCCGGCACTGGCCAGGTTTCCGGGGGAAGCCATAGGTCTGGGTGAAGTCGGTGGAATACTGAAAAAGCTGAAATCTGCAGGGTGTGAGGAAGTTGTATTCGCTGGCATCGTCAAACGCCCGGATTTCAGCAATCTAAAACTCGATGTGAAGGGCGTGACCCTTCTCCCTAAAGTGTTGTCTGCCGCCAAGAAGGGCGACGATGCGTTGCTGCGTGTCTTGGTGAATGAGTTCGAGAAGCAGGGCTTCAAGGTTCTCGGCAGCCACGAAGCGCACAAGCAGTTGCTGGCGCCGGAGGGGATTATCGCGGGTCATCAGCCGACTGACGAAGAATTTCTTGACATAGAACATGCTGCGCGTGTCGCGTCTGCGACGGGTGCGCTCGATATCGGACAGGGATCGGTCGTCTGCAACGGGCTGGTTCTGGCTGTTGAAGCCCAGGAAGGGACTGATGCGATGCTGGATCGCTGCGCGGCTCTGCCAGAGGAAATCCGAGGGTCAGCCTTGCGCCGGAAAGGCGTTCTCGTCAAACGGCCAAAGCCTGCGCAGGAGCTCCGGATCGATCTACCTACCACGGGCGTTTCGACGGTAGAGAAGGTTGCCGCCGCGGGGCTCGCTGGCCTCGCAATAGAAGCGGGGGGCGCTCTGCTGCTAAACCGCCGCAAAATGATCGAGCGCGCTGAGGAACTAGGCGTATTTATCTATGGTTTTACTCCAGAGACAGGGCGGTGAGCGCGCCGCGCATCTACATGGTCGCCGCCGAAACATCTGGCGACCTGTTGGCCAGGGAAGTTGTTGAAGACATTCGTAGGCGAAATCCGGACGCGCATATTTCCGGCATTGGTGGCGGAGAACTTGCGTCGGTCGGAATAGAATCTGCAATTGATATCAGTCCACTGTCGATCCTTGGGTTTGTCGAAGGTCTTAGAGCGTATGGCGATGTTGTTCGTCTCGCCGATGCAGCCGCCGACGCCATCATCGCGGATGACCCTGATGTTGTCGTTCTGGTCGACTCTTGGGGGTTCATGCTGAGGGTTGCTCAGCGTGTCCGATTGCGCGCACCGAATATTCGGCTGGTAAAGCTGGTGGGACCGCAAGTCTGGGCGACCCGGCCCGGTCGCGCGAAGACTTTGGCTTCTGTCGTCGATCATCTATTATGCATTCATGACCTCGAGGTTCCGTTCTACGAACCCTTTGGACTCAAGACGACAGTGATTGGCAACCCTGCCATTTCCCGCCATGTTCAAGGAAATGGGTCCAGCTTTCGCGCGGGCCAGAGTATACCCGAGGACGCAAAGCTTGTTCTCGTATTGCCAGGTAGTCGACCCAGCGAAATCAAGCGCGTTGCTCCCGAATTGGTGAGCGCAGCCAAAGCGCTGAAATCGAACGATCCAAATCTCAAAATCGTCTTCATGCCGGCTTCCAACGTCGCAACTCAATTCCGGGAAGATTTTCCAGGCGTTGCGTCATGGTCGATTGTCTCAAGCGATCCCGGCGCACGATATGACGCAATGGCGGCGGCAAATCTGGCGCTCGCTTGCTCTGGTACGGTGACCACGGAACTTGCTATGCAGGACACGCCTATGATCGTTGCGTACAAGACAGGATGGATCACATGGGCCTTGGCGCGAGGCCTGCTTTACAGCAAAACGCATATTACATTGCTCAATATCGTGAGCGACGATCAGCCAATTGTGCCGGAATTTGTTCAGACCCGGCTTAAGTCTGACCTCATCGCTGCCGCGGCGCAGGATTGGTTGACTGATCCAGATAAACTGTCAGCACAGTTAGATCGGCAACGAATTGCGCTTGATCGGATGAAAGAAGGCGATAGGGATGCCAGCGAAATTGCGGCAGGCGTCATTCTGGATGAGGCGGCAGCACGGTCTGCGGGATCCATCTCGCTTCAGTCCTGAACAAATGATCGGTCGATCAGAGTCTTGAGCCCCCACAGACCTGGAAGTTGAATTGTGTGACCCCATTTTTCAGCTATTGCAGAACGCGCCCCAAGGCTGACAAGTTTGAGGTAATCCTTCTGCGGATCATAATCCTGTAAAGGTGCGCCGTTCAGCTTCGCGATCAGATTCTGCATGAGGACGGGCCCTTGCCGCACGGCATACACACCCGCTTTGGGTATGCGACCCTTTTGGAGAGAAGCCACATCGCCTGAAATGAAACTGTCTGGATGTGAGATCGACTGCTGGCATGAATTTATGACTGGAAATCCGCCACTCGTCTCAAGTCCTGATTCTTCCAGCCAGCCAGGCGCACGGGCACCGGTAGTCCATAGAACCAGTTGTGCAGTCAGGGACTGTCCAGAATCCAACATCAGGCAGCTATTCTCATGCGCGCGCACTTGTGCGTTTTCAATAATTGTTACGCTTGCCGCGTTCAGGCGCTCGCATAGCGCATGCCTCAATGATGGCGAACTTGATGAAAGTATTTCCGACCGATCCACGATTGCCAAAGGGGTAGATGTAGGGAGGCGGCAGGCGTTCATCTTGTGCCGAACAGCTAGCGCAAGCTCAACACCGCCGAGGCCACCCCCAATGATTGCAACCCCTTCGGAGAGATTACCTGAATCCTGTTGCCACGCTTCAACGAAATGCGACATCGGCTTTACGGCCAGGTTGCCTTTCTTTTCTGAGAGGCTTACGGGCGCAGACACGATACCGACATCGATAGACGCCTGGGTGAAGGAGTAGGATGCACCCGTTTCCCCGGTCGCAGTTTTCCCGACCGGATCAAAATCAACGATTGAATCATAGACAATATCAACCCCGGCTTCGACACATAAGCGGTTCAGATCGACCTCCACTTCGTTTCGGTCAAAATGTCCCGCAACAAAGCCAGGCACCATGCCACTATAGACGGCGTAGGCCCGTGGGTTCACCAGCTTGAATTTCATGTGCGGGCAGGAGTGTTTCTTGAGCCAGCGAAGCGCTGTGATGTGTGCGTGTCCGCCGCCTATCAGAAGCACATCGCATCGCATGACCGGTCAGGCTCCCAACGGCTTGTCAGACCACCATGACTGGAGCGCTGTTGCGATAGCGGCACATTCAGCATCCGCCGTCGTCGGTCCATTGAAAACAACCATGGCGGAGCCTTCGAGGGCCGTTTCCTGCAATGCATCGACCGGCCAGCGCGCCCCGTAAACCTTGCAGTCGCCGAGCGTCGTCAGATACTCGCCAAACTCGCTCTCACGACCATCACGAAACAATGGTAGCCATAGCATCAGCACCGCCTTTGGCCATCGCTTCAGGGCTTTGGGAGTCCACAGCGCCAACGCATCAATATCGCGACTTGTTTCGTAACTCGGATCGACCAGACAGACCATGGTTTCACCGCTTCTGGGAGACAGTTTCAGCGCGCTGGCGTATCCATCCGCTTTTTTGATCTGAATACGGTCGTCATCGCCGATGGCATGATTCAAGGCTTCGTATTCAGCTGGATGCTTTTCGAATAACACGTAGCGAGTATCCGTAGGCAGTAGGGTCTGCGCATGAGCGGGAGAGCCGGGGTAGCTATTGATGCCAGCCGTCTCAACGAACTCGACCCATGATCGAAGCGGTTTAGGAGTCTGCCCCTCCAATATGGAGAGAATGCCGTCCCCGGCCTCATCTCCTTTTCGCGCCTGCGGGCCTTCAAGATCGTATCGTCCTCGACCTGAATGTGTTTCCACATAGAGAATGCGATCATTACGCTGTGTCAGGTGACGGCACACCGAGTGCAAGACCGCGTGCTTGACTACGTCCGCGCGGTTTCCCGCGTGAAATCCGTGTTGATACGAAAGCATGCGTCAGGTCATTCCATTCAGGAAAAAGTCCCCGCCGAACAGGGCGGGGACGATCGTTTAGTCTTGTTCCAGGCTCTTCTTGCGAACAGATTCGAACTCGTTGCCCGCATACCATGTGGGCCATTCATCAGATTGGGCAATCTGTAGCCCAACCTGGTAAAGCGCCTGGATGTCTTCGGTGAAGCCGGACAGATCCCAATCATCGGAATACTCATCCATTGGCTTGTGATAGCGCTCAGCCGTGTAGACCGCCGCGGCTGCCTTGCCTGCAGCCACACCACCATCGACCTTGTCCTGACCGCCATCGGCGTACAACATGGGCACGCCCTTCTTGGCCAGGGAGATATGGTCCGAGCGATAGAAATAGCCGGCTTCGGGTTTGGCATCCGGCTTGATCACGCGGCCTTGCTCGTCGAGCACATCTTTCAACATGTCCTCGAGCTCGGACGCGCCGTATCCGACAACTACCATGTCCTTGGTCCGGCCGATCGGCAGCGCACCATCCATGTTGATACCCGCAACGACTTGGCGATGGGGCACCAACGGATTTTCGGCATAATAGGCAGAACCAAGCAAACCGGATTCTTCGAGCGTCACAGACAGGAAAAGGGCCGACCGCTCGAGTTCTTCGCTTGCCATGGCTTCTGCAATCTCGAGAAGCGCGGCAGAACCGGTCGCATTGTCGACGGCGCCGTTGAATATCTGGTCCTGATAGAAATCCTCGCCCGGCGCGCCGGTCTTTTCTTCAGACTTCTTTCCGAGGTGGTCCCAGTGTGCTGTGTACAGCATGTATTCATCCGGCGCGGTTGCCCCTGGGAGTTTTCCGACAACGTTCCGGCTTTCAAGCTGTTCGATCGCTTGCGAAATCTTCCCGCTCGCCTTTATTCCGTCCAGCGCGACAGGTTCGAAGTCTTTTGATTTTGCCTGTTGTTTCAGCGTTTCCAGATCGAGGCCTGCACTGGCAAACAGGGACTCGGCTGTGTCTCGTGTAATCCAGCCTTCGAGCATTGTACGCTCAGCGCCGCCATCGGCACGCACGAGATCTGACTGCGCACCGCTCCACGAGTTGGAAACAACATCCCAGCCGTATGAGGCTGGTTCGGTCTCGTGAATGACAATAGCGGCAGTTGCGCCCTGTCGTGCCGCTTCTTCAAACTTGTATGTCCAGCGCCCGTAATAGGTCATGGACTTGCCCTTGAAGAGGTCTGGGTCACCGGTTGCAAATCCGGGATCGTTGACAAGCATAACGACAGTTTTACCGGTGAAATCCTGATCCGCGTAGTCGTTCCAGTCATATTCCGGAGCGACAGATCCGTAGCCTACGAAAACAACGTCGGTGGGATCAAAGCTCAGCTCATTGGCATTTTGGCGCTTCGTCCAGAAAACAACGTCTTCCTTTGGCGTCATCGGCAGCTCGGTACCATCGGGTGTGGTAAGCTTGAAGTATGAGGCGCCCGTGTCGACCGTTTGGTTCACCATTTTGACCGTCTGGAAAAAACTTCCATCGTCTCCCGCAGGCGTCAGACCGATGCGCTGCATCTCAGCCGCAATCCAGTCGGCCGACGCTTCGCCAGCCTCGGTCCCCGGACCGCGGCCTTCGAATGTGTCGTCGGCAAGGGTCTTGATGCGAACCGCGAGGTCATCCGCTGTAATATCCGCACTGGTCTGATCTGGCAGCGGCATCAACAATTCAGATGATGCTTCAGGCTCCGTTGTGATCGGTGTGTCAGTCGCGGTTTCTTGTGCGCCGCAGGCCGCGAGCGTTAGCACGGACGCCGAAATGAGTAGTCGCTTCATTTTTGTATTTCCCCGTCAAAGACTCTTGTTGGTCATGATCTGGCACGAGCGATATCAATCGGCAAGGAAGGGGTTCACCAGAAATCTGGCCCCAGAATCACGAGGGAAGGGGAATCCACTCATCCTCATCTCCCGGAACCGCAGGAAATCTTGCCGTGCCCCCAGCTTGTATTGCAGCTGTCCAGTCCGCTCTGGCCGCGGCTATCTTTTCGGCGTCGCTCGAGACGAAATTCCAGTTTATCTTTCGCGGAGATTCCATTGGTGCGCCGCCGCAGATAACTGCTTTTGTGCCAGGAGCCATAACAACCGGCACATCCACATTCGGTTCAAGCACAGCCATACGGCCAACGCCTGCAATCGTATCACCGATTTTGGCTTCGCCCGTCACTACATAGAGGGCGCGCTCCAGAGCGAGATCGCCAGGCAGGACAATTTCGGATTCGGACGTTGCTTCGAGAGCGACGTAAATGATCGGCCATGGAAACGAAACGGGTGATGTTTTGTCCCACGCAGTCCCGGCAAGTACTTTGACAGTCACATTGTCCACCAGGAACTCCGGTAGAGTATCGGCACTATGGTGGACAAAGGTGGGCGCGCTGTCCTCCTCATCCCTGGGCAGGGCAACCCAGGTCTGAAGGCCGTGCAAGTTTTGCCCGTTCTCGCGCTGAGTATCTGGAGTGCGCTCCGAATGAACAATGCCTCGCCCCGCCGTCATCCAGTTGACGGCTCCGGGCTCGATCACCAGATCGGTTCCGAGTGAATCCCGATGCCGGATTGCACCATCAAACAGGAAAGTGACGGTCGCCAGACCGATATGAGGGTGGGGGCGAACGTCAAATGTCGAGCCCGGCGAATATTCAGTCGGACCGAAGTGATCGAAGAACACGAAAGGCCCCACAGATTTGTGGGCGTGAAATGGAAGAATTCTTCGGACCAGAAAACCGGCTCCGAGATCATGCATACGGGGGTCAATAATGCGGGATATGCGCATCGGCTCGGGCCTTCTGCAATCGGGACACAGTTAGAAACTGTATGAAACGCCATGTCTCTCCATTTGAAAACACAACTCGAAAAAATTCGGGCATGCCGACTGTGCGAAGGCCAGATGGATCGCCCCCAAACCCAATCCTTCAAGCGCATTCCGGTGCGCGTATTCTGATTGCGAGCCAGGCACCGGGCAACAAGGCTGATCGCTCTGGCGTGCCCTTCAATGATCCGTCGGGATCGCGGCTTCGTGACTGGATGCAGATATCTGAGCAAGATTTTTATGATCCCAGAAGGGTCGCCATCCTGCCAATGGGCTTCTGCTTTCCCGGATATGACCGAAATGGCGGCGACCGCGCGCCCATGCGGATCTGCGCCCAGACCTGGCGAACGCAAACACTGGACCTGTTGACGAATACTAAAGTGACTTTGCTCATCGGTGCCCAAGCGCAGGCTTGGGACTTGGGTGTTCGACGCAAGTCGAGCTTGACTGAAACCGTTCGATGTTGGAAGGAGTACACAAGTGAGCGAATATTCACACTACCGCATCCGAGTTGGAGAAACACGTCTTGGCTAAAACGCAATCCCTGGTTCGAACAAGAGGTCTTACCCTCCTTGCGCGCCGAAGTGCGTGGGGCTTTGGCGCCCTGATCCTTTTTTACGCGACCTTCCTGCTCTCGGGGTGCGTTCATCCCGTCACGGCTGGCTCACTCGCCAATGTTACCAACTCCGTTCCACAATTTCTGCCTGAGCGTGATGTTTTCATTTCTCATGACGGCGCAGAACTTGGTCTGACGGTCTGGGCCGCGCAGACTGACCACGAGCCAGAGCATGTGGTTGTCGGCGTGCATGGCATGAACGATTTCGCCAATGCCTTCCATATGGCGGCACCTTACTGGGCTGAGCATGGCGTAGTGACATATGCTTATGACCAAAGGGGTTTTGGACGCTCGCCGGGCAGGGGGCTATGGCCGGATGAAGAATTGATGCGGGAAGATCTCCGCACGGCTGTTGCGGTCGCACGTCGTGCACATCCCGATGCAACCATCACGGTTGTCGGCATATCCATGGGCGCCGCCGTCGCCATTTCGGCTTTCGGCTCAGACACACCCCCTGACGCAGACCGATTGATCGCATCGGGTCCAGGCTTGCGCGGTTGGGGCGCGATGAACCCACTCTACCGAGCCAGCCTGTGGATGTCGGCTCACACCAATCCCGGCTGGATCGTTCGACCACCAGCCCGCTTTGTACGTATCGAGCCCAGCGATAATATCGATATGCTCCGGGAGACTTGGGCCAACCCCCTGATGTTGCGGGAAAACCGAATTGATCAGGTTTATGGAGTCGTCTCACTGATGGAGACAGCTCATGACAGAATCGCTGACCTTCCGGTCGATTTGCCCGTGTTGATTTCCTATGGTGCGAACGATTATGTCATCCCCCCACATGGCGTTGAGCGATCAGCGAATTTCCTGCCCGCGCATGTTCGGACGGTCTATTATGAAAAGGGGTATCATATGCTGTTGCGTGATCTGCAGGCTGAAACCGTGCACGCCGATTATCTCGCTTTCATGCAACATCCGGACGCCGATCTACCAAGTCGTTCATCAGAGTGGCCGTTCCGCTAACTGTTTCCACAGCGGAATACCTCTTGCAGTGATGCACGCGTAGACAAATATACGTCTCTCTGCCACTTCTGTGCAGTAAAGATTCCTTTGAGAAACCATCAAGGCCCAATTCATGACGACTTCTTTCCAGACAGCGCTCAACCTTGTTCCCATGGTTGTGGAGCAGACGAGCCGCGGCGAGCGGGCTTTCGACATCTTCTCGCGCCTGCTGAAAGAGCGGATCATCTTCGTTACGGGCGGCATCGATGACAGCATGGCTGCCCTCATCACCTCGCAATTGCTCTTCCTTGAGTCGGAAAATCCGAAAAAAGATATCGCAATGTATATCAACAGCCCCGGCGGATATGTTTCCTCTGGCCTCGCGATCTACGACACGATGCAGTATATTCGATGCCCCATTTCCACGGTGTGTATTGGTCAGGCCGCCTCCATGGGGTCGCTTCTGCTTGCTGCTGGCGAAAAGGGTATGCGTATCGCGCTGCCGAATGCGCGCGTGATGCTTCACCAGCCTTCGGGTGGATACCAGGGTGTCGCAACCGATATTGAGCGCCATGCAGAGGAAATCATCGAATTGAAACGCCGTCTCAACAATATCTATGTCCGCCACACGGGCCAGGAATATGATGTGATTGAGCGGAAGCTGGATCGGGATACGTTTCTGACCGCAGAAGAGGCCAAGGAATTTGGCATTGTGGACAAGGTCTTCGAGCGCCGGACGGCCGAGGATGATAAATAGGGGACCTCTCTCACGTCATTGCGGCCTGCCTCTTGCAGGGCAGGCTGATAACCCTATTGTTTCAATAGTACACAACGCGCGACGTCTTAAAGACGAAATTAAGCCTTACCCGGCATTGAGGATGGCATGACTAAACAAAATGGCTCAGGCGATTCCAAGAACACACTCTATTGTTCGTTTTGTGGAAAAAGCCAGCATGAAGTGAAGAAGCTGATTGCCGGCCCGACCGTGTTCATCTGTGATGAATGCGTTGAACTCTGCATGGACATCATTCGCGAAGAGAACAAGACCTCAATGGTCCGGTCTCGCGAAGGCGTCCCGACACCGCAGGAAATCTGCGATGTGCTGGATGACTATGTCATCGGCCAGGTGCATGCGAAGCGGATTCTTTCGGTTGCCGTGCACAATCACTACAAACGCCTCTCACATGCTGGAAAAACAGACGGCGTCGAACTGTCCAAATCCAATATCCTGCTGGTCGGCCCGACCGGCTGCGGCAAGACACTGTTGGCTCAGACATTGGCGCGCATCCTGGATGTGCCGTTTACGATGGCTGACGCAACAACGCTGACGGAAGCTGGTTATGTTGGTGAGGACGTTGAGAACATTGTCCTGAAGCTGCTGCAGTCGGCTGATTACAATGTCGAACGTGCCCAGCGCGGCATTGTCTATATTGATGAAATCGACAAGATTTCCCGCAAGTCTGACAATCCATCGATCACGCGCGACGTGTCCGGTGAGGGAGTTCAGCAGGCACTCCTCAAGATCATGGAAGGTACGGTTGCGGCTGTACCACCTCAGGGCGGTCGCAAGCATCCACAGCAGGAATTCCTGCAAGTGGACACGACCAATATCCTGTTCATCTGCGGTGGTGCCTTTGCCGGACTCGACAAGATCATTGCGTCACGCGGAGATGGGGCCTCCATCGGTTTCGGCGCCTCATTGAAGGAATCGGAAGAGCGGGGGGTTGGCGAAATCCTTCGCAACACTGAGCCCGAAGATCTGCAGCGCTTCGGCTTGATCCCGGAATTTATCGGGCGTTTGCCAGTCATCGCGACACTGGAAGACCTGGACGAGTCTGCGCTGATCAAGATCCTCACAGAGCCCAAGAATGCTTTGCTGAAACAGTATCAGAAGCTGTTCGACATGGAGAGCGTTGAGCTCAACTTCACGCCAGAGGCTCTGACAGCCGTTGCTCGTCGCGCTATCGCCCGGAAGACGGGTGCACGCGGACTGCGTTCGATCATGGAAGGTATCCTGCTCGACACGATGTTCGAGCTGCCAAACCTGCGCGGTGTGGAAGAGGTCGTGATCAATGGCGAAGTGGTCGAGGGCAATGCCGAGCCACTCTACGTCCACGCCAAGAAGAGTCAGCCGGAAGCTGGCTGATTCAAATACAGATCCAATATTCAAGCGCCCCGTCCAAATGGTCGGGGCGTTTTTGGTTTCAGGCCGGAATATTGGCACAACAGAAAAAGCAGTTAGAGGCCCAGTCCTCGACGCTCGGGAGCCGCTCGAGGCTTTTCTGCCGAGTGTAGTTCGGTTTTCTGTGAGGTTTTAAAGCTGGATAAAGAAGAGGCCGGTACCTTGCGATACCGGCCTCTACAAGGGTTAGAGGAGAGAGAGAACAGGCCCCTAGACCTTGTAGTACATGTCGAATTCCACCGGATGTGGGTGGAGTTCATAGCGCATGTTCTCTTCCATCTTAAGCTCAATATAAGCATCGATCTGGTCGTCATCGAACACGCCGCCCTTGGTAAGGAATGTACGGTCTGCGTCGAGCGCTGCAAGCGCTTCTCGCAGTGAGCCGCACACTTGCGGGATCGATTTCGCCTCTTCAGGCGGCAGATCGTAAAGGTCTTTATCCATGGCGTCGCCCGGATGGATCTTGTTTTCGATACCATCAAGACCAGCCATGAGCAGGGCGGCGAAGGCCAGGTACGGGTTTGCCGTAGGGTCCGGGAAGCGTGTTTCGATACGCTTTGCTTTCGGATTGGAACCGAACGGAATACGGATTGAGGCAGACCGGTTGCGCGCAGAATAGGCGAGCATCACGGGTGCTTCGTAACCGGGGACGAGGCGCTTGTAGCTGTTCGTCGAAGGGTTGGTGAGGGCATTCAGAGCGCGCGCATGCTTGATGATGCCGCCGATGTAATACAGGCACTGCTCAGACAAGCCAGCATATTGGTCACCGGCAAAGAGCGGCTTGCCACCGGACCAGATAGACTGGTGGACGTGCATACCGGACCCGTTGTCGGCAAACATCGGCTTCGGCATGAAGGTTGCCGTCTTGCCGTAAGACGCTGCCACATTGTGGATTACGTATTTATAAAGCTGAAGACGATCTGCCATCGTGGTGAGCGTCGAGAATTTCAGCCCCAGTTCGTGCTGTGCTGGCGCCACTTCGTGGTGATGCTTCTCAGGATCAAGGCCGATGTCGGCCATCACGGAAAGCATTTCAGAGCGCATGTCCTGTTCGGAGTCGACCGGCGGAACAGGGAAATAGCCGCCTTTAGGTCCTGGGCGATGGCCCATATTGCCCATCGGGTACTCTTTGTCGGTGTTCACCGGCAGTTCGGTCGAGTCGAAGCTGTATCCGGTCTTGTGGGGCTCAGTGGACCAGCGAACATCATCGAAGACAAAGAACTCAGCTTCGGGGCCAAAGAATACCGTGTCGCCCACGCCGCTCGACTTCACATATGCTTCGGCCTTCTTGGCCGTTGTGCGTGGGTCGCGATTGTAGGCCTGCCCCGTGATCGGGTCGAGGATATCACACATTACAGCCAGCGTGGTTTGCTGGAAGAATGGGTCAATCATGGCCGTGCTGGTGTCAGGCATCAGCACCATATCGGACTCGTTGATGGCCTTCCAGCCAGCGACGGATGAGCCGTCGAACATCTGACCTTCGGTGAAGAAATCATCTTCGACCATGTTCTTGTGAAAAGAAACATGCTGCATCTTCCCGCGAGGGTCGGTGAAGCGAAGGTCGACGTATTGGACGTCCTCATCCTTCATAAGTTTCAACAGGTTATCGGCCATTGGAATTTGCCCTCCAGTAAACAGCTTCTGTAGTTTTTGGTATTCAACGACCTAGCCTTTAAAGGGCTGCGTCGCCGGTTTCGCCCGTGCGGATTCTTACCGCATCAGTGATGTCAGAAATGAAGATTTTGCCGTCACCGATCTTGTCAGTATGAGCAGCTTTCTTGATCGCGTCGACTGCGCCTTCTACCGCACTGTCGGCAAGCACAATTTCAATCTTAAGCTTGGGCAGGAAGTCGACCACGTACTCCGCACCGCGGTAGAGTTCCGTGTGTCCGCGCTGGCGCCCGAAGCCTTTGGCTTCAACAACGGTCATTCCTTGCAGACCAATCTCTTGCAGCGCCTCCTTAACATCATCCAGTTTGAAAGGTTTGATGATCGCCTCAATTTTCTTCATGGCCCGTATCTCCCAGCCGTTTGGTTCGTGTAGTCAACGGGTATGCGCCTTCTGCGATGGAAGCGAGACCCAGTATGAGAGTTAGCATCAGGTTGATAGGGCGTGATCGAATTTTGGACTTTGCTGCCCTTATTTTGTGCGAAACACCTTCTGACCTCTAATGCATGTTGCAGGTCCGGCAAAGGAATTGCCTGTTCGTACATCGCGGCGGTTCAAGGCGCGACCTTAGAGTATCGTCGCGTGAATGATTGAATCTGTTGGATATTTGCGCGAAGCAGGTTTGAAACCAACTCGCACCGGTTCCCTTCCTCAAGGGTGATCGGACTTACAATTATTGAAAGTCGGAATAGCCGCTGGCTTTGGAGGATTCATGCTCTATCTCGTCCGTCATGGGGAAGCTGCCGCGAGTTGGGGCAACCATCCCAACCCGGGTTTGAGCGATCTTGGGCACCGTCAGGCCGAATCTGCTGCAATAGAACTTCACGCTCTGGGCGTGAGCCACATTGTCAGCAGCCCAATGCAGAGATGCCGCGAGACGGCGCGCCCGTTGGAGGCACGTCTTGGTCTAACCGCAAGTATCATTGAGGAAGTGTCGGAAATTTCGACCCCGGAAGACATACACGATCGCGTTGAATGGCTGCGCGTTTTCATGGGCGGCACATGGGAAAATGAAGCCAGCACACATCGTGCCTGGCGAGATGCCATGATCGCTCGCTTGGAAGGCCTTTCCGACAATACAGTCGTCTTCACACATTTCGTGGCAATCAATGCAGTCGTCAGCAAGCTTCAGCAACGTGCCGAGACGCTTGTTTTCCGCCCAACCTATTGCTCAGTTACCACTCTGGAACGCAGCGCCGAAGGTCTGAAAATTCAGCAGCTGGGCAGCGAATCCGATACGCGCGTGCTATGAGCCTGCACTATGGGCAGACCTATTCTTACTCCGCAGGAAATGCGGGCCGCAGAAGAAGCACTTTTTTCCAGCGGCACTGACAGCTTCGACCTCATGCAACGCGCTGGAAACGCCGTAGCCGAGTTCGTCCATGCACAATGGCCGGAAGGCCGCATCCAGGTTCTGTGTGGCCCAGGTGGCAATGGCGGAGATGGGTTCATCGCCGCGGCGAAACTGGCAAAGCTTTGGCGAGACGTCGAAGTATTCTGCCTTGTGGACAAGCAATCTCTCAATGGAGATGCTGCTAAGGCAGCGGCCGAGTGGGAGGGCGAGATCAATCCACTCAATGCCGCGTTGGAGGCCCCACACGATATAGTTCTGGATGCTCTGTTTGGTGGCGGCCTTTCCCGACCGCTTGAGGGCGTTCCAGCAAAGCTGGCGGAGCGCGGCGGTCGCGTTGTCTCGATTGATGTACCTTCCGGCATTCATGGCGAGTCTGCCAAACCACTTGGCCCGTGTTTCCGGGCAGAAGGAACGATCACGTTCGCAGCATTGCGGCCGGCACACGTCCTGTTGCCGGGTGCCGCATATTGCGGAGGCATATTCGTCGCAGATATTGGTGTGCCGGTTCAGAGCAAACTGCTCGAAAACAGCCCCATATTGTGGGGACGCAATCTGCCCCAGCCGGGGCAGGGCAGCCACAAGCATGCCCGAGGTCATTTGGCCGTGGTCAGTGGCAATGTCGCATCGACGGGCGCGGCGCGTCTGGCCAGCCGCGCGGGGCTGAGGGCCGGTGCCGGGCTCGTGACTCTGTTGTCTCCGCCGGATGCTGTTGCGGTAAATGCCAGTCATCTGACTGCTGTCATGCTCAAGGAAGTGTCGGATGCTGAGCAGCTGCGCGAGAGTATTGAATCCGCCAGCACGGTGATCCTCGGGCCTGCCGCGGGCATCACGACCGGCACAAAAAAGAATGTTGAGTGTTTGCTTTCATCGAAATCGAAGGCTGTTCTCGACGCAGATGCCTTGACCGTCTTCGCCGATGATCAAGATGGCTTCTACAGACAGCTGCGGTCAGATGACCTGATTACACCTCATATCGGTGAGTTCAATCGACTCTTTGGTGACCTGCTGGACTCAGAAGTAAACAAGGTCGAAGCGACGCGCAAAGCGTCCCGAATGACTGGCTGCGTCGTCCTGCTGAAAGGCCCAGACACCGTTATTGCCAAACCAGACGGTATGGCCATTGTGAACACACACGCAACGCACTGGCTTGCAACGGCTGGATCTGGCGATGTTTTGGCGGGCATTGCAGGCGGTCTCATGGCGCAGGGTGTTGATACGTTCACCGCGGCGGCCATGGCCAGTTGGCTGCATGGCGAAGCCGGACGCCGCGTTGGGGCAGGGCTGATCGCCGAAGACCTGGAATCTGAACTTCCCGATATCCTGAGCGCCTTGCACGGCGAACAGCAATAAATTCGCAGCCCCTGCGTGGGTTTGGTGTTGAAGCGTGGTCACGGCTCGCGTAGGAAAACCCGTCATGCGGATGTGGCGGAATTGGTAGACGCACTGGATTTAGGTTCCAGCGCTGCAAGGCGTGGAGGTTCGAGTCCTCTCATCCGCACCACCCACTCAAAAATCAAACTCTGACCGTGCGGCAAGAGGCCGTTTGCCCGATGGACAATCCTGTGCTCGCCTGCCAGCAACGCATTCAGAAAACACGGAGGATTTCCAGACATGTCGATCGTGACAACAGAGAAGCGCGGATCCATCATGATCTTGACGCTGAACCGCCCCGATAGCCTCAATGCGCTGGGGGCGGAGGGTGATGGTTTGGCCATCGCAGCTGCATGTAATGAGATTGTTGCGGACGCTGAAATCCGCTGCGTGATTTTGACGGGCGCTGGCCGAGCATTCTCCGCCGGCGGCGACGTGAAAGCGATGAAAGAGGGCACCGGCGCGTTCGGCGGCGCGCCGCATGACATCCGTGAAGGTTATCGCCGAAACATCCACTTGATTGTGAAATCGCTCTACAATCTTGAAGTACCGATGATCGCGGCCGTAAACGGGGCCGCGATTGGTCTTGGTTGCGACGTCGCCTGCATGGCCGATATTCGCATAGCCTCCGACAAGGCCAAGATGGGCGTCACCTTCCTGAAGCTTGGCCTGATCCCCGGTGATGGCGGCGCATGGCTGCTGCCCCGACTGATCGGATCATCCCGCGCAGCTGAGCTTCTGTTCACGGGCAAAGTCATTGATGCCGCCACAGCAGAAGACTGGGGTCTCGTCTCGAAAGTCGTCCCGGGCGATACGCTGATGGACGAAGCCATGGCGCTGGCCGAGCAGATTGCTGCGCAACCACCTCAAGCCTTGCGCCTTGCAAAAACTCTCATGCGTCATGGCACCAACGCTTCCTACGAAACGATCATGGAAATGTCCGCCGCCTCTCAGGCCCTCATGCACAAGACTGAGGACCATATGGAGGGAGTGGACGCGATCCTTGAAAAAAGGACGCCCGAGTTCAAGGGCCGCTAAGACACAACTCCGTCTGCATAGAGACTCTCGATGGCGTCGTCCGTCAGGCCCAGTTGATCGAGTACATCCCGCGTGTGCTGACCCAATGCGGGCGAGGGGCCTTTAGGCCCGTCGTCTGCGCCGGGAAAACGAACTGGCGAGGCTGGCGAAGCATAAGTTGAGCCATCGCCCTTCGCGCTCGGTGTCTGAACAATCGCGCCTGCAGCGATGGCTTGCGGATCTTTGGCCACTTCGGCCAAAGTCTGGACAGGCGCCCAGGCGAGGGATTCCGCATCCAGCCGTGTGGCCATCTCGGCCTTGTCGTATTTTGCGAACCCCTCATCTAGAATGTCTACGACTTCGGCCCTGTTCTTCCGGCGCGCCTTGGCGGAGGTGAACCGCTCATCTTCAATCAATTCCTCCCGGTCGATCGCTCGACAGATCGGGGCCCAATCGACTTCACCTTGCCGGGATACGAGACACATCCAGCTGCCATCTCTGGTTTCGAAAAAATTGGTGATGGGGACATTTTGCTCATGGCGGGATTTTGTTGACGCAACCCGGTCAAAAAAGAGCTGGATCGCAAAATCGGAACCGAGTGCGTACAGACCGGCGCGAAAGAGGGAGGCTTCAACCAAACGCCCCTTGCCTGTCCGCCCAGCCTCAACCAGCGCCGCGCAAATTCCGGCTGCAGCCGACATCGAGGTCGTATGGTCTCCGAATGCCGTGCGATTGGCGAACAGATCTTCGCCTTTCGGAACGGTCAGTCTGGCAACGCCCGTGCGGCTCCAGAAGCTCGCAATATCAAAGCCGGGGCGATTCGCATCAGGCCCTTGCAGGCCGTATCCGGTAAGGGAACAGTAGACCAGTTTCGGGTTTAACTCCTTCAGGCTGTCATAATCCAGGCCGGACCGTTCGAGGCCACCGGGGCGGACATTGGTCAGAAACACGTCGGCATCGGCCACGAGCTTGCGTACGAGCTCCTGCCCCTCTGGCTTGGACGTGTCGACCACGATGGATTTCTTGCCGCGATTATCGAAATCGAACACAGGATTGTCGGTTATGTCCGTCCCGATCGTCTTGAAGAAAAGTCGGATCGGGTCACCACCCGGCGGCTCTATCTTGACCACATCGGCGCCCCAATCGCTCAAGATCGATCCTGCGCCTGGCGCTGCCATATAAGTCGCATATTCTACGACCTTGATACCTTCGAGCATGTATCCTCCTGATGTTCTGGTTTTGCCAAAGTTTTGCAGGAAGCGCTTGCCAATGGCCAGCCTGACCAAAGGTCAGCTCTCGAAACCCACGCATACTGTAAGGCCACATGGCGGAGGAAGAGGGATTCGAACCCCCGGAGCCCGCGAAGGCTCAACGGTTTTCAAGACCGCCGCATTCAACCACTCTGCCATTCCTCCGGCGCCCGGTATGTCCAACAGAGGAAGTGGTTTTGCAAGCCCTCATCTGCGAATGCTGACCGCTCGCAAATCGTGAATCGATCACTAAGAGGCATTTGCGGTTTCGTGAGAGAAGGTTCATCCTGCATCCACCTTGGCGTGGTAAACAAGCCAGGTACGGCAGAAAAGCCGGACGTTCAGGCGCAAAGCGCCGAATAGAAACTCAGAATGAGGTTACATCGCGAATGCGCGCGCCATCGACCAAAATCACCGATCGCCTTCCCGCCTTTATTGTTGCCACTTTTGCCGCTGCTTTCGTATCAGCGCCCGCATGGGCCGATCCCGCACCAATCGTCTTCAAGTCGCAAGAGCCAAGCGCCCGAATTTCAACAGAACGTCAAAACGTCTTCATTGCACCAAGCCAGGCCCAGCCCAGCCCAGAGAAAGCCAAAGCACGGGTCCAGTTCAGTTATCCGGGAACGTCGCCGAAGCCTGCGCCTGTACAGTCTGCCTCAAACTCCTCAAATTCGGTGCCGAGATTTTCGAACCCGGCAAGCGGGACAAGAGAATATGCCAGCATAAGCGCACCAATAAGTGGCACACCTGCGCCTGTCGCAACACAGCCAACATCCGCAAAACCATTTGATCCGCAAGCCGCCGCTCAACGTATCGCTGCAGAACGAGCACAGTCCGAAGTCCTGACAGAATCTCTGCCAAATCTCGCTGGCGCTCCCGAACCTGTCGCAGAGCAGGGGGCCGGTGCCCCAACGGCAACAGATGCGCGTCGTGTTGCCACCAGCCTGACACCCGCTGCAACGCATTCGGTTCAGCCTGAAACCGTACCCGTCTTCGATGAAACCGGCGCGGCCATCATCTATGGTGACGAATTCCAGGGCCTGCCGACCGCAAATGGCGAAACCTTCGACCAATCTGCGCTTATGGCCGCGCATCCGAACCTGCCTTTGCCGAGCCTGGTTCAGGTCGTGAATCTTGAAACAAACACAGAAATTGTTATGCGCGTGAATGATCGCGGACCTTTTGAAGATGGCGCCATGTTGCAAGTCTCCGAGCGCGCCGCTGTGGAACTCGGCATGACCGGGGCAGGGCGCGCCAATGTGCGAATTCGTTATCTGGGCCCTGCTCCTGTCATGGCT
>Ga0208057_1000215_pt1 | contig 20886 bp, 19 predicted proteins | sample DeeseametaMP1649_FD_184183 | JGI IMG/M metagenome (GOLD analysis project Ga0208057, IMG submission 184183) | Marine microbial communities from the Deep Pacific Ocean - MP1649 (SPAdes) | ecosystem: Environmental > Aquatic > Marine > Oceanic | place: North of Tokelau, South Pacific Ocean...
GACAAAAGAATATTTAATGCAATCAAATTTATTATTAATAAAAGAATACAAAAGTAAAATAAAAGAAACAGACAAAATAACATATGAAGCAGGAACCTGTTTTGAAAGGAAGGCAAAACCCAAAAATACTGGTATTAGTACCCAATATAATTTCCTTTGATTATTTATCGCCAATAATAAACTATAGATCCCTAATAGAGAAAAGAAAGCAGAGTGCTGGTCAGCAAAAGGTGTTCCGCTAGAAGGATAAGCGAGTATTGAGAAAAGCAGAGAATACAAAAAACAATAGATAGTTTTAAGTTTGAAATTTTTTAAGACGAAAAAAGTACTAATAGTTATTAATGCATTGATCAGAGACGCATGTAATACATAACTTTGCCAATTTATCCCAAATATATAAAAAAAAACGGCCTGTATGTAGTCAAGTAAGGGTCCTTTGACTAACCAATAATCAATAAAAGGAACTTCTCCATTTAATACTCGGTAACCAGAATCAAAAAAATGAAAGCTATCCATTGGAAAAGCTCCTCGGTTACCATAATACTGATTAATAATTATTGAAAAGAAAAAAAGAAATAATATAAAGATTTTGTTTTTGTGAGACAAAAATTCTGAAATCATAAAATTTTATTCAATATTGAATATAAAGAATTAAAAATTAATTAGCTAGATCAGGATCAATTTTAAGCGCAACTTCAAAAAGTTCTCTTACTGCTTTTACCGAAATTTCAAAATTTTCTTTTTCTTTATCTTCTAATTTGATCTCAATTACCTTTTCTACACCCTGATCACCTATTACTACTGGCACTCCTGCATACAAATTTTTAATTCCATATTCTCCATTTAGATAAGCAGCGCAGGGTAAAGTTTTTTTTAAGTTTTTAATATATGACTCGGCCATTTCCACTCCTGATGCCGCTGGAGCATAAAAAGCTGATCCCTTTTCCAAAAATTTAATTATTTCAGCACCTCCTTTTCGTGTTCTTTCAATTATTGCATTCAATTTCTCCTCCGAAATTTTATTTTCCAAAATTAATTGTTTTAATGATTTTCCATTAACTCTTGTGTGAGTTAACATAGGTACCATGGAATCTCCGTGCCCACCTAATACCAAGGCATTTATATTTTTGACGGCCACTTTTAACTCTTGTGACAGAAAATATTTAAATCTTGAAGAGTCTAATATTCCAGCCATTCCTACAACTTTATTTGTTGGTAAACTTGAATACTTCTGCAATGCCATAACAATTATATCCAAAGGATTTGTAATACAAATTACGAACGCCTCAGGGGATGTTTTTTTTATTTCTTCAGCAACTTGTTTAATTATTTTTAAATTAGTTCCTAATAAATCATCTCTTGTCATGCCAGGTTTTCTTGGTATCCCAGCTGTAATAATAATTACATCAGAATTTTTAGTATCTTCATAATTATTAGTTCCTATAAGATTAATATTAAAACCATCTATAGAAGTTGACTGTGCTATGTCTAAAGCCTTTCCTTTTGCAACACCCTCAACCACATCAAAAAGAACAACATCCGCAAGTTCTTTAATGCTTATAAGATGGGCTAATGTACCACCAATTTGGCCTGCTCCTATTAATGAAATTTTTTTTTTCATAAAATTTATTTCATTGTTGGCATTACAAACTCAGGATCAGATCTTAATCCTGAAGGCCATTTTGAAGTTATGGTTTTTAATTTTGTATAAAACCTAACTCCTTCTGGACCGTGCATATGTTGATCACCAAATAATGATCTTTTCCAGCCTCCAAAAGAATGATAGGCAACAGGTACAGGTATTGGGATATTAATTCCAACCATTCCAATTTTTATTTTGTTAGCAAAAGTTCTTCCTACATCGCCATCACGAGTATAGATACTTGTTCCGTTTCCAAACTCGTGTTCATTTACTAAATCTACAGCTGATTCAAAATCTTTGACTCTAACCACAGAAAGAACTGGACCAAAAATTTCTTCTTTATAAATTCTCATTTTTTTATCAACATTGTCAAAAAGGCACCCACCTATATAAAAACCTTTTTCATAACCTTGAAATTTTATATTTCTACCATCCACAACAAGTTTTGCACCTTCCTGCACTCCAAGATCAACGTAACCTCTGACTTTTTCTAGGTGCTGCTTAGTCACAAGTGGTCCCATTTCTGAATTCTTATCTATTCCTGGTCCAACTTTAAGTAATTCAACTTTTTTAGCGAGCTTAGTTACAAGTTGATTTCCAATTTTACCTACCGCGACTGCAACTGATTGAGCCATACATCTTTCGCCCGCTGATCCATAAGCCGCACCCATTAAACCATTAACGGCCTGATCAAGATCACAGTCAGGCATAACAACACAGTGATTTTTTGCTCCACCTAAAGCTTGAACACGTTTTTCATTTTTTGCAGCATTTTCATATATATATTTTGCAATTGGTGTTGATCCAACAAAACTTATAGCAGCTACATCTTTATTCGTTAGTAAAGCATCGACTGCTTCCTTATCTCCATTAACAACATTAAAAACTCCATCTGGTAATCCAGCTTCTTTAAACAGTTGAGCAAGCTTAATTGAACAAGAAGGGTCCTTTTCAGATGGTTTTAAGATAAATGTGTTTCCACATGCTATAGAAATTGGAAACATCCACATTGGAACCATTGCTGGAAAATTAAATGGAGTAATGCCTGCACATACTCCTAGTGGTTGTCTGACAGACCAACTATCAACATCGGTACCAACATTTTCAGAAAATTCTCCTTTAAGTAAATGCGGTATTCCACAAGCAAATTCAACAACTTCCAAACCTCTAGTTAGGGATCCTTTAGCGTCCTCATAAACTTTTCCGTGTTCTGAAACTATAAGCTTTGTTATCTCATCTAAATTTTTTTCTATTAATTCTTTAAATTTGAATATTATTCTTGCTCGCTGCGCAGGTGGTTTTCTACCCCAATCAGTAAATGCCTGTTTAGCTTTTTGAACTGTCAAATCCACATCAGCTTTAGAAGCTAAATTTACTTCAGATGTTTGTTCTCCGGTAGCTGGATTAAACACTTTGGATGTTTTTTTTGAAGAACCTTTAGCCGTTTTTCCATTTATAAAATGTTCTATTAAATTCATATTTATCCTAATTGATTTAATTAAGCTTCTAGCTTGTTGCAAGCATTTTTTTGATTGAGCCTATGGCCTTTGCTGGATTTAGTCCTTTTGGACAGGAACTTGTACAGTTCATTATAGTATGACACCTATACAATTTAAGTTTGTCGGCTACCATTTTCAATCTTTCTTTTTTTTCCTCATCTCTACTATCCGAAATCCATCGATAGGCCTGAAGTAAAACTGCAGGACCTAAATATTTTTCTTCATTCCACCAATAACTTGGGCAAGAGGTTGAACAGCATGCACACATGATACATTCGTATAATCCATCAAGTTTAGCTCTATTTTCTTTGGATTGATTAATTTCATTTTTTTCAGATTTAGATTTTTTTATTTTTAACCAGGGTTCGATTCCCTCGTATTGCCTGTAAAATGTGCTTAAATCTGCTACTAAATCTTTAACAACCTTTAAATGAGGAAGGGGATAAATACGAATATCACCATTGATGTCTTTGTGCGATTTTATACAAGAAAGTGTATTTACTCCATCAACATTCATTGCACAAGATCCACAAACTCCATGAGCACAAGATCTCCTAAAGGTAAGAGATGAATCCATTTCATTTTTGATTTTATGTAAAATATCTAAAACTTTGTTTCCACATGCATCAATATTTACTTCGAATGTATCTTCTCTTGGATTATCATTTTTTTCTGGATCCCATCTATAAACATGAACTATCTTCAAATTTGAAGAACCAGTTTTATCTTTAAAATATTGACCTTTTAAAATTTTAGAATTCTGTGGAAGGCTAAATTGTACCATTAATACACTCTTTCTTTCGGAGGAAACGTTTGAACATCATTAGTTAATGTTGATAAATTTACTGGTCGATAATTAATTTTAACTTCATTGCCATTGTGCCAACTTAAAGTGTGTTTCATATAATTTTCATCATCTCTTTTAGGGTAGTCTTCTCTAGCATGAGCTCCTCGACTTTCTTTTCGTTGATAAGCAGATTCCAGAGTCGTGATTGACTGTCGAATAAGATTATCAAATTCAAGGGTTTCCATTAGATCCGTATTAAAAATTAAAGATTTATCTTTAACAGATATAGACTCCATACCTTCATAGGGTTTTTTTATTTCATCAATGCCCTCTTTTAATATTTTTTCCGTTCTAAAAACTGCACATTTTGATTGCATTGTTTTTTGCATTGATAATCTAAGTTCAGATGTTTTATTTGATCCATTTCCGTTTCTTAATTTATCAAATCTATCGAGTAATTTATCTGTTTCACTTTTTGATATTTCTTCATGTGGGGAATTTGATTTAACTAATTCAGTTGCTCTTTTAGCGGCAGCTTTACCAAAAACCACAAGGTCAATTAATGAATTTGACCCCAACCTGTTTGCGCCGTGAACAGATACGCACGCTGCTTCACCTATAGCCATTAGCCCCGGAACTTTTTTCTCACCACCGTTTAAAGTTAGAACTTCAGCTTTATAATTCGTTGGAATACCGCCCATATTATAGTGAACTGTAGGAACAACAGGTATTGGTTCTTTAGTTACATCCCGGTCTACAAAAGTTGCTACTGATTCTGAAATTCCAGGCAGTCGAGTTTCTATAATTTTGGGGTCAATATGCTCAATATGTAAATGGAGATGGTCCTTATTTTTTCCTACTCCCCTTCCCTGATTAATTTCTATGGCCATTGACCTGCTTACCACATCCCTTGATGCAAGATCTTTAGCGTTAGGAGCATACTTCTCCATAAAACGTTCTCCCTTTGAATTTAATAAAAAACCACCTTCACCTCTAACTGCTTCCGAAATTAAGCAACCAATTCCATAAAGTCCGGTAGGATGAAATTGAACAAATTCCATATCTTGTAACGGAAGGCCTGCTCTTAAAACCATACCATTACCATCACCTGTACAAGTATGAGCTGCTGTAGCAGAATAGTAAATTTTGCCGTAACCTCCAGTAGCTAAAATTGTAATATGTGATCTAAATCGATGAATGGTTCCTTCATTCAAATTCCATGCAAGTACACCTTTACACTCACCATTTTGCATTAATAAATCTAAAGCAAAGTATTCAATAAAAAACTCTGTTTTATGTTTAAGCGCTTGACCATACAAAGTATGTAAAATTGCATGACCCGTTCTATCAGCGGCTGCACAAGTTCTTTGAACTGGTTCATTACCATAATTTTTTGTCATTCCTCCAAAAGCTCGTTGATATATCTTGCCATCATTAGTTCTGCTAAACGGAACACCATAATGTTCAAGTTCTATGACAGCTTTTGGAGCCTCTTTACAAAGATATTCGATACAGTCTTGATCTCCAAGCCAATCTGATCCTTTTACTGTATCGTACATATGCCAACGCCAGTCATCTTCACCTGCGTTACCTAAAGCAGCTGAAATTCCTCCTTGGGCCGCCGCCGTATGACTTCTCGTTGGAAAAACTTTTGAAATGCAGGCAGTTTTTAAACCTGACTCGCTTAATCCCACAGCAGCTCTTAAACCTGCTCCTCCGGCACCTACGACTAAAACATCGTACTCGTGATCTACTATTTTATATGTGCTCATTAAAATTTATATAATAACAGAATTATTGTTATTGATGGGATAATTATACTCAATAATAGTCCCAAAAGATTTACGGCATTTTTGATTTTTTCATTTTGGATATAGTCTTCAACAATTTCACTTAATCCAATTTTTGCATGAAAAAAACCTGTTATAAGTAAAATTATAGTTAAGATTAAAAATAGTGGTTTGCTGAAAAAATTTATAACTGAATTATAATCACCTGTAGATAAAGTTATTAAAGAAAGCAAAAACCAAACAATAAGAGGTGCAACTATTAATGCGCTTGCTCTTTGCATTATCCATTTACGTGATGCTTTCATCTAAATTAATCCCCTTCCAATTAACCACAAGAAAACAGTCAGCAATAGAGAACTGACGATAACTATAACTCCTGAAATATTTGCTGTTTTTATTTCATAGCCGTAACCTAAGTCCCAAAAAAAATGTCTAATTCCACTTAATAAATGATAACTGATCGACCAAGTAAACCCGATTAAAATAAATTTTCCAATAAAACTTTTTAAAAAAACTGAAAAATATTCAAATAAATTTTCACCAATTCCTGCTGAAGAAATCCATGCAGAAATAAAAATGAGACCTAACAGGTTTAATATTCCAGTAATTCTATGAGTAATGGAAAGCAAAGATGATATTTGCCATCTGTAAATTTGAAGATGGGGTGATAACGGGTTTTTTGAATCGTTCATTACTTGTTTAGCTAATATATTTTTTAATCAAAACATTTGCAATTTGAACCGCATTAAGGGCCGCACCCTTTAGTAAATTGTCTGAAACAACCCACATATTTATAGAATTTTTTTGTGTCTGATCATCTCTTATTCTTGAAATATATGTTACAAAATCGCCACTTGATTCAACTGGAGTTATGTAACCTCCATCTTTAGTTTCATCTACAACTTTACATCCAGGAGCCTTTTCTAAGCATTGTCTAATTTTTTTAGCATTAACTTCAGATTTAAATTCAATATTCACTGACTCAGAGTGTCCAACAAATACTGGAACTCTAACGCATGTGGCGCTTAAAACTATATTTGGGTCTAAAATTTTTTTTGTTTCTACAGCCATTTTCCATTCTTCTTTTGTAGAACCATCTTCCATAAAAGAATCGATATGCGGTATAACGTTAAAAGCAATTTGTTTAGTAAAATTTTTTGAACTTACTTTTTGCTTATCTAAAACTAGTTTGCTTTGCTCTTCTAATTCAGTCATATGATTTTTACCAGCTCCCGATACTGACTGATAAGTTGAAACTACTACCCTTTTAATTTTAAATTGATCGTGTAAAGGTTTTAAGGCTAAAACTAATTGAATAGTTGAACAATTTGCATTTGCAATAATATTTTTATTTTTGTAAAGCTTTAAAGCTTCAGCATTTACTTCTGGAACCACTAAAGGAATTTCTTTATTCATTCTAAAATGTTTTGAATTGTCAATTACAATAGTTTTTTTTGCAGCAATAGGAGCCCATTTTTCTGCTATAACGCTTCCCGCAGAAAAAAAAGCTATTTTTACTTTTGCAAAATCAAAATCACTAAGTCCAACAACAGAATAAGTTTTGTTTTTAAAAGTAATTTTTTTTCCAACGCTTTTATCTGAAGCAATCAGATATAATTCACTAAATTCAAAATTTAGTTTTTCCAGAACTTCTAAAAGTTTTCTACCGACATTGCCTGTCGCGCCAACAATTGCTATATTCATATTAATTAAAGTATTACTATTGTTTTATGACCAATTCTAGACCAATGGCACGGCTAAAAATAATTTTTCTGACTATTCCTTGATAGTCCTTAATACTCAATTTTCCTTTAATTTTTATGATTTTTTTCTACAAATTTTTTGACTATCTCTCTCATTTCAAAAGCTTTTTCAAATATAATCATGTGACCACATTCTTTAAGCACTTGTAATTCAGAATTTTTAATTTTTTCAGCCATCTGTTTTCCTTTATCTAGTGGAACCATCTTGTCTTTGTCACCAAGTATACAAAGAGTAGGACAATTTACATTAGACGCAGCTCTCAACCCATTTTTATAATTATTGCACGCTCTAAGATCAACGGCTAAGCCTTCCTGAACTTGCCTTGGTGAATTAATAATTTTTTGAACTGGGTTTCCTCCAATAAACTTTTTTACTCCCTCGTAGCCCCATTTCATCATAAGTTCTACGGATTTCATATCACCTCCGTTTGCATAATTAATCAGATCTGGGTTCACTGGTAATTCGTATGATCCCGCTATAAGACTTAAACTTTTAATTAATTTTGGAAAACGATAAGCAAATTCAAGTCCAGCTAAACAACCTTGTGAATGGCCAATATATGAAATTTCATTAATTTTTAATTTTTCCATCAATTTTTTAATCCACTCGGCTATTTCTTCAATAGATTTTATAGCAGGTCCTTCTGAGCTACCATGTCCAGGTAAATCAACAGATAAAATACTGTAGCCTTTTGAAGCAAGAAACTGCTCGTGTAATGACCAAACTATATGAGTAAGGCCACTACCATGCATTAAAATAATTACTGGCTTTGTGATATCGAAATCTAATCCACCAGTTGATACAAAAACACTTTTTTGATCTACTTCGAAATTCAGCTCATCTCCTTGGCTTTTTTTCTTAATTCGAATTTTTTTATTTTTCCAGTGGATGTTTTTGGTAGTTCACCAAAAACTATTTTTTTTGGAATTTTAAATCCAGCCAATGTTTCTTTACAAAATTTTATTATTTCCTCTTCTGTTGCTTTTTTTTCTGGTGTTAATTCAACAAAGGCACATGGTATTTCTCCCCATTTTTCATCTGGTTTAGCAACCACTGCAGCAAGTGAAACGGAAGAATGTTTTGCTACTGTATTTTCGATCTCTATAGATGAAATATTTTCTCCGCCTGAAATGATAATATCTTTAGACCTATCTTTTATTTGAATATAACCATTAGGATGCGTAACCGCTAAATCACCTGAATGAAACCATCCACCTTTCATGGATTTTTCTGTTGCTTCTTTATCTTTGAAATATCCCTTCATTACAACATTTCCACGTATCATTATTTCTCCCATCGTTTTTCCATCTCTAGGAACTGACTGCATGGTTTCTGGATCCATTACTTCAACATCTTCTGTATTTGGGTAGCGTACACCTTGACGGGCGTTAATTTCAGCTTTCTCATCTTCAGTTAAATTATCCCATTCCTTATTCCATGCGCACTGTAAAATATGTCCATAAGTTTCTGTTAGGCCGTAAACATGCATAACTTCAAAACCCAAGCTTTCCATTTTTTTAAAAATAATACTTGGCGGAGGAGCTGCTGCTGTCAAAACATATACCTTATACTTCAACGGTTTCTGTTCATTCTTTGGAGCATTTACTATCATATTTAATATAATTGGTGCGCCACCGAAATGAGTTACCTTATGTTGGGTTATTAAGTTGAAAATTTCTTTAGCCCTAATATTCCTGATACATATTACTCGTGCATGAAGCATTGCGAGCGTCCACGGATAACACCAACCGTTACAATGAAACATAGGAACCGTATACAAAAAATTTAAACGATTAGGCATATTCCATGCCACTGCACTTCCAGTAGACATTAAATAAGCGCCTCTATGATGATAAACAACTCCTTTGGGATTACCTGTTGTGCCAGATGTATAATTTAATGAAATTGCTTGCCATTCATCTTTTGGTTTTTTCCATATATAGTTAACGTCGCCTTCATTTAAAAAACTTTCATATTCAAATTGTCCAAAATTTCCTGCATCCTTTAAATCTGCTTGCTTGTCATCAATATCTATAATTAAAATTTTCTTGTCTAATCCTTCCATTGCTTTTTTTACAATATTATGAAATTGACAATCTACAATAAGTGCTTTGGTATCGGCATGCTTTAATATGTAACTTACTGTTTTAGAATCTAATCTTGTATTAATTGCATTAAGTACAGCACCTGTCATTGGGACGGAATAATGAGCTTCGAATAATTCTGGCGTATTAGGAGCCATAATCGACACAGTATCACCTAATTTAATTCCATGTTTTGTTAAAGCACTAGCAAACTTTATACAACGATCATAAGTTTGTTTCCAAGTATACACTCTCTTTTTATAAATTATGGATTCATAATTTGGATAAATATCTTTTGTTCTTTCAAGAAAGCTTATTGGTGTTAATGGAATAAAATTCGCATTATTTTTTTCAAGATTTTTATCGTAATCATTCATATAAATTAACTAATTTTAGATTCTTTTATAATTTCTGCAATTAGCTCTTCTTTTTTGTGTCCCATTAAATGTATTCCTTTAACTCCTTTAATTTCACGAAAAATTTGAATTAATTCAAGACAAATTTTTTTACTTTCTTCTTTTTGATCTTTTGCCTGTTCTAATCTTTTTATAATCTCATCTGGAACGTCAACACCAAATAAATTATCATTCATCCATTTAGCACTTTTAGCTGAAGCAAAAGGCCCTAATCCTATTAGAAAATATGTTTTTTCTAATATCCCAACATCATCCAACACTTTCATATAATCAATTAACTTTTTTTTTTCAAAAATGTACTGTGTTTGAAAAAAATCAACTCCAATTTTAATTTTGTTTAAAATTTTTTTAGTATTAGGTTTTCCTTTTGAAGGAACTTCTGCTGCTCCAATAAATAGCTTTGGAGGAGGATCAATTATTCTTCCTGATGGAAATTGTTTATCCTTTCTCATCAGATTAGCTGTGGTAACTAGTGTTGCACTATTAATATCTTGTACAGGTTTTGTTTCCGGCTGGTCTCCAACTTTTGGATCATCGCCAGATAAACAAAGAATATTGTGTACGCCTAAGGCCGACGCTCCAACCAAATCACCTTGTAAAGCTAGACGATTGCGATCGCGAACCGTTAACTGTAATATTGGTTCAATATCATTTTGAGCAAGAATAATTGCCGCTGTTAGTGAAGACATATGCACTTTTGCTCCAGGACTATCAGTTACATTAACTGCATCTGCAACGCCCTTTAATGGCATTGTTTTTTTTAATAAAACTTCTTGATTTGAGGCATCAGGAGGAGTGGTTTCTGCAGTAAATACAAAAATTCCCTCAGATAATTTTTTGTGAAGTAAGCTTTGATATTCCATTTTAACTAAATTTAAAATCCATTATGTACTTACTTCCTGAAATTGCAGATTTATAATGGGTGTCTATTCTAGGTAATACTCGATTAAAGAAAAAATTTGCAGTTTCAATTTTGTCTTCAAAAAACTTTTTGTTGTTATTTATTTCTTTATAACTAACATTCAACACTTTTAACCAAGAATATGCTAGGGCCATTAAGCCTAGAATCTTGAGATAATCATTGCATGCTGCGCTAGCATCATCCTTAGAATTTTTTATGCTTTCCTTAATCCAATTTGTAAAATTTACTAGTATTCCTAAATAATTATTTAGTTTATCAGCAAATGGTTTTATTTTAGTCTCGGTTTTATTTTTTTTAATTTCTTCTTCAATAAACTTAATGTATCGGTCAATAACACTTCCATCTTTATTAATAAGTTTTCTAAAAACTAAATCTATAGATTGAGCTGAATTAGTTCCTTCATATATTGGTGTAATTCTATTATCTCGGTATAACTGCTCAATGCCTTGGTCTTTTGTATAGCCATAGCCTCCAAAAATTTGCATCGCGTCACTAGTAATTTCCATTCCCATATCTGTAAATAATGATTTTACAACAGGCGTCATCAAAGATACTAAATCTGAAGCTTCTTGTTTTATTTTATTATCGCTGTGGTGTAGACTAACCTCAATTTGTTGAGCTAACCAAAAACTTAAAGCTCTTTCTCCTTCAATGATCGACTTCATACTTAATAATGATCTTCTAATATCAGCATGATCAATAATTAAATCTGCTCCATTTGCTGTCTTGCTGTTATTAGATTTGCCTTGCTTTCTCTCTTTTGAATAATTTAAGGCATTTTGATACGCAATTTCTGATATTCCCAAAGCTTGAATTCCTACAACAATTCTTTCTAAATTCATCATCGTGAACATTGAACTTAGTCCTTTGTTTTTTGACCCAATCATATAACCAATTGCTTCATCAAAATTTAAAACACATGTAGACGATCCCTTGATTCCCATTTTACTTTCAATAGAACCAGTTGAAACTCCATTTCTTGGACCTAAAGATCCATCTTCTTTAACTTGAACTTTTGGAACTAGAAATAAACTAATTCCCTTTGTTCCAGATGGAGCATCAGATGTTCTTGCAAGAACTAAATGAATAATATTTTCTGTAAGGTCATGGTCTCCTGAAGTAATGAATATTTTTTGACCACTCAATTTAAAACTTCCATCTGATTGTTCAGTAGCTTTTGTTTTGAGTAATCCTAAATCTGTTCCACAAACAGGTTCGGTCAGGCACATCGTGCCGCTCCATTTGCCCTCAACAATTTTAGGAAGGAATTTTTTTTTTATTGTATTGGCACCGTGATGAAGAATACAATTATAAGCGCCAATACTAAGTTCGCTATATAATTTAAAAGAAAGGCTAGCAGAGGATAACATTTCGTCAAAAAATGCGCTGATCGTCTTTGGTATGCCTTGTCCACCATATTCTGGATCACAGGATAATGAGGTCCATCCATCTTGAATAAATTTTTTATAAGCTCCTTTATATCCTGGAGGCGTTATGACTACTCCATTTTCAAAAACACATGGCATATCATCTCCTGCTTTAGCTAAAGGCAAAATAAGATTTTCGGTAATTTTTGCTGCTTGTCCTAATATATCTTTTGCAAGATCGGAGTTAACTTCTTTGTATTTTTCGAGTTCATTATAATGCTTATTATCTCTTAACTTTTCAAAGAGAAACATCATGTCATCGATAGGAGCGTTATAGGTTACCATTTAATTTACCAGAGGCTTTCCAGTTGTTAGAGTATGTTTAATTCTTGCTTGAGTTTTTTTCATCTGAATTAATTGAATAAACGCCTCTAATTCTAATGCATAAAGGTCATCTTCGGACAACTCTTTCTCAATAGTTGTGTTTCCTCCACTTAATACAAAAGCTAATTTTTTTCCAACTTCCATTCCGTGTTCTAAAATTTTCTTTTCTTTAAAAAGATTTTCTAGAGTTTGAAACATTTTTTCTCTAACTTGGTTTCCTGATAGTTTGAAAATTGGTGTTTCAGGAGGCTTATAGTCACCTTTAATTTTGGCAATTAAATCTTGCGAAACTGAAAGTAATTTATTTCTGTTCATAATACTTTTATCTTTTGCTAATAAAAACTTAAGTGGCATCGCTTCTACAGGCGAGGTGGCCGTTTTAGCATATCCAATAATATCAAATACTTTTTGTGGTGCAAAATCCGGATCTTTTTTCGCTTCTTCGGTTTGCATCCAACGCCATAACATTTCTTTGCAACCGCCGCCAGCAGGGATTAATCCAACTAACGTTTCTACAAGCCCCGTAACAATATTTGTGTGAGCAATTACATAATCGCTTTGAACCAAAATCTCAAATCCACCTCCTAAAGCTAAACCAGAAGGTGCAGAAATAACGGGGTTTTCAGAATATTTAAGCTGCTTACAAGTCATTTGAAAATGATGAATAAATTTTTCTATCGCTTTCCAGTTCTTCTCTTTTACAAATTCCATTACATAATTTAAATTTACTCCAGCAGAAAACTGCATGCCTTCATTGATGATGATTAAATTTTTATCAGTCGCTTTTTTTAAAGCATCCATTGAATCATAATCCAACGTATTTGCTTTAGTATTAAATTCTACAATTTTATAAATTGAATAATCATAAATAAATGCTGATTTATTACTTGTAATATTCGCAATTTGTTTTACCTTTCCTAGAGTTTCTAAATCGGTATAGATTTGCCTTTTCCCATAAAAAGTATCAGATTTATTTTCATATAATCTTTTTATAAATTCATTCATTTTTAAATTTTTGTCTTTTTCTACAAAAAATTTTACTCCAAGTTCTTCAAGCATTTCAAATGGGCCTCTTGACCAACTAAAGCCTAGTCTCATTGCTTCATCAATATTGTTATAATCTTTTGTTACGCTGGGAATTAAAGAAGACGCATAAAGTATAATTTTTGAAACCACTGACCAAGTGTATTTTCCATATTTGTCATTTCTGGAAACTAAATCTTTTAAAGAAACATTTTCTTTAATATTGAATTTAATTTTTTTTGATGGTGCATATTCTCTAGTTTTTAAATCAATAACTTCTAAAACTTTTTTTCCTTCTTTATTATTAATTCTACGAAATCCACCTTTACTTTTTCTTCCTGTATACCCATTTTTAATTAGATGTGTAATGAGTGGAATTTCTTTTGCCACTTCATGAAAAACATCTGAGGTAGGCAACTCTTTTAAAAAACTTTTTAAAACATCCGCCATTAAATCTATTCCGATTAAATCATATAGACCAAAAGCTCCTATTTTTGGTAATCCCATTGGTCTGCCATAGAGTGCATCTGACTCATCTACACTTAATTCCATTTTGATAGCTTCGGTCATTGCTACTTGAATTGCATAAACGCCAACTCTATTACCTAAAAAACCTGGTGTATCTTTACAGATAATAACTTGCTTGCCTAAATTTTCTTCACAAAAATTTTTTAAAAAATTTATTTTATCTAAATCATTAAAACTTTCTTTAACGATCTCTAATAGACCCATATATCTAACGGGGTTAAAAAAGTGAGTTATACAAAAATCTTTTTTGTCTTCATCAGACATTTTTGATGATAAAACTTTTAATGGAATGGTAGATGTATTTGATGAAATAATTGAGCCTTTTTTTCTCTCTTTTAGTATCTTTTCATAAAGATTGAGTTTTATATCAATTCTTTCTACCACAGCTTCGACTATCCAGTCGGCTTTTCTTACAGCATCTAAATTCTGATCTATGGTTCCTATTTTAATTTCATCAATTTTGCTTTTATCTATTAATAAAGGAGGTTTGGATTCGTAAATTCTTTTTTTAGCTTTTTCACAAATTTCTGTTTTTAAGTCCAATAATGTAACAGGAATATTTGCATTGCATAATTGTGCCGCAATACCAATTCCCATTGTTCCCGACCCAATTACTACAACATGATTAATTTTCATTGGGATAAATTATAAAAATTTTATTATTATTGCAATTTTGAGACTATCGCATTGCCCATTTGTGAAGTGGACACTTCTTTTTTACCTTTAGATAAAATATCTTTAGTTCTTAATCCATCATCAAGAACTTTTTGTACAGCTTGATCTAAGTTGTCTGCTTCTTTCTCTAAATCCAAAGAATATCTAAGAGCCATAGAGAAGCTAAGAATAGCTGCAATTGGATTAGCTATTCCTTTTCCGGCAATATCAGGAGCTGAACCATGAACAGGTTCGTACATAGATCTCATCTTGCCATTTTTATTTTTTGCACCCAAAGATGCTGAAGGCAATAAACCTAATGATCCTGTTAGCATAGCAGCCTCATCAGATAACATATCTCCAAATAAATTGTCCGTTACAATTACATCAAATTGCTTTGGGTTTCTTAGTAGTTGCATTGCACAATTATCTGCAAGCATATGATTCAATTCGATATTAGGGTACTCATTATCTTTAAGCTTCTGAACTTCCTCTCTCCAAAGAACTCCAGCCTCCATAACATTTGATTTATCACATGAAGTAACTTTTTTATTTCTTTTTTGTGCAAGCTCGAAAGCTACTTTAGCTACTCTAATTATTTCGTTAGTTGTATATGTGTGCGTATTGATACCTTTTCGCTGTCCGTTTTCGATGGGTTTTATTCCTCTTGGTTCGCCAAAATATATACCACCAGTAAGTTCTCTAACGATCATAATATCTAAACCTGAAACAATTTCAGGTTTTAAACTGGAAGCTTCAACTAATTGTTTGAAACAAATTGCCGGTCTAAGATTTGCAAATAACTTTAATTCTTTTCTTAATTTTAATAATCCTCTTTCAGGTTTTTTTGAAAATTCTAATTTATCCCACCTTGGACCTCCAACAGCTCCCAAAATTACAACTTCAGATTCTAATGCTTTATAAAATACTTCATCTGTAATTGGATTTTTATGTTTTTCATACGACGCACCACCTACTAAATCTTCGTCAACTTCAAAATCTAAAGATTTTTTCGAGTTAAGCCATTGTATGACTTTTTTAACTTCAGCAACAACTTCCGGCCCAATCCCGTCTCCTGGCAACAATAAAATTCTTCGCTTTTTAACTTTTATCATATTAATTAGTCCAAGGTTTAGTTTTTTTAAGATTTTCTTCATAAGAAGATATTTTTTCTGATTTTTCTAAAGAAAGTGAAATATCATCTAAACCATTTAACAAACATTCTTTTTTAAAAGGATCGATTTTAAAATTAATTATTTTATTTCCAAATTTGATTTCCTGTTTAGTTAGATTTATTTCTACTATTTCTTTTCTTTTTGAATATTCAACTATTTCTTCTAAATTATTTTGACTTAAAACTATTGGCAACATGCTATTTTTAAAACAATTATTATAAAAAATATCGGCGAAACTTGGACCTATAATACATTTAATTCCAAAATCTAATAATGCCCATGGTGCATGTTCTCTTGATGAACCGCACCCAAAATTTTTCCCCGTTAGCAAGATAGATGACTTGTTGTAAGGTTCCTTGTTTAAAACAAAATTATCTTTTTTTTTTCCTTGCTCATCATAGCGCATTTCAAAAAATAAACTTTCCCCAAGTCCACTTCTTTTTAAAGTTTTTAGAAATTGCTTTGGAATAATCATATCTGTATCAACATTTATCATTGGTAAATTCGCAGGCACTCCTTTTAAAATATTAAACTTTTCCATTTTATTTTTGAAACTTTCTTACATCTGTCAAATGTCCATCAATTGCTGCAGCGGCAGCCATAGCCGGACTTACAAGATGAGTTCTTCCTCCACGACCTTGACGTCCTTCAAAATTTCTGTTTGATGTAGATGCACATCTTTCTTTAGGATTAAGCTTATCTGCATTCATAGCCAAACACATCGAACAACCCGGTTCTCTCCACTCGAATCCAGCATCTTTAAATACTTTGTCTATTTCTTCTTTTTCTGCTTGTTGTTTTACAAGGCCAGAACCTGGCACAACCATAGCATTTACATGTTGAGCAATTGTCCTTCCTTTTATAATTTTGGCCGCATCCCTTAAATCTCCAATTCTTCCATTAGTACAACTTCCAATAAAAATTCTATCAATTTTAATATCGGTCATTTTTGTATTCGGTTTAAGTCCCATATAATTTAAAGAGCGATTCATTGATGCTTTTCTGTCTTCATCCTGTTCTTTGTCCGGATCAGGAACAGCGCCAGTAATAGTTACAACATCTTGAGGAGAAGTGCCCCATGTTACCATTGGGCTAATATCATCACCTTTAATTTCCACTTCTTTATCAAATTTAGCCTCTGGATCTGATTTAAGACCAAACCAAGATTCAATTGCCTTATCCCAATTTGTTCCTTTAGGAGACTTAGGTTTATCTTTTAAATATTGAAAAGTTTTTTCGTCAGGTGCAATTAATCCTGCTCGGGCGCCCGCCTCTATTGACATATTGCAGATTGTCATACGTTGTTCGATATTCAAACTTTCTATTACAGATCCAGCATACTCAATCACAGATCCAGCTCCACCTGCGGTACCTATCTTTCCTATTGCTTGCAAAATTACATCTTTAGCAGTAACGCCATTTGGTAACTTGCCTATTACTTTTATACAAAGATTTTTTGATTTTTTTTGAATTAAAGTTTGGGTAGCTAAAACATGCTCGACTTCTGAAGTTCCTATGCCAAAAGCTAATGCTCCAAAAGCTCCATGTGTTGCGGTATGACTATCACCGCAAACTATTACCGTGCCTGGTTGAGTAAATCCCTGTTCAGGTCCAATGATGTGAACAATTCCTTGTCTTTTGTCTTTCATATCAAAAATTTCTATACCAAATTCTTTACAATTTTTTTCAAGCTCTTCAATTTGAGCTTTCGATTCTTGATCTTCTATGTCTTTTGATCGATCAGTTGTAGGCACATTATGATCTGCAACTGCTAAAGCAAGATTTGGCCTCCTGACTTTTCGTTTTGACAATCTTAAGCCTTCAAAGGCTTGGGGGCTTGTAACTTCATGTATTAAATGTCTATCAACATATAATAATGTTGTTCCATCATTTTGTTGATGAACTATGTGTTCATTCCATATTTTGTCGTAAAGTGTTTGGGGCATTGATAGAAAAAAATTATTTTTTCTTTTTTTTTAACTCTTTTTTTTTGTATCTGGTTTAGATATTGCCTTTTGAGACTCTTCTTTCTTTGGCTCAGTTGCAGTTACTATTATTTTTTCTTGTTCTTGTGATTTATTTTCACTAACTTGTCCGGAAACATTTATACCAATTTTTTTCTTAATTTTTTCTGCAATTCTTGCTGACTTACCTTTTCTATCTCGAAGATAATATAACTTGGCTCTTTTAACTTTTCCTGATCTTATAACTTTTATTGAGCCAACAATTGGACTGTATAAAGCAAATGTTCTTTCTACGCCTTCGCCAAATGAAATTTTACGGACTGTAAATGATGAATTGATGTTACGGTTCTTTTTCGCAATACAAACTCCCTCAAAATACTGAATCCTTTCACGTTTTCCTTCAACAATTCTTACGCCAACTTTAATTGTATCACCTGCAGAAAATTCAGGAATTTTCTTTTTTGCCAAAATTCTTTGAACACTTTCCCTGTTTATGTCTTCGATATTTTTCATTTATTTTTATTATATTTTTCCCATAAATCTGAACGTCGACGTCGTGTTATATCCTCTGATCGAGCTAGACGCCAGTCCTTAATTTTCTCATGATCTCCAGTTAATAGTACAGATGGAATTTCTTTTCCCTCCCATTTTTGAGGTTTTGTATATTGTGGATATTCAAGAAGATTTTTTTCAAATGTCTCCTCACTTAATGAATTAGAATTTCCAAGCACACCTGGAAGTAATCTAACAACAGTATCGATAATTACAAAGGCACCTATTTCACCTCCTGATAGAATTAAATCACCAATGCTAACTTCTTCTATATTTCTTGTTTCAAGTATTCTTTGGTCTACTCCTTCAAAGTGACCGCAGATAATATTTATATTTTTATCCAAAATTTTTTTTGCATAAATATGATCAAATTTTTTACCTTTAGGTGATAGATAAATTACTGGTTCTTTATTGTTAATAATATTTTTATCTAAAGAATTTGCGAGAACGTCAGCTTTCATAACCATTCCACTGCCACCACCAAAAGGTGTGTCATCAACGGTTTTATGTTTATCCGTGGCATAATCTCTAATGTTAACCATTTCCAATGACCATATTTTCTTCTCTAGTGCTTTCTTATAAAGACCACTAGCCAAAGGCCCTGGAAACATTTCAGGATACAAAGTGAATACTCTTACTTTCCACATTTATTTTTTCTTAGGATCTTCTTTCTTGGGTTCTGTTTTTGGAGCCGCTGTTTTAGGAGCTTCTTTCTTAGACTCTTCTTTCTTGGGTTCTGTTTTTGGAGCCGTATCCTTTTTTGGAACGTATGCAGCTGGTTTATCACTTTCTGCTTTATCTTTTTTTCTATCCTTTTTTGGAATTGCTTTAAGTGGATTGTTTCCTTTGGGTGGCATAGGAAAAACTTCGGCTTCTCCTAATATTCTAGAAACTCTTAATGTTGGTTTAGCACCTTTGCTTATCCAATGTTTTATTCTATCGACCTCTAAATTAACTCTTTCTTTTTTTGTTTTTGGTAATAGTGGATTAAAAAAACCTACTTTTTCAATAAATCTTCCATCTCTTGGAAATCTACTATCTGCAACTACAATTTTATAAACTCGTCTTTTTTTTGCACCACCCATTGATAATCTAATTTTAAGCATATTATTTACTTTCCATTATTACGGGGCCAGAAACTGAATCAGTAACGCCTAATTCTGAAGAAATTTCTTCAAGCAAAAGTCTAACGGTATCTAAACCAGCAATCATTTTATTTCTTGCTTTTGCAATTGACTGCTCATCTTTCCATTCTCCTACGATGCACATATTATTAGAACCTGTTTGAATTTGTTTCATTGAAATTAATCCTTCTGTGCCTTTCATATTGTCAAAAAATTCTCGCAATTTTTTCATGTACTCATCTTTCTTATCTTGCTTAATCTTACTTCTAACAACGTTCATAAATTTTGACATTTTGTTTTCCTTTCTTTTATTTTAGTTGGTTAAAAATTTCTGGAGGTATCCCACCTTTTGGATCACCCTTAGACATTTTTTTCATCATATTAGTCATCATTTTAAATTGCTTGAGCAACTTATTTATAGTGGCAGAATCTGCTCCTGAACCACTAGAAATTCTTTTTTTTCTTGAAGCGTTGATTATTTTCGGACTTAACCTTTCTTCTTTAGTCATAGATAAAATAATCGCTTCATTAATTTTAATTATATTTTCGTCAATATTTGCATTATCCATTTGTTTTTTTATTTTTGATACCCCGGGTAACATTGATAACACTCCCTCCATGCCACCCATTTTTTTCATTTGTCTAAGTTGACTTAAATAATCTTCCATAGAAAACGAACCGGCTTTTAAATTTTCTTCTGTTTTTCTAATATTTTCTTGATCAAGACCTTGAGAGGCTTTTTCAACAAGAGAGACAACATCTCCCATGCCCAATATTCTATTCGCTATTCGGTCTGGATGAAAAACATCCAATTGCTCAACTTTTTCACCCACTCCCATAAATTTGATAGGAGTATTAGTAGCAAATTTCATACTTAGCGCAGCACCACCTCTTCCATCACCATCCACTCTAGTTAAAATAATACCGGTCAAATCTACAGCTTTTTTGAATTCTTGTGCGACATTAACAGCTACTTGTCCTGTAAGAGAATCTGCAACTAAAATTGTTTCTATTGGATTTGCTAAAGATTTAATTTCTTTAATTTCATTCATCATGAAAAGATCAATTTGAGTTCTTCCCGCAGTATCAAAAATTATTGTATCAGCTCCACTCAATGAAGCTGCATTAAGAGCTCGTTTAACAATATCAGGTGGTAATTGGTCTTTTACTATAGGTAGTGTTTGTATTGAATTCTTTTCCCCTAATATATT
>Ga0208057_1000229_pt1 | contig 20339 bp, 14 predicted proteins | sample DeeseametaMP1649_FD_184183 | JGI IMG/M metagenome (GOLD analysis project Ga0208057, IMG submission 184183) | Marine microbial communities from the Deep Pacific Ocean - MP1649 (SPAdes) | ecosystem: Environmental > Aquatic > Marine > Oceanic | place: North of Tokelau, South Pacific Ocean...
CGCCCGCGGCTTCCGCAACTACGACAACTACCGGCTACGCATGCTGCTCATCGGCGGAGGGCTCGACACCCTCATCCCCACCTGAAGTACGAAGAGCCAGAAATACGCAAGCATATTGCAAAGCCAATAGGAATGAGGGGGCATGGGCAGGGGACTGTCGAATTCTTTATGTCTTTCACTCTCTCCTGACCCCTGGCAATAGGCGCGTGTGAGTGTGTGCAGAAAAATACCCTTTTCTTGGAAATCGAAAGGAGGAATAGCATTATGGGACGTTTACCTAAACCCGATAATCGGCATGAAATCGAAGGCACTAAAAACCGTTCGGCTCGAAAGTCGGTGAAGCCGACCCCGCTGGATGGGCTGAATTCGACGGCCCCGGCTCATCTTCCGGAGTCCGCCGCTGCGGCCTACGTGGAGACGGCTGAGGCGCTGAACACGCTAGGGATCGGCTCTGAGGCAGACAGGGGGCTAGTGGAGGCGTACGCGGCTGCCCTGGGCCTGTTCCGGGACGCTGCGGAACAGATCAAGGCTGAGGGGCTGGTGATCGAGGACCGCGACGGAAACGCGAGGAAGCACCCGCTGTTGGCGACGGTGAATCAGACGCAGACACAGATTCGGAACCTCGGCGTGCGGCTGGGACTCGACCCGGTGTCCCGCGCCGGTCTTGAGGTCAATGCAAAGACGGCGGCAAGCGGAAGCATTGCCGATCAATTCAGCGAATACCTGTAACGAAAGGGGACAGTATGACGAAGAACAGACCGTGGCATTTAGCCGATCTTGTCGGCACCGAAGATTACGAAATCGCTGAAAGGATGCTTGAGCGATTCCTTTTCACGGGGGAGGGTGACCCACTCCCTCCCGGTGTGTGGGACCAGTTCGACGCGGTGATTGCACGTAAGTACGGGTTCCATCCTCAGGCGGATTCGCCGTGAGAACCGTCGCGCTGCCGTGGCTGCTGACGTGCGCGGTGTGTGGGGATTCGTTTGCGGCCCCTAGGAGGGCCGCTAAGGCTCCGGTGGTGTGCTCGGACACCTGTAGGGCTGAGAGAGGCGCACACGGCGATCTGAGGCTGTCTAGGCGGGCTGCTACCGGCACCGGCGTGCTCGACTTCACGACGGGTGAGCGTCATTCGTCGGATTCGGGCGACGCGGGCCACGACGTGCTGATCGGTTCCGGTGCTGGCGGCTACGTCACGACGGCGGGCTATCTGCCGGTGCGGGATGAAACGGGCGAGTACGTGCGCGACGACTCGGGGCGGGTGGTTTCTCGGTTCCGGAATTTCGAGGCCGAATCGAATATGCGCCCTGAGGGGGCGCAAGAGCCTTACCCGGTGATCGGGCAATCTGATTTGCCGTGGGATTGGCAGGACCGGCTCGACCGGGGCGAGTCGTTAGACGATATGCGCGTGGATTCGTGGCTAGGTGAGCCTGTGGAGCGGTGGTTGTTCGAGAGTGTGTAGACAACCAACTAACTAGTAGAGGGGCCGCTACCTGCGGCCCTTTTGCTTGTCTGAAAGGGGCTACTATGACTATGAACCACACCGCCGCTGAAACAGCGGACGTGCTGCTTGCTATCGACCACCTGCCGGACCATTCCCGAGACATGCTGATTCATGTTTTCGCGGCGATGCAGAACAAGTCTGATTCGTACACGGAAGATGAGCGGGCGTTTTTCAACGCCACGCTGCGGCTGATTGCTCGGGTGCGGGAGGTACGTGACCAGACGGACCGAATGAACCGTCGTGCTGAGCGGCAGGCGAACATGCCGCGTTCTGAGTCCGCTGACACTGAATGGATGCGGGACGAGTTCGCAGCCCTTACCGCGAATCTCGCCTGACTAGAACCACATAACAACTGAATAGCCGTTAGGCCGAATGGTGGCTAACGGATTCGCTGGCCGGAAATACCGGATGCGAGAAAGGAACAACATGGATTACCGTGCTATGGCTGAGCGCGCCCTGAATAAGCGTGAGGACATTTTCGAGAAGCGCAAGAGTGCCGCTGCTGCTGGTAAGCGTGACCTTGTGCGCGAGTACGACCGACAGATGGATGATCTTGCTACTGAGGCTCGTGAGTATGTCGAGTTCGCTGAGCGGCAGGGTGAGATTCGTGAGGCTTTCACTGGTGCCGGAGCCCTCGGTGCTGCGACCCCTGGTGAGGTTCGCGCCGATGGTGGCGACGAGTTCCGGGGCGGTCTGCTTCCCTCTGAGGCAGACATGGAGACTCGAGCCGTCAACGGCTCTGAGTTCCTGATCCCGTCGGGTACCGCTGCTAAGTATGTTGACATTCTGCGCGCTAAGGCTGTGTTCCTGCGCGGCATCCCTGCTGAGAACCTGCTGCCTTTCGGTGAGCGGACTTGGGAGATGCCGGTTCTGAATGACACCGACATGCCGGGGCTGGTGCAGGCTAACGCTCTCATCACTGAGGGTGACGACACCTTCGCTGGTCTGTCGTTTACGGCGAAGAAGTACGCGGACCTGCGTGGCGCGGCTAACGAGACTTTCGCTGATGCTTCGGTGAACCTGCGTAACGTGCTGGCGCAGACTCTGCTGCGGAATGTTGCTGTGCAATTCGACTCCGATGCCTTCACTGGTGCCGGTGGCACTACTGACCCGGTTCTCGGTCTGGTCGGTCAGGGCAATTCGGTTGCTGCGTCTGGCGCGACTGGTGAGACGGCGACCTGGGACGACGTTTCTGACGCTGTTCTGCGTATCTGGCAGGGTAACGCTGAGCCGACTGTCATTTGGGCGGCTCCGGATGCTGCTAACGCTCTCGCTAAGGAGCGTGAGGGTAGTGAGGGCGGCTACCTTGAGCCGGATACTCCGCTGAATGTGGCGCGCCGTCTGCCGACTCTGGTGTCTACGAACATTCCTGCCGGGAATGTGATCGTGGCTGCCGGTGACCGTGTGTTCGCGGGTATCCGCGAGGACGCGAAGGTCGCTGTCTCTGAGCACTACGAGTTCGCCAACGACCGGACTCTGGTGCGGCTGACGATGCGTGCTGCTGGCACCTATGTTGCCGAGACTTCCTCGGTGCAGGTCATTACTGCGGCTCCGTGATCTAGTCACGGTCCGTAATGGCTAAAGGGCTGGTGCTCCGTGTTCTTCGGTCGTACTCGGACACGTTGTCAGCACAGCCGGGGACCGTCCCTTTCTTGGGACGGTTCCCTTCCCCTTGGGTGGCGGGTGGCTTGTTACCTCCCCTTTCGGCCACCTGCTACCTGAGGGGCCTTCCTTTTCTCGCCTACGCGAATGGGCGAGTAATGCAGGCTGTTTCAGCAGTAGTCTGCGGAAGCGAACACCTTTCGGGTGTCGCTTACCTCCATTCGGCCCCGGTCGGTTCTGCGTAACCCCTTTTAGGGGTGCTGGCCGGGGCCACCCCCCACCCCCCGTTAGGGCTCCGGCTCGGCGGGGGGGTTTTCTGTTTCCCCATCGTTGCTAGATGATTGTGCTGCCTTCCTAGCCTGTCTGACCATCCTCGCGAGTTCGCTGGCTTGTTCTGCGACCTTGTCGGTCGCCACCGCCTTCTCGAACATGACGCCGAAGTCAGTCGTTTTAACGATGCCATTGTCGAACTGCACCGAGAGGCCCTTTTCTCGAAGTTGGAGAACCAGTGGGTTCTCATCTCGCCATGCGTAGCGCGCGGTATCCGTAAAGTGGTTCGAAAAGTCTTTCTCGATGAGCCCCAGACGAGACCAATTGTCTAGCCAGCCCGGAAGATCCAGGTTAGTCGCCTGTTGGCCGGTTCCCAGATTCGTCAGTTGAATGATGCACGAATGGGCAATTTGGAACCCGCTGCTTCCCGATATGGCCGTCTTTATTCGGATGGCAGGTGTCAGTCTGGCTGCTAGAATTTGCGCCAATAGGCGGGCCTCGTTGCCGCTCAGTTGCTTTATCACTTCCGCAATGCCTGGATGGGCCACGGCGCTCGACCGGCTATCTGAGGCGCGAGCGAGAAGATTCAGATACATCTCCTTGAGTTCCGGCTCATCCAGTGAGTAGCCCAATGCCTGCATCGCGGGAACTGCCACGTTGGGCTTCGGTGGCTGAATCGCCTCTTCGGGGACCTCGGTGAGTTTCTCCGCCAATTCGTCGCTGAATTGGTTCTCGAAGTAGTCCGAACTGAAACCTGCGAGGCGCCCCAGGGGCTGCATCAGGCGCAGGACTATTGTCTGTCGGATTTCAACGCGCTTTGCGTAGGCTTTGGCGGCTGCCTGCATCTCAGGCGAGTTCTCTGCGATGCGGGCAAGTTGCGCCTTGGTCCCGGCGTCCTCAGACAGTGCGGCCTTGCCTGCCTCGGTCACCACCTTGCCGACACCGGCGATTTCTGCTCCGGTCATGTGGCCCTCCTGTCAAGTAAAATCAGGATTGCACGCGTGAGGGCAGGTGTGCACGCACGCTCTCCAGCGTGTCGGCTTCAGTCGCGCGCTTGTCGTCGCGGTAGCGGACCACGCGTGCAAACCGAAGTGCCACGCCACCGGGGTAGCGGGTGGACCGCTGGACCCCATCGAAGGCAATCTCGACCACCTGCTCGGGTCGCACGTGCACGACGTGGCCCTCACGATGCGTCTCCAACTCAAGGAAGCGTTCCGTCTGCCAGCGCAGCATTTCGTCACTTAGACCCTTGAAGGTCTTGCCGAGCATCACCAGCTCGTCGCCGTCACGCGCGGCGAGGTGGATGTTGGACAGCAGCCCCGAGCGGCGGCCCGAGCCCCACTCGACGGCGAGCACCACCAGGTCGAGGGTGTGGACCGGTTTCACCTTCACCCATGCGGCACCCCGCCTGCCCGCGTCGTACGCCGCCGACGGGCTCTTGACCACGACACCCTCGTGCCCGGCGCTGATCTGGGCGGCCAGGAACGACTCGGCCTCCTCGGCCGAGGAGGTCTCCAGCCGCTGCACCCGGTGCTGCACAGGCACGAGCCGCTCGAGGGCCGCCGCGCGCTCGTGGCCGGGGGAGTCCATCAGGTCCTCGCCGTCGAGGTGCAGCACGTCGAAGAAGAACGGGCTGATCACCGCCCCGCTCGCCTGCGCGGTGCGCGAGGACGTCTCCTGGAACGGCCGGGGCCGCCCGTCCGCGCCGACCGCGAGGGCCTCGCCGTCGAGCACGAACCTCTCCGAGGGCAGCGACCGGGCCACCGCGACCACCTCCGGCAGCCTCGTCGTGATGTCGTCGAGGCTGCGGGTCACCACGAGCACGTCGTCGCCGTCGCGGTGCACCTGGACCCGGATGCCGTCGAGCTTGGCGTCGACGACGACCGCCCCGCCGTCGCCACCGGCCTTCGCGAGGGCCGCGCCGACGCCGGGGGCCGACGAGGCGAGCATCGGCAGCACCGGGCGGCCCACCTCCAGCCGGAACCGCGCCAGCCCCTCCTCGCCCTCGCCCAGCGCCGCCTCCGCGATCGCGACGGTCGAGCCGGCCAGCATCGCCGCGCGTCGTACGACGGTGAGCGGCACGCCTCCGGCCACCGCGAGCGCCTCCTGGACGACCGCGTCGAGCGCCCCCTGGCGCACCTCCCCGGTGACCAGGCCACGCAACCACTGCTGCTCCTCGGCGGTCGCGCGACCGAACAACGAGGCCACTCCGGTCGCCCGCGCGCCGGCCGAGCCCGGCCCGGCCAGCGCCGACAGCGACTCGAAAGCCTCGTGGACCTCCACGACCGTCAGCGACGGCTCGTCGGCGGGGGCCGGGAGCGACGTCAGCGACCGCCAGCCCACCCCGGTGCGGCGCTGCAGCAACCGACCGCCGAGGTAGGACACCACGAGCCCGACCTCCTCGGCGCGGGTGCGTGAGAGCAGCGCCGCCAGCGCCACGATCTTCGCCTTGCGCGAGCGGGTCGAGGCGACCTCGGCGGAGGTGGTGACCAGGTCGTGGAGCAGCACGCGGCCAGCCAAGCACCGGCCACCGACGGTGCCCACACCCGTGGGGGCCGGTGTGTGAATCTGTGCACAAGCCGCCCTGAGAGCGTGACTTACCCGCGGGGGCCTCGTTGCAGCAGGCAGTGAGATCACCGGGTCCCGACCGGTCCCACCCGGACCGGCCGCCGGCCACGATCCGCCACCACGACCCGACTCACCCCCAAGGGCCCCACGTGTTCCTCTCCCGCAAGATCGCGCTGGCAGGCCTCGCGGCCTCCCTCATCGCGACCCCCACGCTCTCGCAGGCAGCGCAGTCGACGGCCCCCACCACCGGCCCGGTGCGCGACCTGCTGGTCTCGGCGAGGGACGCACTGGTCCTGCCGCTGGGCGGGGAGCTGCTCCCGACGCTGGCCTTCGACACCCGCGCAGGCGACGGCGCAGTGGCGCCGACGACCGCGCAGCGCACCGCCCTCGGGGCCCTGCGAGGGGCCGAGGTGACCTGGAACGCCACCGGGACCCCGCGCAGCATCGAGATCGCCGGCGGCTTCCTGAGCGGCAAGCGCAACGGGGCGGCGGAGACCATCGCCCGGGAGTGGTTGACCGAGCACGCCGCGGCGTTCGGCCTCTCGCCCCGCGACATCGCCCGGCTCGAGCTGGTCCGTGACCACGAGCTGCCGACGATCGGCGCCACCGTCATCAGCTATGCCCAGACCTTCGGCGGGGTGGCCTCAGGCATCGGCGCGATCCTCACCGTGGTCGTCGACCGCCGGGGTCGTGTGGTGCGCTACGCCGGTGACCCGGTGCGGGCCACCGGTCTGCTCGGCTCCTTCGACCTCTCCCCGGCCCAGGCGCTGCAGCGCACCGTCCGTGCCCTGAGCCCGGACCTGGCGTCGTGGACCGCCGTCGCGACGGGGAGGACGCAAGGCGGCTACGAGGTCTTCAAGGCCGGCGGACTCGGCACCACGCAGTACGTCCGCAGGGTCGCGTTCCCGACCGCGCAGGGCGGCCGCGCCGCCTTTGCCGCCCTGGTGATCAAGAGCATCGACGAGGCCTACGCCGTGATCGTGGACGCCCAGACGGGTCGTCCGCTGTTCCGCAAGAGCCTGGTGCAGCACGCCGAGGGCACGATCTACGAGAACTACCCCGGGGCGAAGAAGGGCGGCGAGCCGGTCGTCAAGAGCTTCGGCCCCACCGAGACCAGCCCCGGCGGCTGGCTGGATCCGACCGGCCTGCTCGGTCTGCCGGGCATCACGACGCTGGGCAACAACGCCAACACCGCCATCGCCTGGACGGTGCCCCTGGTGGCGGCCGACCAGTACAACCGCCCGGTCGCCCCCACCGGTGACTTCAACTACGAGTTCCCCGACTCCTGGCGCACCAGCGACGGCTCCACCGGCAGCTTCATCCCGGACGCGAACGCCGCCGCGACCAACCTCTTCTACCACCACAACCGGATCCACGACGAGCTCTACGAGTTCGGGTTCACCGAGACCGGCGGCAACTTCCAGCTGGTCAACGACCCGACGAGCGGCTCCCTCCCGCTCGGTGGTGACCCGATCATGGGCGGCGCCCAGTCCGGCGCGCTCAACCTCACCGAGGCCGTGCTGCCGCTGGGTCGCAACAACGCCAACATGCTCACGCTGCCCGACGGCATCCCCGGCTTCACCAACATGTACCTGTGGGAGTTCGTCGACGACGTCTTCGAGGCCGAGCCCCGCGACGGCGACTTCGACACCTCGATCATCCAGCACGAGTACGTCCACGGCCTGAGCAACCGCTACGTCGGCGGCGGCGGCCTCGGCTCGCTGGCCGGCGGCCAGTCCGGCGCGATGGGCGAGGGCTGGGGCGACTGGTACGCCATGAACGACCTCTTCCGGCGCGGCCTGACCCGCACCGCCGTCACCGCGGCGTACGTCGGTGACAAGAAGCGCGGCATCCGCAACTGGAACTACGCCTCGAGCCCGCTGACCTACGGCGACTACGGCTACGACATGTCCGGGCCCCAGGTGCACTCCGACGGGGAGATCTGGGCCACGACCCTGTGGACCGTGCGCGACAAGATCCTCAAGGCCGTCGGCGGGAACCACAAGAAGGCGAGCGACATCGCCGAGCACATGGTGACCGACGCGATGCCGCTGAGTCCTCCGTCGCCCAGCATGCTCGACATGCGCGACGCGATCGTGGCCGCCGCGGAGCTGCGCTACAAGAAGAAGTACCTCGACGAGGTGTGGGCCGGCTTCGCCGAGCGTGGCATGGGTGCCTCGGCGTCCACCACCGGCGAGGCGGACACCGCTCCGGTGCCCGGGTTCGACGTGCCGACGTCGTCCCAGAACGGCACCGTCACCTTCCGGGTGGTGAACCCCTCGACCGGGCGGCCGATCAAGGGCGTGCGGGTGCTCGGCGGCCTCTTCGAGGGTCGTACCACCCCGATCACGACCACGAACGGCTCCGGTGTCGCCACGGTACGGATGGCCGCTGGCCGCTACACGCTCACCCTGCAGGCGCCCGGCTTCGGCCAGCAGCGCCTCAAGGTCGTCGTGCCGCGGGGTCGCAAGGTCACCCGCAAGGTCGCCCTGCGTCCCAACCTGCTCTCGCAGTCCTCTGGCGCCAAGCTCACCAAGGTGTCGAGCCAGGCGGCCGCGCTGCCCGCCCAGAACGCCTTCGACGACACCGAGGCGACCGGCTGGCAGACCGAGGACACCGGGGTCGCCTACAACGAGGGCAAGGACGCGACGGCCGTCGTCAAGCTCGCCAAGCGCAGTGTCATCGACACCGTGAACGTGAGCGTGGTCAAGCCCATCGGGCTCCCGCGGTTCGCAGCGGCCAAGAAGGTCACGGTCCAGACGTCGATGAACGGGAAGTCCTGGCGCACCGCCGAGGTCGCGACCTTCCGGATGAAGGGCCCGCGGCCTGCGGTCAGCGACCTGATGATGAAGAGCCTGCGGCTGAAGAAGCCGGTGCGCGCCAAGTACGTCCGGGTGGTCCCCAACGCCGCGCTGGGCGACACCGCGGACTACGCCTCGACCGCCATCGTCGCCGAGGTCCAGGCCTTCGGCCGCGTGTCCGGCATCGAGCCGAAGCAGCCCAAGCCCGACAAGCCGGTCACCACCTCCGGGTCGGTCGCGGTCGGCAACATCGCCCAGGGCTCGCTGCTCGGCCTGGACCCCTACCGGCCCGGAGTCACCGAGCTGTCGTGGACCGGCGCCTGCGGAGACGTGCCCTCGGCCAACGGCGTCGACGCCTGGATCACCAAGCTCCCCGAGGGGGCCGGCGACGGCCTGCACGCGGTCACCTACGAGGGCAGCGTGCCGATCGGCGAGTGGCTCGGCTTCGCCTACGACGAGGACTGCGCGCCGATGACCGGTGGGTTCGCCCTGTTCGGCGAGACGATCACGATCCCGGCCGGGGCGGCGTACGTCGGCTTCCTGCTGCTGTACGGCGGCGGCGCCTCGTTCGACGTGACGATCACCGAGCCGCGCTGACCCGCTCGACCTGCACGACCCGAACCACCTGCACGACGGCTGCCGCCGGGCTCACCAGCCCGGCGGCAGCGTCGTGAAGTCGGCCTCCCTGCCCTCGGCGAACGCGGTCAGCGCCTCGGTGTTGGCCGGACCGCCCATCAGCTCGGCGAAGGCGGCGTTCTCCCGAGCACGCGCGGCGTCGATCCCGGCGCGGAGCGGCTCGATGATGGTGCGCTTGACGGCCACCAGCGAGGAGATCGGGCGGCTGGCCAGCAGCTCGGCGTGCTCGCGGGCGACGCTCATCAGCTCCTCGGGCTCGCAGACCCGGCGCACCAGGCCCATCTCCCGTGCCTGCTCCGCGTCGAACCACTCCGCCGACATCAGCAGCCACGACGCCGCCTGGCGTCCGATCAGCAGCGGCAGCAGGTAGGAGGACGCCGCCTCGGGCGCCACGCCGAGCGAGGTGAAGGGGCACTTGAGTCGCGCGGTGGTCGACATGAAGGCCACGTCGGCGAAGCCGAGCACGGTGCAGCCGATGCCCAGACCCAGCCCGTTCACGGCGACCACGAGCGGCTTGGGGAAGTCCACGAGGGCGTCGACGAGGTTCACGAAGCCACCCTCGCCCTGGTCGAAGTCGGGGTCGGCAGCGATCTGGGCCATCTCCAGCAGGTCGGTGCCGGCGCTGAAGGCGCGGCCGTTGCCGGTCAGCAGCACGACGGCGACCCCCGGGTCCTCGGCAGCGTCGCGCAGCGCGCGGGCCGTGGTGTCGTAGAGCTCGATGTTGAACGCGTTGAGCGCGTCCGGACGGTCGAGGGTCAGGGTGCGCACGCGCTTGTCGTCGTGGATCTGCAGGACCATGCCCCGAACACTAGATCCAGAAGTAGAACGTGTTCCAGTATGTCCCGGTGACCCGGACGACCATCTCCACCTACTGCCGCATCTGCGAGCCGCTCTGCGGGATGATCGCGACCGTCGAGGACGGCCGCCTGATCTCGCTGCGGCCCGACGACGAGCACCCGCTGAGCCGGGGGTACGCCTGCCCCAAGGGGCTGGCCTTCCCGGAGGTCCAGCACGACCCCGACCGGGTGCTGCACCCGCTGCGCCGGGTGCCCGGTGCGGCGCCGGGGGAGTTCGAGCAGGTCTCCTGGGAGGAGGCGCTCGACGACATCGCCGCCCGGCTGCGCGCACTGGTCGACATCCACGGTGGCGGCTCGGTCGGACAGTTCTTCGGCAACCCGGTCGGCTTCAACATCAGCGGCACGCTGTGGGCGGGCGCGCTGATGACGGCGCTCGGCACCGGCCACCAGTACTCCGTCGGCAGCCAGGACATCAACAGCCGGTACGTCGCCAGCAAGCTGCTCTACGGGTCGATCTCCCAGGTGCCGTTCCCCGACCTGCGGGGCACCGACCTGCTGCTGGTGCTCGGTGCGAACCCTCTGGTCTCGCGGGCGAGCGGGGTGCGTGCCCCGCGCGTGAAGGAGCACCTCTCGGCCATCGTGGCCGGAGGCGGCCGCGTCGTCGTGGTCGACCCGCGGCGCAGCGAGACCGCCAAGGCCTTCGAGCACGTCTCGATCGAGCCCGACGGCGACGCGTTCCTGCTGGCCTCGCTGATCCAGGTGGTGGCCGAGGAGGGGCTCGTCGACCAGGAGGCCGTCGCCCGCCAGGCCGTCGGGGCGGAGACGCTGCTCGCGGCGGTGGAGCCCTTCACCCCTGAGGCGACGGCGGCCCGCACCGGGATCGATCCGGACGTGGTGCGCGCCTTGGCTCGCACCCTCGCGGCGGCACCGCGTGCGGCCGTCTACGGGCGCACCGGCACCTGTCTGGGCGAGCACGCCACGCTGGTCAGCGTGCTGATCGACGCCCTCGCGCTGCTGACCGGCAACCTGGACCGCGAGGGCGGGGTGCTCCTCGGCCAGGCGGTGGTGCCGTTCGAGGAGACGGCCGAGAAGGCCGGCCGGCTCGGCTACGACACGCAGCGCAGCCGGATCGGCGGGTTCCCCGACGTGATGGGCACCTGGCCGGCGGCGATCATGGCCGACGAGATCACCACGCCCGGCGAGGGGCAGCTGCGGGCGCTCTTCGTGCTGGCCGGCAACCCGGTGCTGAGCAGCGTCGACGGACCCGCCCTCGCGGCGGCGCTGGAGCAGCTGGACCTGATGGTCGCGCTCGACCTCTACGTCAACGAGACCAACCGGCACGCCGACTACGTCCTGCCTGCGACGACCTGGCTGGAGCGCGAGGACGTGCCGTTCGCGATCGTGGCGTCCAGCCCGTGGCCGCACGTCCAGCACACGCCGGCCGTGCTCGAGCCGGCCGGCGAGGCCCGCCAGGAGTGGGAGGTCTTCGACGAGATCGCCCGGCGCGCCGACATCCCGCTCCTCGTGCCCGGGTGGCTGCACGCGCTGTCCGCCCCGGTGCGCGGCATCGCTCGTCGACTGGGCGTTCGCGGACCGACGCCGTGGACGCTGGTCGACCTGCTGCTGCGCACCGGACCGCACGGCGACCGCTTCGGCCTGCGCAGGGGCGGACTGAGCCTGAAGCGGCTGCGGGCCGAGCGGCACGGCGTGATGCTGCCGCCCGCGCGCGGAGACCGGCTCGCCGAGGTCGTGCGGCACCCGCACGGCAGGGTGGACCTCGCCCCCGTCCAGCTCGCGGCCGAGTGGGACCGGCTGCGGTCAGCGCTCCAGGTCGAGGCGGATCCGGCGTACCCGCTGCGGATGATCGGGCTGCGGGAGATGCGGTCGCAGAACTCCTGGATGCACAACAGCCCGACGCTGATGAAGGGACGCAACCGCCGGCACGCCGCCCGGATCCACCCCGACGACGCGGCAGCGGTCGGCGTCCGCGACGGCGACACCGTGCGGCTGACCTCGACGGTCGGGGCGATCGAGACCGCCGCCCTGCTCACCGACGAGGTGCGCCTCGGCACGATCGCCTGCCCGCACGGCTGGGGCCACGCGGCGGGCTGGACGGTGGCCAACGCCGCGGGCGGGGCCAACACCAACCGGCTGGCCTCGGCGCGCGCGGAGGACGTGGAGTTCCTGGCCGGCATGGCGCGGCTCAACGGGATCCCCGTCCGGCTGGAGCCGGTCGTCGCCGAAGAGGCTGTCGGCACCGTCGGCTAGCGTCGTCGGGGTGAGTGGCACGGAGGCCGAGCGGCAGCGCACCTGGCGCCCCGACTGGCCGTGCTCGGTGACCGGGCCGTTGCGCCCCCTGCGCCGGGGTGCGGGTGACCCCACGTTCAGGATCGACGACGCCGGGCAGGTCTGGCGCGGCACGCGCACGCCCGAGGGCCCCGCCACGCTGCGGGTGGGGTCCGCCCCCTCCGACGGCGAGGTCCGGGCGTCGGCCTGGGGCCCGGGTGCCGACTGGGTGCTCGACTCGCTGCCGGGGCTGCTCGGCGCGCACGACGACTGGAGCGGGTTCGAGCCCCGGCACCCGGTGCTGGAGGAGGCGCGCCGGCGTCACCCCCACCTGCGGACCGGCCGCACCGGCCTGGTGATGGAGGCGCTCGTCCCGGCGATCATCGAGCAGAAGGTGACCGGCCAGGAGGCCTTCGCCGGCTTCCGGATGCTCGTCCACCGCTTCGGGGAGCGGGCTCCCGGCCCGGGTCGTGACCTGAAGCTGTGGGTCCAGCCGGATGCCGCGACCCTGCGCACGATCCCGTCCTGGGAGTGGCTGCGCATGCACGTCGACCATGCCCGCTCGCGCACGATCGTGACGGTCGCGCGGGTCGCCGACTCCCTCGAGCGGCTCGCGGGCCTGGACGGCCAGGAGGCCGAGCGTCGCCTCCGGAGCCTGCCGGGCGTGGGGGAGTGGACCAGCGCCGAGGTGCGCCAGCGAGCCCTGGGCGACCCCGACGCGGTCAGCTTCGGCGACTACCACGTCGCCAAGGACGTCGGTTGGGCGCTGACCGGCACGCCCTTCGACGACGAGGAGATGCGCGCCTATCTCGAGCCCTGGCGCCCCCATCGCGGCCGGGTGCCGTTGCTCATCGGCGTGGCCGGGCTGCACCGGCCGCGTCGCGGACCCCGGATGGCGCCGCGGACGCACCTTCCTGCGCGAGTCACCCGCGGCTGAGTCCGGCGGCGGTTATCGTGACGCTGTGACACAGGTAACCCTCGACGTCCTGCACCACGCCACCGCCGACGAGGCGACCCGGTTCTTCGCCGAGACCGACGCCGAGGCGCTGGTGGAGGCGCTCCGGCACACCGGTGACGACGAGCTGCGCGCCCTCGTGGGCCGCGACGAGATCCGGCTGCCCGCGGTCCGGGGCGTCCTCTCCCGCCTGCACGAGTACGCCGACCGCGACCGTCTCGCAGACCTGACCGGGACGGTCCGGATCGACCTCACCCGCGACGACGCGCGGCTGGGGCACCACCTGCTGCGGATCGGGTCCGGCTCGATCACGGTCGAGGCCGACGTACCGGCCACCGCGGCGAGCGACGTGGTGCTGGGCACCTCCGTCATCGGGTTCGTCCGGCTCGTCAGCGGTCAGGGCAACGCGGCGCTGGACTACCTCGCCGGGCGGCTGCACGTCGAGGGCGACGCCGCGCTCGCCCTGGCCGTCGGCGGCCTGTTCACCATCCCGGGCACCGACGAGGTCGCCGTCGACCCGACCGCGCTCGACCCCGTGGACGTGGCCCGCGCCCTGGCGGGGGTGTCGACCGAGCACCTGCGCGAGGTGATGTCCGGCGGGTTCCGGCCCGTGGTGCTGGAGGAGATCTTCCGGCGGCTGCCCGACTTCGTGAACCCACGACGCTCCGCCAAGGCCGACCTGACCGTGGGGTTCCGGCTGCTCGGCGGCCCCGGTGCGGAGCCGGAGCGCTACGTCGTGCGCGTCGACCACGGCGCGTGCAAGGTCGAGCCCGGCGACGTCGGCGGCGACCGGGACGCCACGATCACCTGCGAGGGCTACGACTTCCTGCGCCTGGCCACCGGGCACCTGTCCGCCGTCACCGGCGTGCTGCGCGGTCAGCTCAAGGTGCGCGGGGAGAAGGCGAAGGCGCTGCAGCTCGCCTCGGTGCTGGACATCCCGAAGGCCTGATCACAGCAACGGGCGCAGCGGAGCCAGCACGAACTCGGTGAACTTCCGGTGCAGGTCGCGCGCCTCCCACTCACCCACGGTGAGCTCGAGGCAGTGGGACTCGTCGACGGCGAAGACCTCCTCCATCTGTCGGGCCAGACCCGCGTCGATCACCTCGACGTTGATCTCGTAGTTGCCCGAGAGGCTGAGCCGGTCGATGTTGGCGGTGCCGACGGTCGTCCAGGTGCCGTCGACCGTCGCTGTCTTCGCGTGCACCATGGCGTCGCGGTAGCGCAGGATGCGCACCCCGGCCTCGAGCAGCTGGGAGAAGTAGCCGCGCGAGACCCAGTCGGCCACGATGTGGTTGGACTTCAGCGGCACGAGCAGCCGCACGTCCACGCCCCGGGCGGCCGCGTCCTTGAGGGCGTCGACGAAGTCCTGGTCGGGCAGGAAGTAGGCGGTCGTGATCCAGATGTTGCGGCTGGCGCGGTTGATCGCCTCGAGGTACATCGACCGGATGGGGAACATCCACAGCCGCGGCACGTTGCGCTGGATCCGGATCCGCGGCTCCCAGTCCGAGGACGTCTCCAGCAGCAGCGGGCGCTCGCTGGGACGCAGCCGGCGACGCCGGTGCAGGTTCCAGAAGTCGGCGACGGCGCGTTGCAGGTCCCACACCCCGGGTCCGGTGATGCGCACGTGCGTGTCGCGCCACTCGGTGGCGTAGGCGTCGCCGATGTTGAAGCCGCCCACGAAGCCGATCTCGGAGTCGACGACCAGGATCTTGCGGTGGTCGCGACCGTAGCGACGCAGGTCGAAGAAGCGCAGGCCCGCGGAGTAGACCGGGAAGCGCAGCACCTTCATCGAGCGGGGGAACCGTTTGAAGACCGGTGAGACCACGAGGTTCGCGAAGCCGTCGTAGATGCAGTAGACCTCCACGCCACGCGCGGCGGCGTCGGCCAGCGCCTGCTTGAACCGCTCGCCGGTGGCGTCGCCCTTCCAGATGTAGGTCTCGAAGAGGATCTGCTTCTGCGCGCCCTCGATGGCGGCGAGCATGTCGTCGTAGAGGTGCTGGCCGTAGGTGTACGTCGTCACGGTGCTCTCGCCGATCGGCACCTCGGCCGGCGGGGTGACCGGGAACTCGCCCGGCTTCTTGCCCCGTCGACGGTAGGAGTCGACCAGCGTCATGGCCATGGCCAGCCCGAGCTGCACCCCCACCACGGTGAGCAGCGTGCGACGCAGCACCCGCAGCCACCGGTCGGGCCAGGTCCTCGTGCGCGTCACGGTGACAACCTAGTGGGCCGTCCCCAGCGCGAGGGGCGCACCCATCGCCGGGCGCGCCCCCGCGCTCACAGGCGCCGGTCGTCCCCGCGGACCAGCGTCCGGTCGGGGCAGTTGAGGATCACCTGGCTGTGGACCACCAGCGGCACCGCGAGGTCGACGGTCCGGGTGACCGGTCGACCGAGCACGGAGCCGGAGACGCGCACCTGCTCGTAGGCGTTGTTGGCGCGCTCGTGGTAATAGCGGCAGTTGGTGAACTCGAAGGACAGGTCCACCTCGCCGGACTGGCCGGGCAGCAGCGTGAACGGCTCCACGACCGCCCCGTCGGGCACCGGTTCCATCAACGGGTAGGCCGGCTCGACGAGCTCGACCGACTCCACGCGCAGCGGCACGGGGGAGTCGTTGGCGACCGGCACGGTGACGAGCACCTGCTCGCCGAAGCGGTAGTCCAGGGCGAACGTGCCCGCCGGGCCGTAGCCCTCGACCATCAGCCCCGCGTCGGCGTCGAGCGCGACCTCGGGAGGCGCCACCCGCACGGCGTACGGCGACAGCAGCCAGCCTCCGAGGATCAGGACGAGGACCGCGGCCACCCACAGCCGCAGCCGGCGTCTCCCGCGCCCGGCCGGCTGCCCGGGGGGCAGCGGGGCCGTCGCGTCCCGGGGACGGTCCAGGACGCTCACGCCGCCTCCGCGGGGTCGTCGACCGCGTCGCGACGGTGGCGGCGCCGGACGCCGGCGACCCGGATGCCCAGGACCCCGACCAGGGTGACGGCGACCAGCGCGGCGGGCGCGCCGGGACCGTCGAGCGGTGCGCTGCGCACCTGTGTGCCCGCGGCGCCGGCGTCGGTCGACGGCTGCTCGGGTGTGTCGAGCCAGTCGCAGGCCGGCGGGTCGGGGTTGGAGAACCGGTCGTAGGTCGCGCACGGGATCAGCTGGGTGGTCTTCACCAGGTTGCCGATCGGCCACTGGGACGGGTTGCCGCAGTCAGGCAGGTCGAGGGCGTAGTTGTGGGTGACCTCCTTGCCCGGGGCGGTGAGGTTGTCCTGCCAGCAGTTGCCCTGGCCGGCCTCGTCCCAGAAGAAGTCGATGCCGTTGGGCAGCACCTCGCCCTTCGGCGAGTAGCCCAGCTCGTTCTTGGTGAAGGCGTTGAAGTTGGAGTTGTCCTGCTGGTGCGTGGGGTCGTAGTCGTCGCGCATCAGCGCCGGCGGGACCCAGAAGAGCATGAAGCCCTGGCGCCAGTTGTCCCAGACGTGGTTGGACGACACGAAGTTGTGGTTGCCGATGATCATGCCGCCGGTGCCGACGGGGAAGCCGAAGGCCGGGCAGACGACGCCCTTCTCGAAGCCGATGTCGGCGGGCAGCTCCTCCTGACAGGCGGCGTCGTCGCCCTGGACGTACTGCTCGTAGTAGTTGGTGTTGTTGCTGTAGATCTTGTTGTTCTCGAACCACCCGTGGTCCTGCGGCATGCCGGGGTGCCCGCCCAGGATCGACTCGACGATGAAGCCGAGGCCGTTGTCGTGGATCTTGTTGTGGTGGACGTAGACCGAGTTGCCGGCGGTGCCTGAGAAGCCCAGTGCGTTGTGGTGCATCCGGCAGCGCTTGACCTCGACGGCCCAGCGCGTGAGCGGGCCGGTGTTGGTGTTCTGGGTGTTCACGTCGGCCGCGGAGCCGGGATAGACCCCGGAGTCGCCGTTGTGATGGGTGTTGCAGTTGCTGATCACTCCGTGGTCGGAGGTGAAGGTCAGCACGCCGTAGAGCTGGTTGTAGGAGCCCTCGAAGCGGTCGAGCACGTAGCCGTCGGTCTCGTGGACGTAGAAGGCGTTCTCGCGGAACAGCGTCGCCTTCATGTTGGCGAGGTAGAAGCCGTCGGCACGGTCGGCCTTGAGGCCGTTGTGCTTGACCCAGTCGCCGTCCTCGCGGAACCCGCCCTTGAGCGTCACGTCCGACGGCTTGGCGCCGGTGCCGAGCATCTGCAGGTGGCAGAGCTGGTTGTCGCACTTGATGTCGGGGTCGTCGGGGTCGTCGCCGGCGATGGTCACGAGGTTGACGACCTCGCCGCAGGAGACGATGAGGTCGTACTCGACGATCCCGCCGTCATAGTCCTCGGCGCACGGCGGGTCCCAGCTCGGCTGCTCGCGGTAGACCCCGGGCAGGACGTAGATGTTGGTGCGCTGCTTCCTCACCGCGTCCACGGCCGCCTGCATGTGCCGGTGCTCGCACTTCTTGAGCAGCTTCATGTTGAACTTCCGGAGCTGCTTGCTCTTGAGCTTCTTGATGCGCTTCCTGGAGTCGGCCTTGCAGACGACGATCACGTCGGCGGCCTGCTTCAGTGATCGCTTCTTGGGCACCTTCCCGTCCCCCGCGGGGAACACGGACTCGCGTTCCTCGTGCGCGGTGGCGGGTGTGCTGACGCCGCTGAGGCCGACGACGACGGCGACCACGAGGACGAGCAGGAGACGGAGGGCTGACCGGGGGGCTGACCGGAGGACGGTGCGCATGGGCACTCCTGGGGAGGAGGGAGCAGTGAGGGGAGAATATGAGCGTCGTTCAGGTTTGTGAAGGCCTCACCCGGCAGGCGGCATCGTTGTCGGTGGGGACTCGTAGGCTCGAGCCATGCGTCCCGTCACCGATCTCGAGCGCCGTGTGGCCCCCTTCAAGGTCGTCTCCGACTACGAGCCCTCCGGCGACCAGCCCGCCGCGATCGCCGAGATCAGCAAGCGGATCTCCGGCGGCGAGAAGGACGTCGTGCTGCTCGGCGCGACCGGCACCGGCAAGACCGCGACGGTCGCCTGGGTGGCCGAGCAGCTGCAGCGACCGATGCTGGTGCTGCAGCCCAACAAGACGCTGGCCGCGCAGTTCGCCAACGAGCTGCGCCAGCTCTACCCCGACAACGCGGTCGAGTACTTCGTCTCCTACTACGACTACTACCAACCCGAGGCCTACGTCCCCCAGACCGACACCTACATCGAGAAGGACTCCTCGATCAACGAGGAGGTCGAGCGGCTGCGGCACTCGGCGACCAACTCGCTGCTGACCCGGCGCGACGTCATCGTGGTCAGCACCGTCTCCTGCATCTACGGCCTCGGCACCCCGCAGGAGTACGTCGACCGGATGCTGCGGCTGCGGGTCGGCGAGGAGCACGACCGCGACTCGATCCTGCGGCGACTGGTGGAGATCCAGTACACCCGCAACGACATGTCCTTCACCCGCGGCACCTTCCGCGTGCGCGGCGACACCCTCGAGATCTTCCCGGTCTACGAGGAGCACGCGGTGCGCATCGAGTTCTTCGGCGACGAGATCGAGCGGCTGATGACCCTCCACGCCGTCACCGGCGAGGTCATCACCGAGGACTCCGAGCTCTACGTCTTCCCCGCCACCCACTATGTCGCCGGTCCCGAGCGGATGGAGCGGGCGATCAACGGCATCGAGGCCGAGCTGGAGCAGCAGCTGGCGCGCTTCGAGCGCGAGGGCAAGCTGCTGGAGGCGCAGCGGCTGCGGATGCGCACCACCTACGACATCGAGATGATGCGCCAGGTCGGATCCTGCTCCGGCATCGAGAACTACTCGATGCACATCGACGGCCGTGCCCCCGGCTCGGCACCGAACTGCCTGCTCGACTACTTCCCCGAGGACTTCCTCCTCGTCGTCGACGAGTCCCACGTCGCCGTGCCCCAGATCGGCGGCATGTACGAGGGCGACATGTCGCGCAAGCGCAACCTGGTCGACCACGGGTTCCGGCTGCCCAGCGCGATGGACAACCGGCCGCTGCGGTGGGAGGAGTTCCTCGAGCGGATCGGGCAGACGATCTACCTCTCGGCGACCCCCGGCGACTACGAGCTCGACCTGGTCGGCGGCGACAAGCCCCCGCACGTCGTCGAGCAGATCATCCGCCCCACCGGCCTGGTCGACCCCGAGGTCATCGTCAAGCCCACCAAGGGTCAGATCGACGACCTGATCCACGAGATCAGGACGCGCACCGAGAAGGACGAGCGCGTCCTGGTGACCACGCTGACCAAGAAGATGTCCGAGGACCTCACCGACTACCTCCTCGACGCCGGCATCGACACCCGCTACCTCCACTCCGAGGTCGACACCCTCAAGCGGATCGAGCTGTTGCGCGACCTGCGGATGGGTGCCTACGACGTGCTGGTCGGCATCAACCTGCTGCGCGAGGGTCTCGACCTCCCCGAGGTGTCGCTGGTCTCGATCCTCGACGCCGACAAGGAGGGCTTCCTGCGCTCGGACAAGTCGCTGATCCAGACGATCGGTCGTGCGGCCCGCAACGTCTCCGGCCAGGTGCACATGTACGCCGACAAGATCACGCCCTCGATGGAGGCGGCGATCGACGAGACCAACCGGCGCCGGGCCAAGCAGATCGCCTACAACACCGCCCACGGCATCGACCCGACACCGCTGCGCAAGAAGATCGCCGACATCACCGACATGCTCGCCCGCGAGGACGAGAACACCCAGGCGCTGCTGGAGACCTGGGCCGGCACCGAGGCCAAGGGACGCGCGGGCAAGGTCGGCAAGCGCCAGCCGGTCCCCGCGCTGGCCGAGGGCGCGGCGGGCAAGCACGCCAAGGACCTCGCCGGCATGCCGAGCTCCGACCTCGCCCAGCTCATCCAGGACCTCACCGACCAGATGAAGGAGGCGGCCACGGAGCTGCAGTTCGAGCTCGCCGCCCGCCTCCGCGACGAGATCGGCGAGCTCAAGAA
>Ga0208057_1000242_pt1 | contig 19976 bp, 17 predicted proteins | sample DeeseametaMP1649_FD_184183 | JGI IMG/M metagenome (GOLD analysis project Ga0208057, IMG submission 184183) | Marine microbial communities from the Deep Pacific Ocean - MP1649 (SPAdes) | ecosystem: Environmental > Aquatic > Marine > Oceanic | place: North of Tokelau, South Pacific Ocean...
TCTTCCCAAAAAAACTATCCCTCAAAAACCAAAACGAAGAAGACAACCAACAAGTTCGTAAATCAGACAACTCCTTGTCGTTTAATACAATAAAGTAAGGGAAAAACTGGAAAATTTGTGGTAAATTTCTGCCAGTCAGTCCCAATCGAGTAGAATCAAATTAGAAATGAGTTCAATTGCACAATTAATAGCACAACAACCAGTCGATTGGTCGTTACAACAAGAATTTTATAAACGGGTTGATATCTATGAACTTGAAATTGAAAAAATTTATATGGACAGTTGGTTGTTTATCGGTCACGACTCAGAAATTCCGAACATAGGCGATTATTTCGTATACAACTTGCTCTCAGAATCGGTAATTGTGGTCCGCGGCAAAGACGATCAAATTCGTGCCTACATGAATGTTTGTCGTCATCGTGGTTCACGCATTTGCTTAGAAGACAGGGGTAATATCAAACGCTTCACATGCCCTTATCATGCCTGGACATACAACTTGGATGGGTCATTGATGATTGCAAAAGAACTTGAAAATGGGATCAAAAAAGAGGACCTGGGATTGCATAAATGTCAGATTGCAGTTGTGGAAGGATTGATTTTGCTTAATTTTTCAGACCAGCCTGCATCTTTGGATGGCTTAAAGAATGTACTGTCTGAGCCCATGGAAATGTTTGGGTTTAAAGACCTCAAGATTGCTGCCCACAAGAATTACCCCATTGATTCCAATTGGAAGTTGGCGGTTGAAAATTACAACGAATGCTATCATTGTGCTCCGTCGCATCCAGAATACTCACAGTCCCATACTCAGAAGATAGCAGACAAGAAAGAATATGATCAGGCGCAACATAAAATGCTTGATTCCTTAACCGTATGTGGTTTGAAAAACATTGAAATAAATGCAGATTATACCGAGCAAATTGCCGGTCAGGAACAATACGCTTACTGGCGCTATGCATTGTTTGATGGGTACGTCACCGGCAGTAAAAATGGCAAACCCATTGCTCCATTAATTGGAGACATTAAAAAGTTTAATGCAGGTGCATCTGATTTTAATATTGGGCCAGTGAGTTTTTTCTTAGCCTATTGTGATCATGTTGTCGGCTACGTCTTTACCCCTACTGCTCACACAAAATGTCAATGCGATGTTTATTGGATGGTCCATGGTGATGCCATCGAAGGCAAAGACTACGATCTAAAAAACTTAACATGGCTATGGGATGTGACGACAAAGGCGGATGAACGAATTGTCACCAACAACCAAAAAGGTATCAATTCTAGAAAATACCTGCCGGGTCCTTTTACCAAAAAGGAGTCTTCAGAAAAACGCTTTATAAGATGGTATCTTGCACTGATGCAAGATTAGCAGTTAAAAATTAAAAAATGATCCCCAGCATTGATGAGCATTTACAAGCGCTCTGAATGCCACAAAATGTGATCGCCTATAAAAGTCGAAACAAAAAAATAGCTGTGATCGTAGCCTGCATGTTTTCTGAGCTTGATAGAAATTCCTTTCTCCTCGCAGGCTTGCTCAAGAAGTTCCGGTTTGAGGTGGTCATCCAGATATTCATCGTCTTCGCCCTGATCAATCAAAATATCACTCGGCCAGCCCTTTGAACGAACCAAATCGCAAGCATCATAATCTTGCCAAAGATTTGTGTCCTCACCCAAGTATCGAGTAAAAGCATTCTCGCCCCATGGCGCTTTTGTGGGAGCACAAATTGGGGAAAAAACTGAAACAGATTTAAATAGCTCAGGATTTTTAAAGGCAATGGTTAAAGCGCCATGGCCGCCCATTGAGTGGCCAAAAATACCTAATCTTTTCATATCGGCTGGAAAATTAGATTCTAGAACTGAAAGCAAATCTTTAAGGATGTAGCTGTACATATTGAAATGTTGGGACCAAGGTTCTTGGGTGGCATCCAGATAAAACCCCGCGCCTTGGCCGTAGCCGTAATCTGGATCGTCCGGTACATCTTCACCTCTTGGGCTGGTATCGGGGGACACCACAATGATACCTGCCTCAGCAGCGTAGCGCTGGACTCCAGCTTTGGTGCGAAAATTTTCCTCCGTGCAAGTCAGTCCGGATAACCAAATCAGGACCGGTAATTTTTTAACTTCTGACTGAGGGGGTAAAAAAATTGAGAAAACCATTTTGCAATTGGTGGATTCACCCCAATGAGAGTGCACTTGATAGTGGCCACCGAAAGACTTGTTTTCTGCTTCAAGTATCAGCTGCATCTAATCGACCTTCTTACCTAGGATGAAAACCGTTGATACGACAGTTGCACTGCCTATCAGAATCATTAGCCATGCAGGAACACCAAAACCAGTCGGCAATGTGCCCAACAACAACGCAATTGAGGCTACGACTAAGGCATAAGGAAGTTGGGTTGTGACATGATCAATGTGATCGCAGCCGGAAGCCATCGAAGACATAATCGTTGTGTCTGAAATTGGTGAACAATGATCTCCCCAAACAGCTCCACACAATACACAAGCAATGGAAGAATAAAGGATGTAAAAATGTTCCGGATCAGCAACCCCATTGACGGAGAGAATTTGCCATACCAGTGGAACTACAATGGGGTAAAAAATACCCATGGTTCCCCAACTGGTTCCAGTCGCAAAAGCCGTTGCCGCGGCGAGGATAAAAATGGTTGTCGGAACGAGAGCAACTGGTAAAAGTTCATCAAGAATTGAACTCAAATAATTCGCTGTTTGCAAAAGCTCCGTGGTTTCTGCCAGAGACCAGGCCATGATTAACACAATGATTGCAAAAACCATGAATTTAACCCCTTCGTACCAAGATTGAACCGCCTCTTCAAGTGACATTATTCCCTGAACTAAAGTCAACAAAACAGCCGAGACCACTGCAATCATGGAGCCCCACAACAAAGCTTTATACGCATCAGCAGACCCAATAATTTCCTGCACCGAATTGCCTTCACCGGTAACAAATAAACCGCCAATCACACTACCAATAAAAAGCACGATGGGAATAACAGCATTGAATGCTCTGGCTCGAGATGGATCTTTGGGCTCCAATCGATCGGTTTCAGCTGTATTCGAATAACCTGTCTCAGAACTTTGGATAGAAGGGTCTCTACCGATTCGTGACTCTGTCTCAAATTTATACATCGAAGAAAAGTCCCTGCCAGTCCCGGCAATTGTCATAACAAACACCAACATGAAGATGGGATAAAAACTGTAGGCAATGGATTTGAGATAAATCAGATACGCCGATTCGGTTACTGCATCTATTTGCTGGATGGAAGCATCGATCATTCCCAGCTGGAAACCAACCCAAGTGGTGATGAGGGCGATACAGGCAACAGGGGCAGCAGTTGCATCCACCAGAAATGCCAACTTTGCCCTGGATATTTTAAGTTTGTCCGTAATTTTTCTCATCGTATTGCCAACCACAAGGGTGTTGGCGTAGTCGTCAAAAAATATTGCCAAACCCATAGTTGCCGTAATCACTTGACCTCGTTTCGGATTCGTAGTGAATCTCAGCAAGGAATTCACGACTCCATACATCCCACCATTTTTAGAGATAATGCCGACAAGACCACCAATCATGAGACTGAAAATAATAATTGCTGCATGATCAGCATTCGCCAAGGCACTCTTGACATAGGTTGCAATGACATCGAGAAAACTCTGCCACACCACTCTGAAATTAAAACCCAATATTGCAAAGGAACCGATCCAGATCCCAAAAAACAGAGCTGGGATTACACTGCGAAACAGTAAAGCTATAATAATCGACGCCACTGGCGGTAGGATCGACACCCACCCCCAAACTGCCTCAATCTTGTTTGAGCTCAAGACTTGGCCGTTTAAAGACAACCGAGCAGTGTAAGCTGCTTTTTTCGATAAAACCAAGTTGCTGAAAGTAATCTGATTAGCATCCGAGCAATTTTCAGGTGTGTAAATAGCATCATTTAGTTCAAGTGAATAATTGCAGAAATCCTGACTGGAAGCACTGGTAACGGTTATCTCAAATGGTATGTCGGTCAAGACAACTTTTGGTGCATCCACAATAGGTTGAACCATCGCGTTTGTCGATATCCCAAATAAAAGAAAAATAAATAAAAATATTGAGTATTTATTGTTCATTGTAGATCAGTTAAAAAGTTTGCCCTCAAGCTTATAGAGCTGTCCTCCCTTAATGACAACATCAATCTTCTCCAAAGCTTGAATATTACTGATGGGATTATCTCGTAGAGCAACGATATCTGCAAAAAACCCTGGATTAATTTGACCAACTTGATTACCCCAACCCATCACATCAGCTGCATGTATGGTCGCCGCTTGAATAGCCTCAACTGAGGTCATGCCTTGTTTAACCATGTAAGAAAATTGCTTTGCATTGTCGCCGTGTGGATACACCCCAGCATCGGTACCATAAACGATTCTTACCCCTGCTTGGTGTGCTTTGGTAAAACCACTTCTTTGTTCATCTGTTGTTTCTCGGTTTTTTCTTAAAAATTCTTCAGGCCAATTTTCCTCCTTGCCAACCGTACTAATGTAATCACCGTTGTAAATATCCATAGACAAGGCAACACCGTTTTCTCTCGCCAGACGTATGCCTTCGTCGTCTATGAGTGATGCGTGCTCAATGGAGTCAACACCAGCCAAAATGGCGTCCTTGATGGACTGGGCTCCATGGGCATGAGCGGTTACCTTAATGCCGGCTTTATGGCCCACAGCAACAACCGCTGCAATCTCATCAGGTGTCATTTCTGGACTGCCAGGAAGGCTGCCAAAAGCCAACACAGCACCTGATGCGATCATTTTCAAAAGATCAGCGCCGCCGACAACAGCCGCTTCTGCTCTGATCCTAAAATTTTCAGCTCCCTGAGTTACACCTTGTCGAATGTGTGCTGGGACGTTGCCTGAATATCCAGGAATGTCGATATCTCCGCCACCACCTGGAATGGTCAAGTAGAAACCCGAGATTTGCATTCTTGGACCATTTGTTAAGCCAGAGTTAATCTCATCTCGCAATGCTTTGTCGGTCCAGGCAATATACACCCCCAAATCGCGAACTGAAGTGAACCCGGCTAGTAATGTCTTTTGAACATTGACTCTGCCAATAACAAGCTGATCTTGTTGGGTCATAGTCAGATACTCAACCAAGCTTCTTGAATGACCTTCCGATATATGGGTATGCATATCGATTAGACCCGGTAAACAAAAATAATCTGATAGGTCAAGTGTGTCTAAATCATTAGGATTGGTGGATGCATCATTGAATTCAACGGACCTGATTTTTCCAGTGCCGTGATCAATGTTGATCATTACATTGCTTTGCACCAGACCGGTTTGCATATCCAGCATCTTGCCGCAGAACACGCTTGAAAAAGATTCAGTCGCAGCAAGACTATCGAAAAAAAGTAGTAAAAAAAGTGGAAAAGATTTACACAGATTCCTAAACATGCAAATCACCTTATCATAGAAATAAATTAATTTACCGGTGTTGGGTAGATTCTCTTTTCGATTACAATAATGGGTATGAGCAAAGGCACTAGAACATTACCAACGATCATTGCAACCTCTGTGGTACGAGGCAACCAACAGGGAGAAAGACACGGGGGAGTTTACCTTGTTGATTTTGAACATCAAGACGCCAGAATCATGGTGGACTGGGACGACTCTGGTATAGATTTTACCGGTAGAGGTCTGGCCACATGAAAGGCTATTGGATAGTTAGATGCAGATACAATAATCAAGATGCATTTGAAAAATATGCATCTTTGGCGACACAGGTTGTGGCTAAAAATAATGGCAGATTTCTGATCAGAGGGGGACAACAAATGCAAATGGAAAATGGGAATTATGAACGAACCGTCATGGTTGAGTTTCCAAGCATGGACATTGCCAAAGAAGTTTATCAGAGCCATGAGTATCAAGAAGCGCTGAAGATCATAGAATCAAGTGCCGAGAGAGATTTTGTCATCGTGGAGGGATTGTGAGGAATTATTTGTTTTATCGTTTTCTAATGTTCACAGTTTTATTGGTGAATTCTTTGGCCTTTGCATCGCCACGAATCATCATAAAACACGCAACTCTGATTGATGCTGCCAACCCAGTTAGGGAAAACATGACCGTTGTCTTGCAAGGTGATGTCATTCAATCGATTGCAGCATCGGGCTCTGTGATTATCGATGCCCAAAATGACACGATTGTTGATGCAACGGGTAAATTTTTAATTCCCGGTCTTTGGGATGCTCATGTTCATCTTACGTTTATACCGGAACTGGATTACAAAACCGCCTATGATTTATTTCTTGCCAATGGCATTACCAGCATTCGTGATACCGGTGCGGTTCTTAGTAAATTGCAACCTGCAATTGATTATGCAAATGAGAACCCAGATAAAACACCGAGATTGTTTTACTCGGGTCCATTAATTGATGGCAGCCTAAGGGTATACAAAGGAAAAGAGCCTGGATTTCCTGAGTTATCGATCGGAGTGGATGAAAACACAGACAGCGAGGCTGTAGTCAATGCTCTGGTGGAACAAGGGGTTACTTTCTTAAAAACATATGAAATGTTGTCTGCCAAAACTTTCTTGAACCTACTTGCAATTGCACAACAGAAAAATCTTCGGGTCACCGGTCACATCCCTCTCAGTATAGATTTAATGGAAGCCATTGATGCGGGTTTGGGCGGCATGCAACACATTAGAAACCTCGATCTGGCCTGTGCAAAAAATGCCGAGGAAATCTTGGCTCAACGACAAACGTTGTTGAAAAATACAGATTCACTTGCAGGATCGGCCCTAAGAACCATAATTCATCAATCGCAACGGTTTGTAGCGATCGGGAATTTGGATGAGGATCGCTGCAATAAGGTCATCAGACACTTGGCAGCGAACAATGTTTTTCAAACACCAACATTGACGATCAATACACTCGATTCAAAACGATTCTATGCAGACAAGGAATGGCGTGATACTTACCAATTTCTGCCAAATAAACTCCAGAAAAGTTGGTACATAGAATCGATTAACATGGCTAAAGAAACAGTGAGTGAAAACGATAAAATCTTTGCAGATTGGAGCATGAAAATAGTGGGCCTGTTTAACAAAAATGGTGTCAAAATTATAGCCGGAACCGATACTCCCATTGGCTTCCTTACCCCTGGTTACAGCTTGCACAAAGAATTGGAGTTACTCGTTGAAGCCGGTTTAACACCTTTGCAGGCTTTGAGATCTGCAACCATCACTCCAGCAGAGTTTTTCAATCTTGAGAGCAAAATGGGAACGATTGAACCTGGTAAATACGCAGATCTTATTATTTTGCATAGCAACCCACTTGATTCCATTAAAAACACCCAAAATATCCATATGGTTATTGCAAAAGGTAAGATTAAATAACCTTTCTTAAGCTTGAGGCTATTTAGGTGTTGGAGTAGATTATAGGTATGAAAAAACTAATCCTACTTGCTAGCCTGTTACTCGTTGCTTCCAATGTCTGGAGTGCAGGCGAGTATCTCCCTTACGACGAGTCTGCAAATGCAGAGATTGAACTCGCCAATGCAATTACCGAAGCCGGTAAAGAAAATAAGCATGTTCTGATTGAAATGGGTGCCAATTGGTGTCCTGATTGCAGAACCTTGGGAAGGTATTTTCAACGTGAAGACATAAAAGCTTGGTTGGATGAGCGTTTTATTGTGGTTGCCGTGGATGTAGGTGAATGGGATAAGAATTTGGAGATTGCTGAGAGATATGGAAACCCGATCAGTGAAGGCATTCCATCGCTGGTTGTCCTGGACTCAGAGGGTGTGATGCAGTTTGCAACTCTGGCCGGAGAACTGGCTACAGCCAGAGAAATGAGTGGAGATGATCTAATCGATTGGTTGAAGGAGCAAATTCAACCCATCCTTGATTGATTCGGTCTTGCATGGCCAAAGAGATTGCAGAAATGAGAATTGCTGTCACTGGGGCAGCCAGCGGTATTGGTTCGGTGATTGCCGATGAACTCAGTTCCTCGGGTGCTCATGTTGCAATTTGCGATAAGGATGCAGAACGGGTGCAAGCCTTTGCCGCTGATCACGAAGATATTTTTGCAATGGTGGCAAATGTTTCCGAAGAGGCAGATGTCATCAATTTTTTCAATGGCGTGGAAGCAAAACTGGGTGGTCTGGATGCGTTAATCAACAACGCGGGCATAGCAGGGCTAATGACCAGCCTTGAACAATTTGATTTTGCCGATTGGCAAGAAACAATATCAGTAAATCTCAATGGTACTTTTCTTTGTAGCAAAGAGGCGATCCCAATGTTACGTGCAGCAGGTGGTGGATCGATTATAAATATTGGATCGACCTCATCCTTTTTTGGCACCCCCTTAAGATCTGCATATTCAGCAACAAAATGGGCACTGATAGGTTTAACCAAAACCTGGGCCATGGAATACGGTCACGAAAACATCCGTGTCAATGCAATTTGCCCTGGATCGGTCAATGGTCCCCGAATTGAGAGAGTCATAAAAGAAGAGGCGAATGAGAGAGATACCGATCCATCGGTTGTAAAAGAAGCCTATTTAAATCAAACCTCAATGCAAACATTCATTGATCCAGAAGAAATTGTTGGAATGGTGAAATACTTGTTGTCCCCGGTTGCGAAAAAAGTCTCCGGACAGGCCATTGCCATCGATGGACATACGGAAAGCTTGAGTCAAGTCAGAACTGCAAAGGAAAACAGTTAGTGAAAGCTGTTTGGTATGAACACATCGGTGCAGCTGATGACGTTCTAACGCATGGCAATATCGACGATCCCAAGGTCAGTGATGGAGAAGTCTTGGTTCGGCTTAGAACCTCAGGCGTCAATCCCTCTGATGTTAAAACAAGAGCAGGCGCAAGAGGGGAGCTTCAATTCCCCAGAATTATTCCCCATTCTGATGGTGCCGGAAATATCGAAGCAGTAGGTAATGGCGTCGATACAAATCGCATTGGAGAAAGGGTTTGGGTGTGGAATGGGGCATTTGGTCGAGCTTTTGGAACCTGTGCAGAATATATTTCACTGCCTGCAAATCAAGCAGTGGAAATGCCTGAAAATAGCACCTTTGAGGCAGGAGCCTGTATGGGAATTCCAGCATCAACAGCCTACCACGGGGTATTCTCAGGTGGCTCGGTCAAAAATAAAACTTTGCTGGTAACCGGCGGCGCAGGGGCCGTGGGCCATTACGCCATTCAACTGGCAAAATGGGATGGAGCACAAGTTGTCGCAACGGTGAGTGGCCCTGAGAAAGGTTTGGCAGCCAAAGAAGCCGGTGCAGATTTGGTCGTCAACTACAAAACAGATGATGTGGTGCAAGCTGTCAATGATTTTACCAGCGGAAAGGGAGTAGATCGGATTGTTGAAGTGGAATTTGGTGGCAACTTAAGTATCAGCGAACAGATCATTAAAACAAACGGGGTCATTGCTGCTTATGGCTCAGTTGCAGTGGGTAATCCTGAGCTCCCCTTTTACAACCTGATGTTCAAAAATGCTGTCTTAAAGATGTACTTAATTTACATAGTTCCCGGTGAGGCAAGAATGAAGATCATCGAGGGCTTGACCAAAGCCTTGTCTGAAAATGCGTTGGTCCACCAAATTGCAAAATCGTTTGATCTGACTGAAACCATTCAAGCACACAAGACGGTTGAAGCAGGTAAGCTGATTGGCAATACGATCATTAATCTGGCTTAAGCAATCGGATGAACAAATACATAGTTATTATTAGCTGTCTTTTTTTCTGCTCCTCAGCGGTTGCTGAAACTTCAGCAACCAGCTCTGTCCAGATTGGGAAAACAAAATATATTGGGATTTACGATACTGAAAATAATCAATTTATTTTTAGAGGCATTCCCTATGCAAAACCACCAATCGGAGAGTTACGTTGGAAATCACCTGTGCCTTTATCCACAGATCCAAAAGTTATCAATGCTCAAAGCTTTAAACCGGCGTGCATGCAAGATGAATACACCACCGTCTGGTACCAAGATGTAGCAGAGTTATTTGGTAATCCTCGGACTGTTTTCCAACATGTCGATGCGGTAAGTGAAGATTGCCTCTATCTCAACATATGGACAAATTCACTTGATCAAACCAGTAAGAAACCCGTGATGGTATGGGTACACGGTGGAGCAGACACCGGGGGGTGGTCCTATGAGCCCAATTATTTAGGTCATCATCTTGCTAGTAAAGATGTTGTGGTGGTCTCAATCAATTATAGATTGAATATCTTTGGTTTTTTCACTCATCCTCAAATGCCCAATCAAACCGGGAATTTTGGTCTTGAAGATGAAATCATGGCCTTGCAATGGGTCAAAGATCACATCGCATCTTATGGGGGCGATCCTGAAAACATTACCTACTTTGGGGAATCAGCAGGTGGTGCTCATGTTTCCTACTTGATTGCCTCTCCAAAGGGTAAGGGTTTATTTAAGAGAGGAATCATCCAAAGCGGTGCCTATAACCTATTTAATTGGATTTCAAAAGATAAGGCACAGGAGCTAGGACTGAAAACACAAACTGTCTTAAATGCACCTGACTTACAGACCATGAAAACATTATCAGCAGAAAGTCTCTTGTCTGCCTCAATAACTCTTGATCATCCCTATGGACCGAACATTGATGGTGCATTGATACCAAATAACCTAACTAAATTATTTGACGAGGGATCATTTAATAATGTCGATCTCATGATAGGCAGCAATAAAAATGAGGATTACATGTATATTGATGAATCTGTCACAGAAAAAGATATTAATCGGCTTATTAAGAATTACTATCCAGAGGATCTAGACAAGATACTCTCATTGCTGGATCTAGAAGACCCTAGACTTGCCATGGATCATCTGACAACAAATCAAGTGACACTTTGTCCTTCAGTTTTCATTGCAAGATCTTTGGCTAAGAATGGGAACAACGTCTATCAATACCATTTTACTCGGATGCGAGAAGGCAGTGAGAAGATACTGTCTTATCATGGTGCAGAAATTCCCTATGTTTTTAATACCCATGATGAATGGCTACCAACCAATGAAGATGATCAAGAGTTAACAGAAGTAATGATGGAATACTGGGTTGAATTTGCAAAAAAAGGAACGCCTAATTCAATCAATAATCTGACCTGGAAAGAATTTGGACCTGAAGAAAATTATCTAGTGCTAAACCAGTCACCGGAGAATGCAGTAAAGTTGGAAAATGAGTTTTGTGAAATTATGATTAATGAAATGGTAGAAAGGGCATCAAGATAGTTTAATCAGTCAGTGAATTTATGAATTCTAGAGTGGTGTCTTCGAAAAACATTGAAGAAGCCACTGGCTCATATGATGAGGTGGTTCTAGAGCAACTCTTCCAAGGCAGGCAGCAAAAGTGTACTTTTTTCGCTGGTGAGATAGAGATTTTCGGAGGGAAGCGCAGTTTACAGGTCTTATCTATATTTCACCTTAGCAAATGGCCATATGAAGATTATAGAAAAGGTATTTTATGGCTGAAATCTAAAATGAATCGATCAGAAAAATTAAATTGATCTAAGGTACCACTCGAAATCTTTATTGCTGATCTGAGAGGTAAAACGATCCATTTCGCATCGTCTAGATCTTAAAAAAAGATCACTGTATTCTTTACTCAGATATGCATTCAAGACACTTGCATTTTCAAATGCGTCCAAGGCCTTATCCCATTTAACAGGTAAGGTAATTTCTGGGTCTATAATTTCTCCCTCAGCAATCATCTCTGGAGGAGTAATCTTATTTTTCAAACCCCAATGAATCCCTGCCAAAACACAAGCCATAACTAAGTATGGATTTGCATCAGCGCCTGCTGCACGATGTTCGATTCTCACATTGTCAGGATCAGACAAAGGAATACGAATTGAAAGATTGCGATGATTTGGGCCCCAATTTGGAGTTATCGGAGCAAAAAATCCAGGTTGAAATCGTCGATATGAATTAGCATTTGGACAAAATATTGCCATCCCCTCTTCCATTGTTTGCGCTAGACCACCAACAGCATTTTCTACATTCTGGTTATAGTTAGTCGCTTGCTTAGAATTTGTTTGGAACAAAAGATCGCCCTTTTCATTTTTTAGACTGATATGAATATGCATCCCTGAGCCTGCAGTTTCCATAAATGGTTTTGCCATAAAGGTAGCTCCCAAGCCGAATGATTTAGCAGTTTCGCGAACAGCTCTTCTCAGAAGTATTGCATGATCTGAAGCCAGCAGTGGATCATCAACATGATGTAAATTTGTTTCAAATTGCCCTCTAGAGAATTCTGATAGTGTCGTACCCGTGGGGATATTCTGTACTTCACAAGTTTCTTTCAATTGATTAAAGAATGGATCTAACTCTCTTAAGTCTTCCATTGAGTAAACTTGGGGTCCTTCATCCTGAAGGATTGTGCCAGGCACTGGACCGTGTCTTGGAATAATGCTCAGAGCATCTTTGTTGTGAATCAAATAAAACTCCAATTCAACCGCTACCGTTGCTCTTAGGCCATCGGCTTCAAACTTTTCGATAACTTGTCTGAGTATATTTCGGCTCTCATTTGAATAGTGTTCATCATTTTGATCAAACATGGTGATCATAACTTGAGCTGCTGATTTATCTAACCAAGGAATTGAACTCAGTGAATTTTTGACAGGTTTTGCAGTAACATCCGGATCACCATCATCAGTCCCTAGAATAAGGCCATCGATGACATTGCCACTGGAATCAAGAAGATGGGTTGCTGCAGGAAAATTAATGCCTTTGCTAAATAGATGCTCTGCCTCTGAAACATCCAACCGTTTGCCACGAATAATGCCATTCATATCGGGAACCAACAACTCAAGGATCTCAAGTTCGGGATGTGTTTCGAGAAACAGAGAAAGTTCTTTATTCTGCGTCTGAGTCTCAGTCATTGCTTAGCTTTCTGATGTGTTCTTTCCGCCATTCTATTGCGCTCTTAATCCCTTCTTTGTGCAACACTTCGTAGAATTTTTTGGCTTCGTCTGACTCTGCAGTCTCAATGGCAATATCTGCTTCGAAAGCATCCAGCAAAGCTTTTCGCATCCCGCCAATTTCCAAACTCCTGTTGATGGCACGTTTGGTGATTTCGACCGAGAGACGATCGTTCATCGCGATTGTTTCGGCAAGCTCTAAGGCGGTGCCCCGCAAATCATCCAAAGCCACTACTCTGTTGATGAGCCCCATCTCATAGATCCGTTGTGCAGGTACTTTTGTATCCCCGGTCAATAGCAGTTCCTTTGCCAATTTTGGTCCCGTAAACCAGGGCAACAAAAGTGCAACTACGCCACTTGCAATTGAAACTTCAGGTTCACCAAACAGAGCATTTTCAGCAGCAACAGTTAAATCACAGGCCAGCGCCATCTCCATACCTCCACCAAGACAATACCCCTGGACGGCAGATACGGTCGGCTTGGGCGAATCCCAAAAGCGCATGATTAAATCAAAATCCTGCTCCAGCGTGGCTCTCAGTTCTCCTTCACCTTTGGCCTCCCAAACCTCATCATCCAGGTCAAAGCCCGCTGAGAAAGATTTTCCTTCTGCTTGGAGAACAATGGCACGAATCTTGATATCTTCCTCGGCCTGATTCATGGCCTCATTGAGATCAGCCATCATTGTAGTGTTGATCGCATTGAGTTTGCTGGGTCGGTTTAATGTCAAAACCGCTAAAGGCCCTTTGACCTCGTACTTGACAGTTTTTTCACTCATAGATTTTTTATCAGCGCAAACTGTACCAAACCGATTTACTTTGGGTGTAACCTAAAACGCTCTCAAAACATGAATCCTTGGTGTTCCCAGATTGTTTGTAGCCTCCGAATTCAAGGGTCATGTCCCCTTCGTCGAAACAATTTATATAAACAATTCCGGCCTCTATCGATTTCGCCATGGAATGCGCCCGGTTGACATCACTAGTCCAGACGGACGCACACAAACCATAGATGGTATCGTTTGCCATCTGGGTGACGTGTTCTGTATTGTCAAAGGGAATAACTGAGGCTACAGGACCAAAGATTTCTTCTTTGGCAATCTTCATGTCATTGCTGACATCGGAAAACAGAGTTGGTTCTACGTAGCAACCTGCTTCCATGCCTGAAGGGACACCCCCACCAAAATGCAGCTTAGCACCTTGGGATTTACCCGATTCAATGTAGCCCAAAACTCTGCTTTGAGCCTCACTGGTCACCAAGGGTCCCATGTTCGTTTCTGGATCCAAAGGATCCCCAGGCATATAGGCGTCCTTGCCATCTGCAATAAATTGATCCACAAAATCGCCGTAAATACTCTGCTCAACAAAGATTCTTGAGCCGGCATTGCACATCTCACCCATGTTGCAGTAAATACCCTCGTAAGCAGCCTCCACTGCCCGGTTCATATCTGGCAAATCAGCAAAAAAGATTTGTGGGGTCTTACCACCACACTCAAGCCCGACTTTTTTCATGTTGGACTGACCCGCATACTGGAGGATCAACTTCCCAACCTCAGTGGACCCAGTAAAACTGATTTTTGAAACATCAGGATGCAAAGCTAAAGCTTTGCCTGCCACTTCACCGTAGCCATTGACAACATTAAATACACCCGGAGGACCGCCTGCCTCGACAAACAACTCTGCCATCTTTAAACAAGAATGCGGAGCTTGTTCAGCAGGTTTTAGCACCACAGAGTTCCCGGCTGCAAGAGCTGGAGCAATCTTCCATACAGCCATTAACAAAGGATAGTTCCAAGGGGAGATGCAACCGACCACGCCCAAGGGTTCTCGCAGCGATAGATGCAAAGCTTTGTCATGGGTATTGGTCACCTTGCCATTGATTTTGTCAATGGATTCGGCCATGAAACGGATGTTTGTCGCTGACGCTGGAACGTCACTACTCAGGCAGTCACCAATGGGTTTGCCCATGTTGAGCGTTTCCATGAGAGACAATTCTGCTGCGTGTTGATCGATGAGGTCGGCGAATTTGTACATGATATCCATGCGTTTTCTTGGCGCCATTTTGAGCCAAGTTCTGGAATAATAGCTCTCCTTCGCAGCGGCAACAGCGCGATCGATGTCCTTTTCCGTGCCTTCTGACGCCAAGGCAAAAACTTCATTCGTTGAAGGGTTAATGACTTCAAATTTACCCCCATCTGCCGCTTCGCAATATTCGCCATTGATAAACAACCGTCCCTCAACGCTGGTTTCAGCATCGCTGGCTAGTTTCTTCCAGTCCTCTTTTGTGTATTCCTTTGCTGCATGCGCATTCATCTTTTCTTCCTCCTAAGTTTAATTGTCTTCATGAACCACCACGAGTGCATCCAATCCCAAACATATATCTTTCCCTAGAATAATGGGATTAACATCAATTTCGCAAATTTGATTTTGCATAGCGATTGCGAAAAGTGAAAATTGTGATGCCATTTCGCAAAAAGATTCGACGTTCACCGCCTCTTTGCCTCGATATCCATCCAGCAGAGACTTCATTTTTAATTCGGACAAAGCTTGCTCTGCTATCTGTGCACTAAACGGCGGCATCAACGTTACTACATCTTTAAGTACTTCAGCGTAAACTCCGCCAAAACCTAATGCGATCATGGGACCAAATTGCGGGTCGGTGGTCATACCCAATATCATTTCCACGCCCTCGTTGTCTATCATGGGAGAAATGAGAACCTTTGGACCCAGACGTTTCTCTAAATCTTCATAGGCACCTCTTAACTCATCTTCCGAATTTAGATTGAGATGAACTCCATGGACTTCCGACTTATGACTTATTCCAGAGACTGCGGTTTTTAAAACTACGGGGTAACCCAATTTGTTCGCACTCTGTATGGCATTTTTCAAATTATCAACACAATAACTTTGATTGGTTGCAATACCATTGTCAGCCAACATCTCCAAGGCTTCATGTTCACCAATCAGTTGGCCTTGTTCGATGGATTGCTGCCATTTTGTGATAGCTTGAGTTGCAACTGGCTCTGGGTTGTTGTTCTCGAGTTTTAAATAATCTCGATATCGATGCATGCAGCGAACGCCTGCCAAAAAAGAGTACACACCGTCCAATATGGGTAACCCTCTTGCCGTGGATTCCATCACGGTGTTGTCACTACTCGTTCCCTGTATGTTTGAAACCAGAAACACGGGTTTGCCAGTAGCGTCATTAGCCTGTTTCATGTATTCAAGATATTCAGGATATATCCTACTTAAAGGCCCGCGGTCTTGAACGACAGCCCCCATGGAGGCGTTTGGGTCTTGCAGCATAGAGGTTAGAGAGTCTGCCATGATTTGATCTGAATTCTCCAAGCCTCTGCCCCAAGCATCCAGTGGATTCACCGCTGGAAGGCCAGGGTCAAGAATATCCTCGAGCTTAGCAACTGTTTCTGAATTTAATTCAGCAAAATCAACCTCCTGATCTGCTGCTAAATCCAGAATCAGCTGGCGCTCCCCCCCTGAATCGTGGAGGGTCACTAAATCGCCTTCGGCCAGAGAATGGGGTTGTGCAAACATAATCAGAGTTTTTGCTAATTCATCCATGTCATTGACCCGTTGGATACCGTATTTTCTGAATAGTGCTTGGTGACATTCGTCACTGCCGGCTAAAGCACCAGAATGGGATACAGTCAGTTCAGCAGAACGTTCGGTTTTTCCGGTTTTAATCACCACAATAGGAATTTGTTTGCGGGCTGCTTTTGCAAAAGCTTGAATCATCAGGTCTGGTTTTCTCACGGTTTCCATGAACAGACCAACGACTTCTGTGGTTGGTATTTCAAGTGCAAAATCCAAATAATCGTGCATGCCGACTGATAATTCTTGGCCTGCCGATACGGTTAAACTGAAATTAATCCGTTCGTCGCAATCCATAATCCCAGCCATGCCAGAACCCGAATGGCTGATCAGAGCAACATTGCCAGCAATATGATTGGACCGAGTGTCGAATCCGCCGACACAAACTCGGTCTGCAAAATTGTAAAAACCCATACCATTGGCTCCACAAACCAACATACCTGTTTCCTGAGCTCTGCGCTGAAGTCTATCCTTTAAGGGGGGTTGCATATCGTTTTCAATGTAGAGCATTGACATAATGGTCATGGCTTTTACACCCATTTCGACTGCTTCTTCAAAGATTGGTTCTATTCTGTGATCTGAAACGGCAAAGACAACGTGTTCAACAGGCTCGGGCAAAGCAGCCAAGTCGGGAAAACACGGGACTCCCAAAACATCATCGTATTTGGGGTTCAACGCGTACAGAGTACCTTGGTATTGACCGTGCAATAACGTTTCAAGGATGCGTCTCCCAACTCCTGCTGAAGCACTTGCTCCAATAACAGCTATGCTTGAAGGTCTTAACAATGGATCCAAATGATGCGCCATATTGGGATGCTACATTAAGGTTAGTAAAGTTCGGCTGGGGTGATCCTTTTCCGCTCTGGGTTATAAAAAGGCTTGGTCACTATTGTTGCCTCTTCCATTACTCGATTCCACTCCAAATCTTTCTGATAATAAATTTCAGCTATGATTTTATCTTTGCCTTTTTTCCATGGTGCATGCAGCGATGCAAATGCTATATTCGCTTTTGCACTTGGAGAGAACATGGCAGAAGTGACTGTTCCTATTTTTTTCCCTGACTGATTATAAAGATAGGAACCATGTGCAGGCTTATTACCATTAACATTGAGTTTAACAAAAGTATGACGTGACCCTCTTTCCTTCTCTTCTAGCAAAGCTTGTCTGCCATTAAAAACTGGCTTTGATAAATCCACCAGCCAAGATAAGCCCAGTTCAAAAGGAGATCTTGTTGAACCTGGTCTAATGGCAAACTCTGCAACCATAAAATCTTCACCTGGCACAAGTAAGCCAGCTTCAATTCTTACTAAATCCAATGCATCTAAACCAAATGGTTTTATGCCATATATTTCGCCTTTCTCGAATAATTCATCCCAAAAATTCAAAGCTATTTCATTGACCATCCATACCTCATACCCAAGGTCACCTGTAAACCCTGTTCTTGAAATCATGATCTCGTGACCCTGAAAATCATAATGCTTGATATCAAAAGGTTTAAGATGTTCGATTCCCTCAAAGCCCATGGCTTTAAGAATGCTACAAGATGTTGGACCCTGTACTCCCAGGCATGCAACATCATCAGTTATCTCTTCTATTTCTACATCAAATCCTATGGCAGAAATACCAAGGTTATCGAGCTGTCTTTCTACACATAAAAGCCAGTATTCATTTTCTCTAATATGGAAGACAGTTCCATCATCCAAAACCTGGCCTTCTGCATCACACCAAACAACATAACCAACTCTTCCTATCGAAATTTTATTCATGTCTCTGGTGAAGAAACGATTTACAAATTCAGCAGAGTCTGGTCCTGTGATTTTTTGCTTTACCATCGGTGTATAATCAATAACACCTGTCGTGTTTCTTACAGCAAAATACTCAAGATCTGTTCTAAAGTAATTTGTGGCAACTGTGTAGTCTTTCCAGCGCTGCCACTCATTAAGAATATTCAACTCAGAGGTTCTGCTGTGAAAGGGTGTCTCATAATATGACTTCTTGTAATGATCTTGTTGCAACAACATATCAGGATTCCTTCATTATTAGTTCGACTGCAGCATTCCTTCCTGCAACTCCCATTAAACCGCCACCGGGATGGGCGCCTGCTCCACAAATATAGAGTGATTCAATTGGGCTTGAATACTGAGCCATTCCGGGCAATGGCCGCAACATTAAGAATTGATCAAAAGTCAGTTCACCGTGGTGCCAATGACCACCCGTGATTCCAAACTCTGCTTCCAAATCTTTGGGAGTGAGCAGTTCTGAGTGCAAGATTTGTTGTTTAATACCGGGAGCAAATTGACTCAAAGTATTGAGCACATTTTCCAAAACAACTGGCTTGGCTTCATCCCAACCTTCTTTCAAAGAGTAAGGAGTATAGTTGACTATTGCCGATAACACATGATGACCCTCTGGAGCCAATGACGAGTCGTGTATGCTCGGGATAGTAATCTCCATCGGCAACTGATCAGAACATTGTTGGTATTTGGTGTAATCAAATGCCTGTTCTAAATATTGCATTGTTGGTGAGATAACAATTCTTTGGCCGATGTCTTTTTCATCCACTCCATTAAAGCTTGGCAATCCAGAAAGTGCTAAATGCAGCTTGGATGCATTGCCTCTCATCCTTACATTGTTTATTTTATGAACAAAACCAGCCTCTAAATGCCTAGCTCCAACCAAGCATATAAATGTGCTTTTTGGATCGATGCCAGAAACCACCACGTCGGCACTGACTTCATTACCCTTGGTAAATTTCACCCCTGATGCCTTGCCATTGTCATCCACAATAATCTGCTCAACCTGAGAATCGAGCACTATTCTGACTCCAAGTTTTTCTGCACTATTCTTCAAAGCATTGGTATAAGAACTCATACCACCCTTGGGTATGGCGTATGCTCCTTGTACACCATCTATTTCACCAGTCAAAGTATGGAGGTAGGTGATGACGCTATTGTTGGTACGAGGACCTAAGTGATTGCCTAAAACGGCATCGATTGCCAAAGAGCCTTTGATAAAATCATCATCAAAATACTCTTCAAGAAGATCATAGACATTGATGGCAATAAACCTGAGCATATCAGTCATGCCTTCATTGCCCATTGTTCTTAGATTCCAACCTGTTTGCATCAACCCGAGGAGATCTTTTTTATTGTCCGTACCGATTCTAGGTGGACTGATTTGATAAGTACTTCTAAAGAATCGTGCCAAACTGTTCGTTTTCTTCTTAAAAGATTTAAACTCCGCTCGATGTTGATCCGTTATACCATCTCCTTCCAAATGATCGCCATCAATGACCAGCGCATTGCCATTGGGGTTAAGTGAAATAGTTTTTAATCGATTGGCAGCAAATTCTAAACCATTTTTATTTAGGCCCAACCATTTTTGGATACCTGGATTCAACATGTGTAGTAGATGTGCCACACCGGGTACCTTGTAA
>Ga0208057_1000247_pt1 | contig 19725 bp, 20 predicted proteins | sample DeeseametaMP1649_FD_184183 | JGI IMG/M metagenome (GOLD analysis project Ga0208057, IMG submission 184183) | Marine microbial communities from the Deep Pacific Ocean - MP1649 (SPAdes) | ecosystem: Environmental > Aquatic > Marine > Oceanic | place: North of Tokelau, South Pacific Ocean...
ACTCGAAATTGCCGAGTAGTTTTCGGCGTTCCTCGAGCCCCCGCAAAATCTTGTCCGGCGTGCCCCAACTCGCCGCCTTCATGAAGCCTTCGACCGCTCCTTCAAGACCAGCCGCACGCGCAATCTCGGCCTTCTGTTGATAAGAGTCATAGCCCTTCACGGATTTGAAATGGTCGCCGAGAAACTCGTAGTGATGGAAATTGCTCTCCACGAATTTGCCCTGGTATTGGCGCGCCTCTTCCTCGCACTGGGCCAGGTCGGTACCGCAGATGACGAACTCGGTAAGCATCAAGTTAGGTGGCTCGGTGCCATGAAAGTCGCGGTGCAATGCCCTTCCTTGCTCGATGGCAGGCATCCGCATCTCCCAGGGACGGTCTGCAAACATGATGATATGCGCGCCCAGCCTAGCTGCGGAAACAATGGATTCTTCGCTGGCGGCCACGGCGTAGATGCGTCCGTCGAAGGAATGCTGCGGCCGGGGTCTGATCTCGACGCGGGGCTGCTTGTAATACGTTCCATCGCCCTCCATGAACCCCGTCTTCAGAGCATCCACAATCATCGGCGCAGCTTCGTCAAAACGCTCTCGGGATTCGTCCATGTTGAGGCGGAAGGCATCGAACTCGCGCCGGGCCAAGCCCCGCCCTAATCCAAGCCGGAACCGGCCGTTGCTCAGCAAGTCGAGCACGGCGGCGTTCTCCGCGACGCGCAACGGGTCGTGCCAAGGCAGGATCACCGCGGCGGTGCCAACATCGATACCCGGGTGTTTCGCCGCCAGGTGGGTCATCACATGGATGTTGTCGGGCACGAAGGAATAGTCGTTGAAGTGATGCTCGGCCGACCAGAGGCAATCGAACCCCAGATCAGCAGCGACTTCGCCAAGGCGCAGTTCCTCTTCCCACATCTGACCGTCCGAGCCTTCCTCCCAGCCATAGCTCGAGAAGATCATCATCATTCCGACATCCATGGAATCTCTCCTTAGTTCTAAATCCGGTTGTAATGATACCAATAAGACCGAGCCGCGTGGGTCTTGAGATTCCGCCGTCGATCGACTGCAGATCGCATCAGGATTTCTTTGGTACCCTATTGCCTAACCGCGCAGACCGGAGACTGTAAATGCCAGACCTAGACCTCGACATCGCATTCTGGGACTACGACCGGACCCGGCCGCTGATGGACGGGAGGGTTCGGCCCGAAGGTATCAACCCTAATATATCCGTCCTCCGTCCGCGCGAGATCTTTCCCCGTATGCTCCAGGACCGGGAATTCCATGCCGCGGAGATGTCACTGGCCTCTTACGTGATCCTAAAAGCGCGGGACAAGTGCCCCTTCGTGGCCATACCGGTGATGCTTTCGAAGATATTCCGGCACGACTGCATCTACGTTCGGCCTGACGCCGGGATCAGCGAACCGGCCGACCTGCGGGGCAAACGGGTAGGGCTTCCCCAGTACAGTTCCACCGCAGGGGTTTTCATAAAGGGGTTGGTCCAGCACGAGTATGGGGTGGGGCCGACAGAAATTTCCTGGTTCATGGGCGGCCAGGATACCCCTGCGCCCGCGCCGCTGGTCACCTTGAACCTACCCGCCGATATCCACCTGGAATTCATTCCCGAAGACAAAACATTGGAAGGGATGCTGGCCGCCGGGGAACTGGACGCACTTTTTGCCACCTACATCCCGAACCTGTTCCTGAACGACTCACCAAAGATCGCCCGCCTCTTTCCCAATTTCAAGGAAGTGGAACAGGACTACTACCGGCGGACCGGGATCTTCCCCATCATGCACATGGTGGTTGTTCGAGAGGACGTGCACCGGGAACACCCTTGGGTGGCATCGAGCCTGTACAGAGCCTTCACAGAAGCCAAGGACCTGGCGGTCAACCGGCTGTACGACACCGACGCGTTGGCCCTGACGCTGCCCTTCCTGATCGATCACATGGAGGAAACCTGGAAGATATTTGGGTCCGACTATTGGTCTTACGGTGTGGAGTCCAACCGGCCCGCTTTGGAAGCGCTCGCCCAATATGTGGTGGACCAAGGTCTAGCGCCCCGGGTGGTCAGCCCCGGGGAGTTATTCCCGGAGATTGGACTGTAGTCTACGATCGATCTCCGCCGAGTTTCTTGTAAGCCAGCGACCAGGGCTGTACGAATCAACCTAAGGACCGAACGAGACCAAGAACTTTTGTATACGGTGGTTATTTGCGTCGACCACGTACACGTGCCCCTCGTCATCGACGGCCAAGCCATATGGGTTCTGGAATTGGCCATCGTCACTTCCTTCCGTACCCCATTCGCCAATGAATTCCCCGTACTGGCTGAATACCAGTATCCGGTGGTTGCCCCAATCTGAAACAAATAACCGCCCTGCACCGTCAACGGCGACACCGGATGGAGCGTCGAACTCACCATCGCCTGTTCCGGAGGCCGGTTTGCCGCCCTGGCTAGCGCCTATCTGGAAGACGAACTGGCCCTGAGTCTTGTATTTAAGGACCCGGTGGTTGTCCACGTCGGCCACATATACATCGCCCTTGGCATCAACAGCGACGCCTCTAGGGGCTCTGAGTTGCCCCTTGTCTTCTCCGAAATCTCCCCACGAACCTATCGGGATACCCGCACTAGTGAAAGTTCGAATTCTTGTCTCGCGGTTCTCCGCGCCACCAACCGCAATGAAAACATTTCCGTTTGGACCGGTTGCAACAGCTCGAGTGGGGTAATTCTGGTTATGGACCGCGGTAGTCGACCTATCGAAAGGGTTTATAGCGGGGTCGAAATCCGACTGCCAACGGGTCTCATACTCATCCTGCGTGAGAAAAGCTTGTAGCTGAGCGTTCCCGGTATCAGCGATATACAGATTTCCCAGCGGGTCCACGGCGACGCCGTTTGGCGAGAGAAATCTTCCTGGTGTTTTAGAATTTGTGCGCCCACCGGCCCTATTCAAAAACTCGCCGCTGCTGCCGAACGTTTGCATATCATGTAAGCCCGAGTCAATCACGTAAACTCTGCCAAGGTTATCCACCGCGATTCCTCTAGGGGAATCAAACTGTCCATCGGCGGTACCCTCACTTCCCCAGGAGAGAACATGGGAGGCCGTGACGGATCCTACAGAGGGCTCCGGAGTAGATGCGGGATCGATCACACCTTCAGCTTGCGCCGGCGCCGCGTCCACGGTTGCCGCCAGGCCTGCGGAATCACCCGGTACGTTGACGGTATAAATATCCCAGTTGGGACTGGCGTCTCTGAAGTCCTGACCTTGGAAGGTCATCGCCAGACCGGTCGGCGACCACGATGGCCGCATCTCGCTAACATCCGGGCTGTCGGTAACTTTTGCCTGGCCTGTGCCATCGATCTGGACGACATAGATGTCTGGCCTGCCCTGCGGTCCGGATTGCGACGAAAATGCGACCCGCTGGCCGTCAGGGGAGACCTCCGGATATAGGTTGTACTCTCCAAAAGAAAGGCCGTTCGTAGTCAACTGCCGTATTTCTTCACCCGTTGAACTGTCCATCAAGAAAAGGTCGAACCCGTTGCCGTTTTTCAGGCTGATGACGAACATCCCGCCATCATGCGAGAGGCTGAATCCCCGGTTGTAATCTGGGCCTTGCGTGATCGTCGAATGCGTGATCAGGGCGCGGCCGGCGGTGTCCGCTGACGCTCCCGTCAAACCTTCCAACTCCGCGATGCGGACCGTGACCTCGAAACTCTTGATGTCCTGTGACGTACGGATCCTCCACATCAAAGTTTCACCGTCTCCGGAAACAGCTAGCCCGTCTCCTCCCTGGCCGCCTGGAATCACCAGCTTCCGGACGAACGCATCATCGCCGTGATCGGGATCGGTCCGGACGAACGGCGCATATTCTGTATCGAAGGTCATGTACTCATGAAGAGAGATCCGTTCGTTGGTCATCAACTTACCGGTGTCTCCGATCCAGGCCAACTCACCGGCGATGCCGATGTCGAATCTTGGCCCGCGAGCCAAGGTTCTCAGATCCGTGCCGTTCGGAAAAACACCTCCGATCTCATAAGGCCGCCCCAGAGCCCTGAACTTGCTGGTCATGAACGCGATGATGTCTCCTCGCGGGTCCCAGGCCGGGTCCAGATCGGCGCCGAGGTCTGTCGTCAGCCGAAGCGGTTCGGAGCCTATCACCGCGATCAGGTCCCGTTGGACCGGCGGCGCGGTTGGCCGTTCCGTGGGAGATTATGGTGATTCAGTTGCCGCGGCCGTACCGGCGTTTTCGGGGCCAGTTGCTGTGGCATTATCAGCCGTCGCGTCGTTAGCCGTCGGGTCATTTGACGGGCGACCGGTGGTGCTCTCGTCCGGCACTGAGCAGCCAATCACTAGAACAGCGAATATCGCGGCTACCAATACGAAAAGTTTCATATTTCTCACGAAACATCCCGTCGAGATGGGCGAAAGCGGTTATTGATTTCGGCTTGAACGAATCCTCGGAGACGAACCCCGCGCAAATATAACTGAACTATGTCGTTTCAGAGACGACAACGGTAAGTAGTGCCCTCGCGGTGAATTCGATCGGCAAGAAATTCTCTGCGGACGCCGACATGACGACGCCAGAGGGTAATAACATCCGGTGCCGAGGTTGCTTAGTTATCTGACCGCAGGAATAGGGGCCGTTTATTCCGAAGCCGCAGTTTCAAAAGTCGGCGCTGGTCTCTCCTCACCAGAGGACCTGGAAGAGTGGTTTTTCTTGGCAACCATCGCAGGCGATGTCCATTGCCGAGCCCTCGAAAGGCTCTTGAATTCGGACATGCTTGTTCTCATAGCTATTGGATCAACTGATGATGCGATCGATAGCCGGTGAGGTCCTGACGGACGCCGCCCGTAGATCAGGCGTAAGTAAGTATCTCCAAGCGATGGCCATTGGGATCGCCGAAGTAAACCGAAAGGGTCTCACCCTTTGCGCCGGTGCTTATGCCCGGACCACGCATGTTAGTTTTGTCCCTGGGGCCGTCTCCGAAGGGAATACCAGCATCCTTGATGGCCTGGAAGGACCGATTGAAATGGGCGCGGTCCAAGGCGAAGGCGTAATGAATGCCTGGGTCAGGGATCTCGTCAAAGCGCTGCAGGTCCAAAGTGAAGGAATCGTTGAGCCGGATAACGGCGAAATGGTCATTCATGCCTGCCTTTCCGTCGTACTGGAAGCCCAGTACCCGAGTATAAAACTCAACCGACTCGTCTTGGTCTTTCACCGGAACTATCGTGTGGTCCAGCGTTGCTGTCATGGCGTAACCTCTTCATTTTCACTTGGCGCGGCCGTTCCCTAGCGATGGTATCGACACCCCCAAACGCTGTCAATCACAAAACCCGGCGCGCATCTCTTAGGTTTTATCGTTGATCGAGCGATCAGACTGCGCTTTTCCGATTCAGATCGCTGCGTCCTTGGCTGCTTGGGCTGCTTCCGGGTCCCTCGCTCTCAAGGCAAAATAATCGATCTTCGGCGCGAAGATGTCTAGCAACCGCCGTAACTCCGTCACCGGCGCGGGATGCTCGTCAACCCGCAAATCGACCCTGGAGAAGCTGTCCGAACCGTAGACCAGCAAAGCAGCCGAGTGGTGGGGTGTTGAATCCTGAGCTTCTCCGCCGGCTTGTTGCCCTGCTTCCAAAGCCTGGGTCAATCGCTCCTCAAGGTCCAGTTGAGGTGCTTCCAGGAACACCAAGGCCATGGCTTGGACCACCCCTTCCCCCACAAGTCCGTTGCCCATGGCGACGTAGTCCTGTCCGATGACGTGGCCGGCCCAAGGGTTGTTCATAGACCCGGTCCTGGCGGCGGCGTTGCCGTTGCGGTCAACCACCCCTAATTGGCGCCGCTCGATGTTAGGGTCGCTGGCCTCCAACTGCTGAAGAGCGCCGCTGGCTGAGTAGCCCAGGCCCAACAACCTCAAGGCGAACGGCCCCAGGCTGGGATCGGTTGACGCTTGAGTAGTGATCGCTCCGACCGAGGGCGCAACGAAAGGACACCGCGAGCCGACGGTGATGTCGCTCGTGGTGATCGCGATGCCCAACATTCCGGTCCGGGAGCACCGGGCTATGATCGAGAATGTATTGAACTCGATTCCTGGGATGGCTCCCATGGTCAGCCCCCTCATAATCTGATGCCGAAGTTTGATTTTGCCTGCCGCGACTATAGCGATTCTGTTTTGCAAACGTCTAGGGCGGTGAGAGCCAGCACCTTGGTGCATTGGACCATCTCGCTGATTATCACGCAGCTATCGTCATGGCCGCCGCTCCCTCGGAGCACGGCCGGGCCGTACAGCAAACAAGGTATGCCGGCATTCCAAAGATGGCAGGTGTCGTTGGCGGTGTAGGAGTAGGGCAACACCGCCCCGATCGCCTTGGGCGGTGTGCCGGTTACCTCCTGGTGGCAGCGGGCCACGGCTTGTATTATCTCGGAGTCACGGGGCACGTCCAAAGGGTCCATAACCAGACGGCGGCGGCCTTTGAAGAATTCCGGAGGGGGAATCTCTATCTCATACGATAGCTCGGGATCCTCCGACTGCAGGGGGTCCAAGACCCGGCGAATGTCAGCTACGATGCCGTCCACGGTCTGGCCCGGCAGGAAGTGAACGTCGACGATGATAGTGCAGATGTCGGGTATGTACGGAGGCTCCACAAGGACGTAATCTTCGCCTAATCCGCCGATAACGCTGCCCACGTTCAACTTGGGCAGGTCCGGCATGTCTTCCCGGGGCTGATACGTAAACTCAACCCGTTGCAGTGCGTCGATAACCCCGGTCATTTTTGCCACTGCGTTGATGGTTCCTTCGAGTTGGCGGACGTGCCCGGTCACGCCGTAAGTGTGAATCGCCAAGTGGACGATGCCAGAATGGACAGTGACCAAGTTGCCGACGCCGAACGGTTCGGCAACCACCGCCATGTCGGTGCGAAGGCCGCTATCCATCAAGAATCTTGTCCCCTCGCCCCCCTGGGTCTCTCCCACCACGCATGCGACCACCAAGTCGCCCTTCAGCCGAACACCTGACTGGCGGACCGCCTCCGCCGCCATGATGATGCTGGCCAGGCCACCTTTCATGTTCTGGACACCATGGCCGTACAAACGGTCTCCCTCCACAACAGGAATCCAAGGATCGCGGAGCCAGCGGCGAGTTAGAGAGTTGATGTCGGTGTGCCCGTTCAGCATCAGGCTTGGGCCGCCACCGGACCCCTCTAGGGTGGCGATCGTTTGCAACCGCCCCGGCTCTACCTCTTGAAGGTCCACTTTGTACCCTCGATCCCCGAAGAAATCCGCTAAGAAGGTGGCCACCGGAGTCTCTTCCAACTTGAAACTGGGGATCTTGATCAGTTCGCCGGCAAGATCGACGATCGCTTTTTCGTCGATCTGGTCGATGACGCTGCCTTGTGTTGGGTCCATGTTGGTGGTCCTATTCTCCCGCTTCGGTACCGCTTTGGGTCCGGTCTAATTCTCCAGATGCGGGATGACGTGTTTGCCGAACAAGCGTAGAGTCTCTGTTACTTCCCCGTTAGTCATGGGCCCGATCTGGAACAGGGGCATGATCTCATCCACGCCCGTGGGAACGTATCGTTCCAAGAATCGCAGACAGTCATCGGGGTCGCCGATGCAATATCGTCCCTCTTTGATAAGGTCCAGTGAAGAGGTCTCATCCCGCTTGGCTGTCTCCGTGGCGGCCGAACGTTGGTAGTGCCACTGGTAGTCGGTCGGCACGCTGGTTGGGTCGTGCGCCTGCCAGACCCTGTCATGGCGAAGGTCCTGTTGACGCCGGTACCAATCGAGTATCTCAGCGCCCCGCTCCTGGGCTTTTTTCCGGCTTTCAGCGCAGATCGCCAAAGTGCTGATCGAAACCCGGTCTGTAATCATTTTGCCCACGGGATCGGCATTCCGGATGCCCTCACGATAGGAATCCACTAATTGAGTCAGATGCTCCGGACCGCCGCTGGACATAGCCAGACATCCCAAACCGAGCTCACCGGCTTTTCGGAAGGTCTCTTCGCGGCTGCACCCGAGCCAGATCGGCGGGTGGGGCGATTGGACCGGTTTAGGGTGGACTTCTCTAGGCGGAATATCGAAGTATTTCCCCTGGTAGGAAAACACCCCTTCGGTCCAGGCCTTGGGGATGATCTCCAAAGCTTCATCCACCATGCCGGTGGCGTTTTCCAGGTTGACGCCAAAGGCTTCCATCTGCAAAGGGTAGCCGGAGCGCCCCACGCCGAGGTCAACCCTTCCGTTACTAAAGATGTCCAAAGTGGCCATTCGGGCGGCGATGTGCAAAGGGTGCTGCACCGGAGGCACGGCAACGGCGATGCCGAGCCTGATGCGAGAGGTCCGCTGGCTGATCGCCGCCAGCGTGACGTCCGGCGCGCTGGAATGCGACCACTCAGTGCGGAACTGATGATCGGCCAGCCAGACGCTGTGGAAACCCAGTTCATCAGCCAAGGCCACCTGTTCCAACATCTCCCAATGGCGGTCAAAGTCGCTGGTGGATGACCACGGCCTGGGGACCTGTATCTGATAGAACATCCCAATCTGCATGAAGTTCGTCCCTTAGGTTAGTTCGATTAGGCACGGATTATACTACGGGGCAGTCAGGTCAGGCCGACCGGGTTGGCATACAATAAGTCCGATAAACGAAGAGGTGGAAAACGAATGGTTACTGTTTTAACAGAGACGAGCGCCACTGACTTAGCGGGGAGGCCCGGTGGACTACACTCTAATGATGAGTTATGGCTCAGCGCATCTGATACGGCCGCGATCACAGGTTGGTCGATGAAACCGGAAGGGTTCTGCAAGGACGATGTCTGTGTGCCCACGCCTTCGGGTGAGGCAGACAGGTTCGTTAAGGACGACGCCATCAATGTTTCGGCTTTTTGGGAGTTGATGGGCAAGCCGGCGGTCCGAAGCGAGGCCGCGGATATATGGCTGCTCGGCGAGGGCGCTGATCTGCGCAACGACGCATCGCTTAGCCTTGAGGCGCCCGATTTCACCCTGCCCGATCTCGATGGCAAACTGCATTCGTTGAGCGATTTTCGCGGGAAACGCGTCTTGTTGATCACCTGGGCGTCTTGGTGAGGATGCCGAAATGACCTGCCAGGTTGGCAGGCGATGTTTGAGACCGTAAAGAACGAAGATTTCATGATCTTGTCGGTGGCGATGGATGCTGATGTTGAAGCGGCACGGCCGTGGATCGAGGCAGTCTCACCGGATTTCATCCCACTGATCGATCAAAACCACTTGCTGTCTTCGTTGTACAACATGTTCAACGTGCCTCAGGCCGTCTGGATCGACGAAACAGGGCGGGTCGTTCGCCCGGTTGAGACCGGCGGCTCCCTGGATGTTGTGAAGGAATTTGACCAAGCGATACCTGGGTACAAACCGGAGGTAGCTGAACGTGCCGCACGCGCAAAATCGGCATACATCGAAGCCGTGAAAGACTGGGCGCTGAACGGCACAGCCAGCCCGCACTTGTTCAGTCCTGATGCAGCGAGGGAGCGTGTGCCGGCAATGACCGCAGAGATCGCCACGGCCCACTCAAAATTCCAGTTGGGCCAATACCTGAAACGGAACGGCCGCGCTGACGAAGCCGAGGCGATCTTTGCCGAGTGCCGGGAATTACACCCGGATTCCTGGAATATCTACCGGGAGACGACTGGGCGAACGGCAACTGGTCTCGCCGCCGGCGAAGAGTTTTGGGCTAGGGTCAAGGCCCTGGGCGACAAGCAGTATTACTTCACGATCGATATGGAAGGCATGCCCAACTGATTAGTAGGTATTACGTCTAGCCCACACCGCGGGTATCCTACGCCAGGCTGAAGCTCTTGGAAAATGATTAAATCCCAAGTGTTGATCTACGATGCCGACTGTCGCCTCTGCGCAATCCTGGTGCGGTGGTTGTCCAAAGCCGATGTCCTTCATCGAATAACCTGGACGCCTTACCAAAATTTGAAAGAGCCGCCGTCCGGATTATCGTGGGATGACCTGAAGCGTTCCGCCTATCTGGTTGGCATCGGACAAAAGCACTTTGAAGGTTTCTACGCCTTTCGCATGCTCACGGTCCGGATCCGATTGCTTACTCCGCTGGCGCCGGTATTTTGGTTTCCGGGCATGAGTGTGATTGGCGCCGCGTTATACCGGTGGGTGGCAAGAAATCGTTACCGTTTCTTCGGATGCACATGATTTCGAGAGACTTAGATATTTCCTCTTGGTAATCAAACATTTTGTCCCGATCTGCTTGGACCTGCTACAACTACGCTGACGAAGGGCGGCGGTATCCGATATATCCGCCTCAGGTGACAACTTGCTCTCGGCCCGTATCTGACGCCTTTTTGATCGTATCGATAAACCGGTGGAGTTCAACCGCGGTGTCGAACGTCGGCAGGCGGGTCTCCCCGGTCCGGATCGCCTCGGCGAACAGGGTATACAACTGCCCGACGTTGAAAGGGTCGCCGCGAGGGAAGTCGTCCGGAACATAGAAATACCGCTCAGGGAGGGTCAGGTCCTGTAATTCGTTGCTACCCTTTGCGCCTTGCACCCGTAGCATTTCACCGCGCTGGGACGAGACGCTCCCGGTGGTGACCAGCGTGCCTTCTCGGCCGTAGATCTCCATTCGGAAGCCGCTGCCGGCCCAGGGGACGGCGCCGACGCTGACCGTCGCCGCCGCGCCGCGCACGAGTTGTCCGGACACCCGGACGTTATCCGGGGAAGTGACATCTATATACTTTTGAGTGTCGGTCTCGTACATCTTCTGGACTTGCGTAGTGACCATGCACGCCACCCGCTTGAAGTCGCCCAACACGAACCGCAACGCGTCGATAACGTGCCCGTTGGCGATGGTAAGGGTGTTCGCTCCTTGGCTGATATCCAGGTTCCAATTGCGGCTGGAATGACGTTCCAACGCGCCGTCACGCATCGTGGTGACATGGCAAGAGAGCACTTCTCCCACATAGCCATCGTCGATCAGTTCCTTGACATATAACAACGCAGGGCTGACGCGGGACTGCAAACCGACCGCCGTCTGCAGCCCTTTGGCCTTGGCCAGTGCCGCCAGTTCTTCAGCTTCGGCGGTGGTCCGGCCCAATGGCCACTCTGTGAAGACGTGCTTGCCGGCTTCGATGGCGGCCTTGGTGGGCTCGTAGTGCAACGGCACACGCACCACCACGGCCACTGCGTCGATCTCCGGCGACACCACCATCTCCCGGAAATCGTGGAAAGCGAGTTTTGCCCCAAACGCTTTCCGCGCCTCTTCCGCGCTTTCGGGCCTGGAGGTGCACACCGCGGTAAGTTCAACGTCCGGACTGGCCAATAACGCCGGATAGTGCGACTGGGTTGACCAGCCCGAGTTGATGTTAGCTCCCACAAACCCCAAGCGAATCTTGTCTGCCATTGATCGGGCTCCTTAGACGGAATCGTTACACTATAGCCCAAAACCGGTCATTGGCAGGGTGTGCTAAAGGGCAATTTTGCCCTTCAGGATTTACCGGTCCGTATAGAACCGTCACCATGATGGGACGATGACTGAAGAAGAATCGTATTGCGTTTGGGTATAGAATGGTGTGATTGGGCTGGGGATTGACCGCTTCTTCGCGCATCCCCTTCCAGGTCCGATTTAATTCTGATTCAGGCGAAGGGCATCATTCATGGCCCGTTGGGAAGACATTCATCCGAGGGAAAGGGCTAGCTTCGAGGAGCGCCTGGCCGGAAGATACACGGCGCCTTTCGAGGAGACTCCATGGGTCGAAGCTCCGAAGCTGGTAGACGCCCGGGTTGCCATCGTAACGACGGCCGCTATACACCGGTCCGATGACCGTCCATTCGCGGGTCACGTGGGGGACTACAGAGTCATTCCCGGCGACATCGACTACCAAGACCTGGCGATGACCCACTCCAGCACCAATTTCGACCGTAGCGCCTACCAGCAAGATGTAAACGTATGTTTCCCCTTGGACCACCTGAGGACCATGGTCGAATCGCGGGAGATAGGCTCTGTCGCGGACTGGCATTACTCATTCATGGGGTCGACCGCTCCGCAACTCATGGAACCCGCGGCGAAAGAAGTGTCGCGACTTCTGATTGGAGACAATGTCAACTTGGTCATCCTCATACCTGTTTGACCCGGCTGCACCTACGCCGTGAGCGTGCTTTCCCAGTACATAGAACGGCCCGTGGAGGGCGGCGGCGCCGGTATCGCGACGGTCCAGATAAGCCTAATTTGGCCAGTCACGGAAAAGATACGGCCGCCCAGGGCGTTATGGGTGCCATTCCCGTTCGGCAGACCTCTGGGTCCGCCCAACCGGCCGGAGGTGCAATTGGACGTACTGCGCCAGACATTGGGATTGGTTGACCAACCCGCTGCTCCCGTTCTGGTTGACTATCCCGACGATATCGAAGACGATTTTGCCCTCGAAGAGGTCTGGTCTTGCCCGGTATCTTTCCCCAATGTTGAGCCAACGAACGAGTTGGAATCGCTAATTGCACAATTGCGCACAGAGGCCCAGCTTTTGATGCCGTGGTTCGACGAGGGTCTACGGGCAAGGGGCCGGACAACCGTTGGGACGAGCGGCAAAGACGCAGATTCGATTCCCGAGATGCTCGGCATCATGGCGGCATTCGCCTTGGATGCCGGCATGACGGTACCGGAAGGTTATGCGCATCCGATGCCTCAGTTGTTGCGTTACATCTCCGCCGACGTCAGAGCCTTTTACACCGAGGCGGCGATATCGAAACCCGGCGCTGGGTTCCCATCTCCCGAAGAATTAGAAGAGTGGTTTTTCTTGCAGACCGTGGCGGGGGATGTCTTTTACCAGGTCCGCGACCGGCTAGTGAGCGTGGACATGCTGGTCTTGATCGCAAACGGTCTAGACGACGACGAGGTTGACAGCCGGCTGGTCCTATCGCGGGGAACGACGGCGGAAATGGCTGAAGAGACCGTTCGTGGTCGAGGAGACAACCGGGAACTTCTCAAGATCTCTGCGAGTGGCAGCACCGGATTTCCAACGGGCCGCTTCTCAAGAACCATAGTCCCGACAACCATGCAGGACCGGCGTGGGGAACGGACGAAATCGGCCAACGCTGCATAGTAGATATTGCAGCCTTGAGCGCTGTGGTTCATGTCTGGGATCGCCCAAGAAAATGCACGGTTATCGTCCGGCCAGAGATGAAGGACGTGGTTGCCCTCAGCCAATAAACAGCGTGTACGTCCCTCGGCCCGCTTGTTCAACTGTCTGAGCAGATAGCAAGCGATGGTCTTGGGCCAGCGCCCGTTTCGCAACCTCGATGTTTATTGGGGATATATGCTCCAGGGCCTGGATCTCTGCCAGGCTGAAATACTCGGCCCTGTCTACCTCTGTCATGTCAGGAGCGGGTTCGCCAGATTCAGGACTCAACAGCATCACGATATATAAGCTGTTGCCTCCTTCCTCATCGTACCGGTTCCTGATGCCCAACACGCCTTGAACTGTGGCCGTGACGCCTGCTTCCTCCTCCACTTCACGAACTACGGCTAGGTCCATGGTCTCGTTTTGCTCGACAAACCCGCCGGGTATCTGCCAATTACCGCGGCCTCGGCGGGACGCCCGGCGGACCAGCAGCAATCGGCCATCGTCCACGACAGCGCCGCCAACGCCGACGTTGTATCCAGTGTTGTACCGGTCGGGTGGAGGCATTCTTCTGCTTTCCTTTCTTAGAGAGTTTATTGATTATCGGACCAATTTCGGTTGGAAGCGTGGGTGAGTTCGAACGATCCCCTCCACCGATCGGCCCCGAATGAGGCTGGGTTAAGCTGGTGCGATCCACTCGACGGCGCGTTCCCCCATCATGAGGACCGTGGCATGGCTGCCACCCGACCGGGTGATTTTCGGCTTCACCGACGCATCGACCACCGACAACCCCTCTACTCCCTTGACGCTGCAGTATTGGTCGACCACCGCCATCGGGTCTGAGTCGGGCCCCATCTTGCAGGTCCCGGATACGTGCCTGGCTGATCCAACGGTTTTCCGGATGTACAGGTCTAAAGCATCGTCATCGCCCAAGATGTCATCTGTGGGGTGGAGACGCTGATCGCACACGTCTTTATACGCATCGGATTCAAGGAAGCTAACCGCCTTCCGTATACCTTCCCGTACCCGGCTCCTGTCATTTGGGTCCTGGAGATAACAATAGTTAAAGGTCGGCTGCTCGGTGGGATCAGCGGACGCGAGCCTGACGTATCCGGACCCGTCCGGCAACCCGAGGGTGACTGAGAGCCTCGCCACGCGCTCAGCAGGGATGTCGTTGTTTAGGAACTTGGTCCGCAATCCGGGGACGCGTTCCGGACGTTCATCGACCATTGGGGTGGTCCTCAGCAACATGTCGTTGGCTTCGCTCGAGCCCTCCGAAGTGTAGTGCAGACCGAAGTGCACCGCCTCGAAATCGCCGTGGAGGGAGAGACCGTCTTTGACCTTAAATGTTACCTGGGCGCTTAGATGATTCATCAAGTTCTGCCCCACTCCAGGCAGATCATGGATGACAGGTATACCGAATTTTTCAAGTTGGTCTTTGGGCCCTATTCCCGACAGCATCAGCAGATGCGGCGACTTAAGAGCCCCGGCGCTCAACACGACACGGCCGGCTTCAACGTTGAAGACCTCGCCTCCGCTTTCTACTTCCACGCCAACGGCCTTTCGGTCCTCGATCAACACTTTCCTGACAAAAACACCGCCTCTCACGGTAAGGTTAAGACAGTGGCGCATGGGATTTAAGTGAGTGATAGCGGCGCTCATCCTCCAGCCGTCCAGGTTGTTAGACGGCCACACGCCGACGCCAGCGGGGTTCGGGCCATTGGTATCCTCAACTGCCCCGTAACCCTCAGCCAAACAGGCGGCGTGGAAAGCCTTTTGTATATCCGGCCATGGGCCTGATTGGCGACGCCTCACCGGAATCGGTCCGTCGGTCCCGTGAAAATCGTCCCGAACGTCTAGGTCGCGTTCGGATTTCCTAAAGAACGGCAGGACCTTGTCATAAGACCATTCATCATTGCCCATCGCGGCCCAGGAGTCGAAATCCTCCGGTAACCCTCTCTGCATGGCCTGCCCATTGATGGACGATCCCCCGCCGATCACCTTGCCCTGTGCCACGTGTGTCTCTCCTTGTTCCTCGGTGAGCGTTCCCCGGAGGGCCCAGTTGTGTTCCGATTCCGGGGATTCGGCATAGCTTGTGTTGCCGAACTTTATCTCGTCCGGAAGATTGTCGGTATCGGGGTAATCCGGCCCAGCTTCCAGCAACAGAATGGAAGTATTCGGGTTCTCAGCCAACCTACTTGCCAACACCGATCCGGCTGCTCCCCCGCCTACAATTACAACGTCGTATTTCATGGAATTCCCCTCATCAAAGGTTTTTATTGCCTAGGATTTTCAGCCGTAACTGATCCCCTAAATAGGCAAACGCTTCGGAGATACTACACCGGGGACAATATTCGAGCAACAATAAAGGTCGAAAATTTGCGCGGCCCGGAGCTCTGGAACGTGATTGTGGGGGTTTCTGGGCTCGACACTCGAAGCTAGGACCGGGCTACTCGCCCATGACTTTGCGAAAAAACGCCAGGGCGTTGCTGCCGGTGATCTTGATGATGTCGGCGTCGGAGTAGCCACGGGTGATCAGCCCACGGATGATGTTCTTCCCTTCGGCGGGGGATTCGACACCGACGATAAATCCCGAGCTTCTCACCCCGATGCTGGAATCTGTCCCGATGGCTACGTGGTCGATACCCAACAGATTCACCATATAATCGTAGTGGTCCAGCAGGAGGTCGATGCTCAGAGTAGACCCCCAGCTACTGATCACCGACGGTTGTACTGTGACACCGACGATGCCGCCTTTTTGCGCGCAGGCCACCAACTCTTCGTCCCTTCTGAGCCGGCCCGCAGCATACTCGCCACCGCCTTGTTCCTGGCCCAGGGTGTATGACCCATCGTGGCTGAAGGTGACCGGTGCTTGGGAGAACTCGATGGCGTCCATCGCCGTCCGAAAAGACGCGTGGGACAGGTCGACCACCATGCCGAGTTCATTCATCCTCTGGACAACTTCTATCCCGAATATACTCAGCCCGCCGTCGTTGCGCTCTAAGTGGCCGTCCCCGATATAGTTCTTGCGGCGGTAGGTCAGCCCGGCCAGCCTTATGCCGGCGCCGTAGAGCTCGTCCACACGCTTCGATTCGTTGCCGATGGCCAGGTGCTCCACCGTAGGCAAGAAACCCACCTTGCCGTTTTGCTTTGCAGCCTGGATCTCGTCTGAGTTGCTGACTTTGACAACTTCGTCGTGACGGCCGATGTCCGACGACATCATCTTAATTTCGTCTATGAGGTCTTTGAACCGGATGAAGGACATTTCGTCGGTGTTCGCCATACCCCGGTAAACATTGGCCGTTCCAACCGCGGTAAAACCTCCGTGGCGTACCGCCTCGTAGCCCCACGTATAGCTGTCGCCGCGTAGGTACTCCAAGAGCTGGTTGGGGTCTTCCGGCTTCACCATCGGGTGTTGATGGAGGTCGATCATTGTCGTTTCCTTCACCAGACGCTGAAATCTCCGCTCCTGATCATCGCCGAGAGCCACGGCTACCGGCCGACCTTGGACAATCTGCTTCGCCAATGGGATCGAACTCTCCGCCATATTAGCTCCTCTGATTACCGGGCCCCGGGCCGCCCTTAGGTCTGGGCTTCCGACGGCCTGACCCGCCGTGCCCCGCAAGATTGTACACAGGGATACCCCTCATCGTGAAGCCTAAGGTCCGGGGTACCGGTGGGTGTTGCTGATGGCTGTGGAACGGCGGCCAAGGGGTCGAAGACCAGAATCAGGCACGGAAAGAGGAAGTGGTGCCCCAGGTGGGATTCGAACCCACGACCCGCTGCTTAGAAGATATTTTAGTCTTGAGCGCTGTGCTTCGTGCGTGACGTCCGGCAAGAGAATGTATAGTTATGGTCTGGCCAGCATCGTCAATCTATTAGAGTTCCGTAGAACCAAGCTTAGACACTAGAGGGGATAAAATTTCATGCTTGCGTTCTCTTCCATATGACTGTGAAATTTTATCCGGTCACTCCACCGTTCCCAAAAACACCTTGGTCAAAATATCGCTATCTGTCACAGTGCTGGGTGTTCCGTCGTGTGCGATCTTCCCTTTGTCCAAGACGTAAACTCGTGAGGCCACATCAAGAATGCTTCTGATGTTGTGCTCGACCACCATGATTGAAGTTTTCCGCGTTTCATTGATCTCCACGATCTTGGCAAACATCTCTTTAACGATGATTGGCGCCAGCCCCAATGTAGGTTCGTCCAATAGCAGAGTCGTCGGGTTAGCCATCAAACCCCGGCCGATGGCCAGCATCTGTTGCTCTCCGCCTGACATGGCCCGGGCCTTGTCTCGACGCTTCTCAAACAGGACCGGAAACAGCTCCATGACCTCTTCCATACGGCGCCGTTTCTCGGCTTTGTCTTTCAAGTAAAGACAGCCCAACTCCAAGTTTTCCTCTATGGTCAGTTGAGTAAACACCCGACGGCCTTGAGGCACGAACGCCAGACCGAGCTTAACGATCTCATGGGAGGGTGCATCGAGAGGCTGTTCACGCCAAAAAATCCGGCCATCCGCAACCGGCGCGAGCCCGAAGATAGCCTTCAAGACCGTGGATTTGCCGGCGCCATTTGGACCCATCAACGCAACGATCTCGCCTTCTCCAACGCCTAGGGAGACGTTGTCCAAAGCTATAATCCCGCCGTAATGGACCGATATGTTTTCAAGCTCCAAGATCATATATGTCTATTCTTACCCGTTACGTGCCTAGGTATGCCTCGATGACTTCGGGCCGGTCAAGTACTTCGTTCACCGGACCCTCGGCCAGCAATTCTCCGCTGTCCAATACGAAGGTGTAATCGGAGAGCCGGCGAATGAGATCCATATTGTGCTCGATGAATATGATTGATTTGCCTTGCTGTTTGAGACCCTCCAAAAGTAGAGTGACACGCTCGAGCATTGCAGGAAACAGGCCTGCGAACGGTTCGTCGAACAAGTAGATGTTGACGTTCATCGCCAATGCCCGCCCCACCTCCAGCAGCTTCCTTTGACCATAAGAAAGGCTCTCGGCTTGGTCCCCCCGTTTCTCCCACAGGCCAACCGATTCCAAAAGCTCCTTCGCCCGGCTTTGGTAAGAGGAACGCTTGTGCTCGAACAAGCTTTTCAAGACACCTCGTTCGGTGAGGACCACCAGCATGTTGTCCAAGACGGACATCTGGTTAAACAGCCGGACCTCTTGAAAGGTCCTGGTCACACCATGACTCGGGTTGTTGTGGGGGAGAATCGCCCTCATTGAGTTCCCTTGGAGGACTACGATGCCATCGTCGATGGGCAGTGTACCGCTCAAACAGTTGATCAAAGTCGACTTACCTGAACCATTTGGCCCAATGATGCTGGTTATGCCTCGCTTGGGGACAGCAATGGACAGGTAATTTATGGCCTTGACGCTGGCGAACTGCTTTACGAGGCCTTGAGTCTCCAACGCGGCTCCGATGTCATCTGCCCAGTTCTCGTTGGTCATAGCTTAAATTTGCCCACCAAACCTTGCGGCCTAAAAAGCATTAGCGCGACTATCAACATCCCTAACACCGCCAACCGCGCCTGCCCGACGAGTGCGTCGGGAAGGAAGGGCAAAAACCGCATACCCTCATTGAGAAGAACAAAAACCAGCGCCCCCAAGAGCGACCCCCATATAGTCCCAAGACCCCCAAGAATCACGATACATACCAACAGGATCGACTCCAGCAAAAGGAAAGAATTCGGGTCGATGAAGGTTTGCTCGCTCGCAATCAACCCACCCGCTAGAGCCGCCATCATCGCGGAGATAACCCAGATCATGAGCTTGAACATACTGGCCTTGTAGCCAAACACTTCAATCGCTTGTTCGTCCTCCCTAATGGCCATCAGCACCCGGCCAAACGACGACCGCACGATCATCCATGAAGCCAGGCAAACGAGAACTAGGAAGCCTAATGACAGGAACATGAACTCCAGTCTTCCGTCAATGACTAAACCGCCAATCGTAGGCTTGCTTATGTCGTGGATCCCGAAGGCGCCCCTGGTTACAGGTTGCCAAAAGAGGAACACCCGGTGAGCGATCACCGCAAAACCGACGGAAACCAGCACGAACAAGTCGTCACGGAACCGGCTCAACACGCCGCCGACGAACAACGCCACCACCCCCGCAATCAACATGCCCACCGGCAACGCCGCGAAAAAAGTCCAATCGAAGTAGCGGATATGCCCCGGGACTTGCTCGAATTCAGGGTTTGTGGTCAACACGGCCACGCTATAGGCCCCGATCCCGAAGAACGCAACATGGGCAACCGAAAGAAGTCCGGTATAGCCAATCACCAGATTCAGACTGACCACCAAAATGGCAAATATCGCGAAGAGTTGGGCGATTCGTATCGCAAATCCTGGGCCCTGATAAAGCATGAAGATCAAGGCCGCGGCAATCACTAGAATGTTGATCAGGAGTTCCAAATTGCTCCCAACCCGCGTCCTGGCGCGGGCCGGGAATGCAGAAAGTAGGCGAAGAGGGTTGTTAGCTTTCAGTCCGTCTAGCATGTCGCTATGTCCTCGGCAGGATTCCCTTTGGCCAGAATGACAAGAACAAGATCAATAGTACGAAAGCAATGGCGTCTTTCCACTGAGCCGGCACGTACCAAACGCCGTAGTTCTCAACCATTCCCAACACAAATCC